>OJQW01000117.1_pt1 | contig 46541 bp, 43 predicted proteins | sample 1599041 | NCBI WGS metagenome assembly OJQW01 (sample SAMN03922518, study PRJEB24848) | human gut metagenome | isolation source: stool sample | host: Homo sapiens | place: Germany | collected 2010-02
CCGCCTGAGAGGGGGCTCTCTGACAGATTACAACTGAATAATACATACATTGCGCGGCTTTGTCAATCAAAATTTCGCGCCCGGGAAATATTTATCGACAAAGCCGACTTTTTCGACCTTGAAGCCGGCTCCCTTGAGATAATTTAACTCACCCGCGTCGGTTTTAAAGTCGAAATCCACGCGGTAGGAGTACAATAACTGCCCGCTCTCGTCCAGGGCGCGGTTGCGCTTGCCGTCGCCGTATTTGCCGTCGCCCAGCAGCGGCGTGCCGGCGTGAGCCATCTGCGCGCGTATCTGGTGCGTGCGGCCGGTGCCGAGGCGGCACTCCACCAGGGAGAGTCCGCCGCGGCTGGCGAGAGTTTTGTAGTACGTCACCGCCGTGCGCGCGCCCGGCTCGGGCTTGCTGCGCACGTACACGCGGTTTTTTGCCGCGTCCTTGAAGATGAAGTCCTCCAGCCTGCCCTCGGCGGGGCGGGGTCTGCCGACCACGACGCAGAGGTAATACTTTTCAATCTCCCGCGCGGCTATCTTCTCGTTCATCACGCGCAGAGCCTCGGCGTTCTTGGCGGCGATGACTATGCCGCCGGTGTTGCGGTCTATGCGGTTGCACAGCGCGGGGGCGAAGGCGTTCTCCTCGCGCGGCCGCCACTCGCCCTTCTGATAGGCGTGGGCCTGGATGTGGGCGATAAGCGTGTTGTAGTCCCACTGCCCGGCGCTGTGGCACAGCACGCCGGGCTTCTTGTCGCACAGGATGATGTTCTCGTCCTCGTACACTATGTCCAGCTTGGGCGAGCCGACCTTGAGATATGAGTTCTCCTCGCGCGGGGCTTCAAAGAACTCGTCGTTTATGTACAGGCTCAGCACGTCGCCGACTTGCACGCGCGTGTCGCGCTTGGCGCCCTTGCCGTTGAGCTTGATGCGCTTCAGCCGTATGTACTTCTGCAAAAGGCTCTCCGGCAGCAGGGGGACGGCCTTGGACACAAAGCGGTCAAGGCGCTGGTTGGCGTCATTCTTTTTTACCGTCAATTCTCTCATACGCAGATTATCCCCCACAAGCGCGGCCTTGTCAAGTGAGTGTGCGCCCGCCGCCCGGGCGTTTTGCAAAAACGCGACGTTTCGCCGCCGGATATGTCTTGCATTACGGGCAACTGTGTGTCATAATGAACAGTACAGGCGTAAAACGTCAAAGGGCATATGCCCTTTCGCTGCGGGTAAATACCGCAGCGATGTCCCTTGGAGGAGGATAGTTTATGAGGAAATTTACAAGTGTGCTGTTGGCGCTTGTGCTGTGCGCGGCTCTGCTGTGCATCGGCGCAGCCGCAGCTGGTTCGGGCGATGTCATAGAGATTGATACACCGGAGGAGCTTGCGAAGATAGGTGTTGATGAAAAATACCCGCTTAACGGCAACTATGTGCTCACCGACGACATCGACCTCGGTGGCAGTGCGGAAAACCTGTGGAATCCGATTGAAGGACCTAACGGCGAAGCCTTCACCGGCACCTTTGACGGCGATGGGCACACGATAAGCGGGCTGTATATGAATGCCCAAAGTGCCGGCAATCAGACTCGTGGCTTGGGCTTGTTCTCATGTCTGGGCTCAGGCGGCACGATAACGAACCTGACTGTGGACGGTAAAATCGACCCTGAGGATTGCCACGGCTCTTTTGGCGGCATTGTGGGAGAAAACGACGGCACAGTCAGCAACTGCATCAGCGACGTGGATATCAAGAATACAACCGGCTACGCCAAAGGTACAATTGGCGGCGTCGTGGGGAGTGCCAATAGCGAAAGCACCGTCGAAAATTGCCGCTACACCGGCACTATCAACGTCACCCACAGCGGTAGCAGCATGGGAATGGGCGGCGTAGTTGGGCAGGCTTCGGGTTGCACTATCAGAAACTGCGAGAACGCCGGCACGGTTCAAACAAACATTTGGAAAGGCGGCATCGTGGGGCGCAACAACGGCGGCGCGCAGGTGCTCAACTGCCGCAACAGCGGCATCGTCGAATCAAACAACCCAGCGGCAGGAGCCGGAAGCGGGGGCGTCGTGGGGGACAACTACGGCGTCATCAAAAACAGCTACAACGCCGGCACCGTCACCGGCGGCGACTGCACAGGCGGCGTCACAGCGAAGAATGCTGCCGAAAGCGGCGGCGCCACATGCATCATCGAGAACTGCTACAACGCCGGCACCGTCAGAGGCAGCGGCGATGTCGGCGGCGTCGTGGGGCATAACAACAGCAGCGTCAATGGCTATACCGCCACAGTCAAAAGCAGCTACAACACCGGCACCGTCATCAACGACGGCAGCGGCAATGTCGGCGGTGTCATAGGGGTAATCGAAAGCGGCAGCGTCAGTGACTGCTACAATACCGGCATTCTCAGCGCTGAAAACACAGAAGACAGTAATATTGGCGGCATTGTGGGAAGTATCGTAGTAGTAAACAACTACGAAGTCACCGGCTGCTTTTACCTCGAGCAGGGCGAACTGGAAGGAGTCGGTGATGGCGGCGACAGCGAGACCGGCGTTAGCGATCTGACCGAAGATGAGTTCGCCGACCCCAAGAACTTCCCCAGCTTAGACTTCACCAAGACCTGGATTATCGACACCCCGAGTGAGGGCGGGTTTGCGCGGCCTATGCTCAGGTACAACCTGGAGACAGCCGAAGGCTCCGGCACGGAAAGTGACCCGTATATCATCCCCGACCTGGAGACGCTTGAGTTCTACCGCGGCATGATAAACGCCGGCAGTGACAGCAAGTATAACAGCGCGCACTATAAGCTCACCGTCGACATCAACCTTGACGGCAGCGAGGATAACCAGTGGGAGCCGATTGGCGGCAGTAAGAATCGTGCCTTCACCGGCACCTTTGACGGCAATGGACACACGATAAGCGGGCTGTACATAAACAACGGCGACAGCGTATACGCAGGCCTGTTCGGCTATGTCGGTAGAGGCGGCATGATAAAGGATCTGACCGTTGAAGGCGAAATAACCGTAAGCGGATCGGATCTGTGCATAGGCGGCATAGCCGGCCGCGTCGAGGGCACCGAGGTTAGCGAAATGAGCGTCCTCACAGACAGCGATGATTCCAAGACGGGAATCATTGACTGCATCAGCAATGTGACAATCAATGTCACATACAATGGCTCAGGTGGTTTAAGCGTTGGAGGTATCGTAGGAAGTTGCGGTAGAGCCGACATAAGCGGCTGTGAGAATTACGGAGATGTCAGCGTAGTTGGCGCCAGCGAGTCTGGCATTGACGTCAATATCGGCGGTATCGTGGGTTATAGCTACTCCAGCACGCTCAGCAACTGCAGCAACACTGGAGCTGTCAGCGTCCAAAATGTGGAAGAAGCCGCTCTCGGCGGCGTTGTGGGGTACAACTACGACGACGAAAGTACTGTCAGCAACTGCTACAACACCGGAGACGTCAGTGCCGAAAAGACACTAGGCATCAACGCAGGCGGCGTTGTGGGCGAAAACAGTAGTGGTAGCATTATTAGCAGCTACAACACCGGAGACCTCACTGCCGAAAATGTGGAGGAAGTAGATGCCGGCGGTGTTGTTGGTTTGAACAACGATGGCACAGTCGGCAGCTGCTACAATACCGGAGAGATCAGCGCCGAAAATGTGGAATACGCCTCTGTCGGCGGCGTTGTAGGATTAGTGAACAGACTAGGCACAGTCGGCAACTGCTACAACACCGGAGACGTCAGCGCCAAAGCGAGCTCCGTAGATAGTGAGGGTGACGAATTGCCTCCGGTCATGGCCGGCGGCGTCGTGGGGTACAACTCATATGGCGAGGTAACCGACTGCTACAACACCGGAGACGTCAGCGGCCAGGGCAACTCCGAAGCCGGTACGGATGAGGGTTATCCCCCGGCAGTGGCCGGCGGCGTCGTTGGGTACAACTCATCATTTTGCACAGTCAGCAACTGCTACAGCATCGGAACAGTGAGCGGCGAAAACACAGAAGGCGCCTCCGTTGGCGGCGTCGTGGGGTACAAAGGCGGTGGCGACGTCACCTGCTGTTATTACCTCGAGCAGGACAATCTGCCTGGAATCGGCTATGGCGGCGACAGCGATGACGACGCTTCTCCGCTGACCAAGGAGGAGTTCGCCGACACTGACAGCTTCACCGATTGGGACTTCACCAACACCTGGACTATTGACGACATGGGCGGCTTTGAGCGGCCTGTGCTCATAGACAACAAGGAAACTGCCGTCACCTACACAGTCACGGTCAACGGCAGCTACGCCGGCGAGACCGGCGCGGGGAGCTATCTTGCGGGCGCAAGCGTCACCGTCAGCGCCGGTGAGCGCGCGGGCTATAGCTTCGCCGGATGGACGGCCGAGGGCGTCGACCTCGCCGACGAGAGCGCGGAGAACGTCACGTTCACCATGCCGGCCAACGACGTCACCCTGACGGCGGAGTGGGACTACATCGTCACCCCCGGCGACCCGACGTACCGGCCCATCATAGACGAGCCGGAGAACGGCGGCGTGACGACTTCGCCGTCTCGCCCCGAGGCGGGCGACACTGTGACCGTCAACCCGGAGCCTGACGAGGGCTACGAGGTGGACGAGATAATAGTCACGGACAAGGACGGCAACCCCGTGGAAGTTACCCGCAACCCGGACGGCAGCTACAGCTTCACCCAGCCAGAGGGCGCGGTGACCATCGAGGTCACGTTCCGCCCGGCGAGCGGCCTGCCCTTCACCGACGTGGCCGAGGGCGACTGGTTCTATGACTACGTGGAGTATGTCTACGCAAACGGCCTGATGGACGGCACGTCCGACACAACCTTCGAGCCGAACGCCAACATGACCCGCGCGATGGTGTGGGCTATCCTCGCCCGCATCGACGGCGAGACCGTCACCGGCGCAAACTGGGTCGAGACCGCCCGCGAGTGGGCGATGGCGAACGACGTGTCCGACGGCGAGAACGCCAACGGCTACGTCACGCGCGAGCAGCTCGCCACCATGCTCTGGCGCTACGCCGGAGAGCCCGCGAGCAGCTACAGCCTGAGCGCATTCACCGACGCCGATAGCGTCAGCGGCTATGCGGCCACGGCGATGGCCTGGGCGGTCGAGCACGGCATTATCACCGGCGTGACCGATACGACCATCGAGCCTCAGGGCACCGCCACCCGCGCCCAGTGCGCCGCGATGCTCATGCGCTTCGTGGAGAACGTGAAGTAAAGAATCTATATGTAAAGCCGCCCGGACAACGTGTCCGGGCGGTTTTTAGTCTCTGCCCTCGCCGGTATCCAGTGCTCCGGCCAGCCTGGTCAGCTCTTCGGTGAGCGCCTCGGCGAACTCCGCGTCCTCGGCGGCGGCCTCTATGAGCAGCTCGGACGAGCGCGCGCTGGGTCTTATCCTCGCGGCGCAGTGCGCGGAGCTGAGCGTCAGGCCGTCGGTGAAGTCCGCGCCGCACTCCATCAGCGCCGCGCTGACGGCGCGCATCAGCCGCGCGCGGTTGGCGCATTTGACGCGGCGCTCGGCGCGGTTCGCCCACGGCAGCGGGGCGGGAGCGGCGGCCTGCGCGGCCTCCGGCGCGCTCCCGGCCTCGGGCGTCCCCTCGCTCAGACGCAGCCTGCCGTCCAGCGCGTCGATGCAGCACTGGTAGTAAGAGCGCGGCGTGCCCACGTCGCACCAGTAGCCCCTGGGCAGCGCGCCGTGTATCTTCTCACCGTTTTGCAGCAGCCGCGGAAATAGGTCGGCGGCGAAGTCGAACATCTCGCCCTCGGGCACGTAGCCCATCGCGCGCGGCGACACGACGTAGATGCCGGTGCTGACCAAGTCGCTCACGACACGCGCCCAGTCGGGCTTCTCGATGAAGCAGCGCACGTCGCCGTTTTCGTCCGGCACCGCCAGGCCGTAGCGCAGCGGCTCGGCGCACTCGTACAGCGCCACCGTCACCGCCGCGTCGGACGCCTCGTGCTCGGCTATGAGCTGCCTCAGGTCGAAGTCGCAGGCAGCGTCGCCGCTCATGACCAGGAACGGCGCGTCCCCCAGCACGTCCATGCAGGCCTTGACGCCTCCCGCGGTGCCCAGCGGCTGGGTCTCGACGCGCCATGTTATGTCAACTCCAAAGGCGTCCCCGTCGCCGAAGTAGTCCATTATCGGACCGGGGTTGTACCGCAGCGTGGCGCACAGCTCGTTTATTCCGTTTTTGCGCAGCAGCTCGATGCAGCGCTCCATGAGCGGCTTGCCGAGCAGCGGCACCATTGGTTTCGGCAGGTCGCCGGTCACGGCCTTGAGCCGCTTGCCCTCTCCGCCCGCCATAATCACAGCTTTCATGCCCTTATTGTGCGCGGACAGGGAAGAATTATAGTTGTAAAGATGCGCCACATTTGCTATAATAATAAACTAAGATAATTTTGACTTCTTACTGCCTTTTTTGGGGAGTTGGTGTGTTTGAACAAGAAATTCCAGAGACTGGCCGAGCCGAGCGGGAGACTGTATCTCTTTGTGCTGGTGGCCTTTGCGGCGGCCACGCTGCTGTGCGGGGAGTACATCCTCGCCGCGGCGGAAGGCGCCGTACTGCTGCTGCTGATAATCAGCTCGCTTTTCATTTCGCGCCGCCGCAGGCGCGAGCTGATGGAGTACATCGAGTCGGTCACCTATGACGCGGACACGGCGAAAAACAATACGCTGCTGAATTTTCCGCTGCCGATGGCGGTGTTTTCGCTCAACGACCTGCGCGTCATCTGGGCGAACCAGATATTCTTCAACATGTGCGGCGTCTCCGGCTCGCGCTTTGAGGCGCGGCTGGACACGCTGGTGCCGGAGTTCTCCGCCAAGTGGCTGCTCGAGGGCAAGACCCAGAACCCCGATCTGTTGGCCATAAACGGTCGCAAGTACCAGATACACGGCAACATCATCCGCCCCGGAGAGGAGCAGGAGGACAGCGGCGGCCACGGCTTCATGGGCATCGCCTACTGGGTGGACGTCACCGAGTACGACGACGTGCGCATCAAGTACGAGGACAGCCGTCCCGTGGTCGGCGTGCTGCTCATAGACAACTATGAGGAGCTGATACGCAACCAGCCCGAGCGCGTCAAGAACGATCTGCGCGACGCGGTCGAGGACATCATAAACCAGTACTGGGAGGGGCGCGACGCCATCGTCCGGCGCTACGACCGCGACAGGTACCTGGTGATATTCGAGGAGCGCTACCTCGGCGAGATGCGCGCGCAGAAGTTTGCGATACTCGAGCAGGCGCACACGGTCACCAGCCCCTCCGGCATACACGCCACGCTCTCGCTCGGCCTCGGCCATGACGGCAGCGGCTTCGGCGAGAACCTGCAGTTCGCCTCGCTCGCGGCGGAGATGGCGCTCACGCGCGGCGGCGACCAGGTGGTAGTCAAGAACCGCTTCAGCTTCGAGTTCTTCGGCGGGCGCGGCAGCGAGGTGGAGACGCGCACCAAGGTCAAGAGCCGCGTCATGGCAAACGCCCTGGCCGAGCTCATTGCCGACTCCTCGCGCGTGTTCGTCATGGGTCACAAGTACGCCGACCTGGACGCCGTGGGCGCGGACGCGGCGGTGTGCTGCATAGCGCGCAAAAAGGGCAAGCTCTGCAAGATAGTGATAGACCCGGAGAAGAACGCCTCCAAGCTGCTGATCGAGCGGCTCAAGACCGAGCCGGAGTACAAGAGCGCGTTCATAACCCCGCAGGAGGCCATGCTCCAGGCAGACGGGCGCAGCCTGCTGGTCGTGGTGGATACGAACCGGCCGGAGCAGGTGGAGGACTCCAACTTCCTCGCCGCCTGCAACCGCGTGGCTGTCATCGACCACCACAGGAGGGCGGCGACGTACATCCAGAACTCGGCGCTGACCTTCTACGAGCCCTACGCCTCCAGCGTGTGCGAGCTTTTGAGCGAGGTGCTGCAGGAGGTGTGCGAGCCGGAGGACATCCTCCGCTGCGAGGCCGAGGCCATGCTCGCCGGCATCGTGCTGGACACGAAGAACTTCACCATACGCACGGGCGAGCGCACGTTTGAGGCGGCGGCCTTCCTGCGCCGCTGCGGCGCGGACACCACGGAGGTCAAAAAGCTGCTGCAAAACGACATGGAGGACACCGTGGCGCGCTACCGCATCATGCAGAACGCGCAGCTCTATCGCGGCAACATCGCCGTCGCCGCGCCCGAGGAACCGCAGAACAGGGTGATAATCGCCCAGGCGGCGGACGAGCTGCTGAACATCTCCGGCGTGGAGGTCAGCTTTGTGGTCAGCCCCACGGCGGACGGCGGCGCGAACATCTCGGCGCGCAGCATTGGCGACATCAACGTGCAGGTGATAATGGAAAAGCTCGGCGGCGGCGGCAACCGCTCGGCCGCGGCGTGCCAGATACCGAACACCACGCTGCGCGACGCCGTGAACAGCCTGTTCGCAGCGATCGACGAGTATTTGGACGGATAACCGCGCCGCGCCGGCGGGGGAGCCCGCCGCAGGCGTGAAACATACAGCGCCGTGTGCGCAGAGTATCGTAAACAAGGGAAAGGATGAAAGATAAATGAAGGTCATTTTCAATGAGGACGTCCGCGGCCAGGGCAAGCGCGGCGAGATGAAGGAAGTCTCCGACGGCTACGCGAGGAACTATCTGCTGCCCCGCAAGCTCGCCAGCGAGGCCACGCCGGACATGCTCAACGCCTTCAAGCTCAAGGAGAAGGCGAAGAAGGCGCAGATGGCGCGCGAGAAGGCTCAGGCCGAGGAGAACGCCAAGCGCCTGGAGGGCGTCGTGGTCAAGATAAGCGCCCGCGCCGGTCAGGGCGGAAGGCTGTTCGGCGCGATAACCAGCCAGGAGATATCCGACGCCCTGCGCGAGCAGCACGGCATCGAGATAGAGAAGAACAAGATAGTACAGTCCGAGCCTATCAAGAGCTTCGGCAACTTTGAGGTGAAGGCCAAGCTCGGCTACGAGGTCAGCGGCAAGATAAACGTGCTTGTCGTAGAGCAGAAGTAAGGCGATGGACGAGATTCTCGGCAGGCGGGCGCCCTACTCCGCGGAGGCGGAGCAGGCGGTGCTCGGCTCCATGCTTATAGACCCGCGGTGCATCGCCGACGTCATAGGCCGGGTCAAGGCTGAGGACTTCTACGTCCAGGCCAACAAGGACATATTCGAGACCATCTTCGCCATGTTCTCGTTCGGCCAGACGATAGACCCGGTCACCGTCCTTGACCAGATGAAGGTGCGTGGCGTCTTCAAAGAGAACTCGCAGCAGTACCTGCTGGAGCTCATGGAGATAACCCCCACCGCGGCAAACGTGCTGGAGTACGCGGCCATAGTGCGTGACCGCGCGCTTCTGCGCGCCCTGGCGCAGGTCGGCGATGAGATCGCAAGCTCGGTCTACGCCGGCTCGGGTCAGGCCGACAGCCTGCTGGAGAGCGCGGAGCGCAAGATATACGCCCTCAGCCGCGACCGCGATACGGGCGGACTCACCCCCGTGGCGAGCGTAGTGCAGAGGGTGTTCGACGCGATAAGCGAGGCGGCGGCCAGCGAGAGCGCCATCCCCGGCATCTCCACCGGCCTGCCGGACCTCGACAACGCGATACTCGGCCTCAACGGCGGCGACTTCGCCCTGGTGGCGGCGCGCCCCGGTATGGGTAAGACCAGCATCGCGCTGAACATAGCGCGCCACGTGGGCAAGACCAGCGGCAAGACGGTGGCCGTGTTCTCGCTGGAGATGAGCCGGGAGCAGCTGGTCACGCGCCTGCTCTCCGCCGAGGGACTGGTGGACGGCAAAAAGCTCCAGACCGGCCGCCTCACCGAGGACGAGTGGCGGCGCATCGCCGCCGCCAGCGGCGTGCTGAGCGCCACCGACATACGCATAGACGACAACCCGTCCCTCACCGTGGCGGACATGAACGCCCAGTGCCGGCGCATAAAGAACCTCGGCCTGGTCGTCATAGACTACCTGCAGCTGATGCAGAGCGCCGGAAGCGGCAACTCCTGGTCAAACGAGAGCCGCACCCAGGCCGTCAGCGACATAAGCCGTATGATGAAGATCATGGCCAAGGAGCTGAACGTGCCCGTGCTCTGCCTGAGCCAGCTGTCGCGAGCCAACACCCAGCGTCAGAACAAGCGCCCGATGCTCTCCGACCTGCGAGAGTCCGGCGCAATAGAGCAGGACGCCGACGTCGTCGTGGCGCTGCACCGCGAGGGCTACTACGACCCGGAGTACGAGAACCCCAACGAGGTCGAACTGATAATACTCAAAAACCGGCGCGGCGAGACGGGCACGCTGTACATGATGTGGCTGCCCGAGTACACCAGCTTCGTCCCGCTGGACAAGAGGCACGAGGAATGAGCGGCTTTGACTATTCCATGCTGGGCGGGCGCGTGCTCTGCGCCGTCTCCGGCGGGGCGGACAGCGTATATCTGCTGCACCGCTGCCTGGAGGGCGCGGCCGGACACGGCTACAGCGTCTGCGCGGCGCACTACAACCACTGCCTGCGCGGCGCGGAGAGCGAGCGGGACGAGCGCTTCGTGCTGGATATGTGCGCCGCTCTGGGCGTGGAGTGCCTGAGCGAGAGCGGGGACGTGGAGCACTTCGCCGCCGTGAACGGCCTGGGCACCGAGGAGGCCGCGCGCATAATGCGCTATGACTTCCTGGAGCGCGCCGCGGACAGGCTCGGCGCCGAGACCATCGCCACGGCGCACTCCGCCGACGACAACGCCGAGACCATGCTCTTTGCCCTCGCGCGAGGAAGCGGACTTAAAGGGCTGTGCGGCATACCGCCGAGGCGCGGGCGCATCGTCAGACCTATGCTCGGCGTGACGCGCGGCGAGATAGAGGCGTACCTGGACAGCCGGGGCATAGCCCACGTGGAGGACAGCACTAACGCCGCGCTGGACTATTCGCGCAACAAGATACGCGCGCTCGTGACGCCGGTGCTGCGCGAGATAAACGGCGAGTTCGCCCTCGCCGCCCACCGGGCAAGCCGGCTGCTGCGCGAGGACGAGGAGTTCCTCGATTCGCTCGCGAGCGATTTCCTGGCGAAGTACCCGTCCGGGAAGGTGGACGCCGCCGCGCTGGCCGCTTTGAGCAGGAGCGTGGCCTCGCGCGTGGTGCGGCACATGTCGCCCAAGTCCATGAGCCTCAAGCACGTGGACGCAGTCCTGGGCATAGCCGAGGCCGGCCGGGGAGAGAGCGACGTGCCCGGCGCGCGCTTCCGGGTGGAGAGCGGACGGCTGTACGTCGTGCGCGAGTCCGCTGCAAAGCTGGCAGAGCGGGAGGTAATTATTCCCGGAAAAACGTTTCTCCCGGAGGTTGGGATCACCCTGAGCGCGGAAGTGCTTGAAAAGACAAGCGAAATTCACACTTCATTAAACACTTTTTACTTCCAATATGAGAATATCTGTGGTACGATAAACTGTACGCCTCGCAGGGCGGGGGACAGGCTGCGCGCCGTTGGAAGGGGCTGCACCAAAAAGCTCTCAGACCTGTTTGCCGAGCAGGGTATACCCGCATCGGAGCGCGATCTGGTGCCTGTCCTGCGCGATGACAAAGGTGTCCTCGCCGTGGTCGGCTTCGGCCAGGACGAGCGAAGCCTGCCAAGGGGCGAAGGCGCGGTGGTCGTCATCCGCGCAAAGATAGAAAAAGACACAATTTTATGATATGTTGTGAGGGACAAGGTATGATGAAGCAGGACATAGATAGAATACTTTTCAGTGAGGAGCAGCTCCAGGCCAGGATCGCCGAGCTGGGCAGACAGCTCACGGAGGACTACCGCGACAAGGACCCCATCTTTGTGGGCGTGCTCAAGGGCTGCTTTGTGTTCATGGCGGATCTGCTGCGCAGCACCGACATATACTGCACCATGGACTTCATGGCCGTCTCCAGCTACGGCGACGGCGTGACGAGCACCGGTGCGGTGAAGATAAACAAGGACCTCTCGCGCGACATCGCGGGCAGGCATGTCATAATAGTTGAGGACATACTCGACAGCGGCATCACGCTCAGCTATCTGAAGAACTACCTCAGCGTGCGCAAGCCCGCCTCCATCAGCATAGTCACGCTGCTGGACAAGCCATCCCGCCGCCGCGCGGACATCAAGGCCGACTACGTCGGCTTTGAAGTTGAGGACGCCTTCGTCGTCGGCTACGGCCTCGACTACGCGGAGGAGTACCGCAACCTCCCCTATATCGGCGTGCTCAAGAGCGAGGTCTACTCCAATAACTGAGCCAGCTTCAGCCGTCCGGCTGATGAAATATGCTTCCCGGCCGCTGCCGGGGGCAAGCCGCCGCGCCGAGGCGCGGGGTATTTTGGCGCGAAAGCGGACTTTCGGCCAGACATAAGGAAGTGAATTTTTTTTGAAACCTCAGCGAAACCGAGCCCGTGACATCGGGTTTTACGTGCTGATAATGATCATTCTCCTGGCAGTTATTTATACGATGCTCACGCCCCGTCAGGAGCAGGAGGCGCTCTCCTACGCCGACGTGGTTGAGATGTTCCAGAACGAGAAAGTGGAGAGCTTCGTCGTCGAGGGCGGCAACCTCATAATAACGCGCAAGGGAGCGGCTGAAACAGACCCCGCCGTCACGTATGACCTGTACGACGTGGGCATGTTCTGGAACCAGCTCGGTGACCTGATACAGCAGCAGAAGGACGCAGGAATCATTTCGGACTACGATTTCCAGACGGGCTATGTGGCGCCCTGGTGGCTGAGCATGATCCCGTACCTGCTGATAATTGTCGCGTTCTTCGCGCTATGGTACTATATGATGAACAAGGCCGGCGGCGGCGGTGGAGCGCCGGGCGTCGGCAAGTTCGGCAAGGCTCGCACCCGCCTCGGCAGCGAGGAGCAGAAGAAGGTCACGTTCAAGGACGTGGCCGGCTGCGAGGAGGAGAAGGCGGAGCTGGAGGAGGTCGTGAACTTCCTCAAGAACCCCAAGGCGTACACGGACATGGGCGCGCGCATACCCAAGGGCGTGCTGCTGGTCGGCCCTCCGGGCACCGGCAAGACCCTGCTGGCCAAGGCCGTGGCCGGCGAGGCGGGCGTGCAGTTCCTGTCCATCTCCGGCTCCGACTTCGTCGAGCTGTACGTCGGCGTCGGCGCTTCCCGTGTGCGCGACCTGTTCGACCAGGCCAAGAAGGTGGCTCCGGCCATCATCTTCATCGACGAGATAGACGCGGTCGGCCGCCAGCGCGGCAGCGGACTCGGCGGCGGCCACGACGAGCGCGAACAGACGCTCAACCAGCTGCTGGTCGAGATGGACGGCTTCTCTAACAACGAGGGCGTCATAGTCATGGCTGCCACGAACCGCGACGACATTCTGGATAACGCCCTCACACGCCCCGGCCGTTTCGACCGCCGCGTGTATATAGGCCTGCCCGACATCCGAGGCCGCGAGGCGATACTGCGCGTCCACGCCAAGGGCAAGCCCCTGGCCGACGACGTCAACCTCAACTCCGTGGCTCGCGGCACTCCCGGCTTCTCCGGCGCCGACCTGGAGAACCTGCTCAACGAGGCCGCGCTGATGGCCGTCTCCAACGGCAAGCGCTTCATCACCTCCTACGAGATAGAGGAGGCCATCCGCAAGGTGGAGATGGGGCCGGAGAAAAAGAGCAAGGTCATGAGCGAGCGCGCCCGCAAGCTCACCGCTTACCACGAGGGCGGCCACGCAGTGGTCAGCGAGTTCCTCGACCACACCGACCCCGTGCACTATATCACCATCATCCCCCGCGGACCGAGCGGCGGCGCGACCTACTTCCGCCCGAAGGAGGACCTGGAGAACTTCCACTCCTACTCCGAGCTGTTTGAGGACATCGTCGTCTCCCTCGGCGGCCGCGTGAGCGAGCGGCTGTTCCTCGACGATATATCCACCGGCGCGTCCGGAGATATACAGCAGGCGACCAACCTGGCTCGCGCCATGGTCACGCAGTTCGGCATGAGCGAGAGGCTCGGCCCCATCAGCTACGACAGCTCGGGTCACAGCATCTTCATAGGCCGCGACTTCGGCACGACCAAGAGCTACAGCGAGGAGACCGCCGCCATCATCGACGAGGAGGTCAAGCGCATCTTCGACGAGGCCAACGCCAAGTGCGAGAGCATACTGCGCGAGCACGCCGACACCCTCAAGGGCGTGGCGGAATACCTCCTGCAGAACGAGAGCATGGACGGCGAGGACTTCAGCTACTTCTGCCGCCACGGCGAGCTGCCGCCCAAGAAGCCCGAGCCCAAGATGCGCGACAGCTCCATAGAGCCGCCCGCGCGCAAGATAAGCTACACCTTCGACGAGCCCAAGGAGACGCCGCAGATCGAAAGCGGCGACGCCCAGAGCCAGGCCGAACCGAAGGACGAGAACAAGGAATAATGCAAAAGAGGCGAGAGCGCTGCTCCCGCCTCTTTCTCACTCTTTGCTCTTTTTCTTCAGGAACACGGCCAGCACTATGCCGGCTATGATGAGCACCACGCCTATTATGGCGATCACGGTGCCCATGATGGCCACGGGGTTGTTCTGGACCATGCCGCCTTGGATGGGTACGGTCACGCCGTCTATCTCCACCGTCGTGCCGAAGCCGCCGAAGCCCATGCCGAAGTCATTAAAGCCGCTGAGCATGTTGTTGGATATCACGCTCGCCAGCACCCCGATTATGACGAACGCCACGCCGCACAGCGCTATGTACACTCCGACGAGCCAGCCCCAGCGGCGGGCGAGATTCTGTATGAGCCGGGGGAGAGAATCTGTCCAGTCGTCCGGGCGGCTGTAGTCTCGTTTCGCCCCGGTGAACACTCCGCCGTCGTCACCGGCGGAGCCGCGTTCCTCCTCCGGCTCGTCCTCGCTGAGCAGCCAGTCCACCGTGACACCCAGCGCCGAGGCCAGAGCCACGAGCTTTCCCGTCTCCGGCACGGATTCGCCGGTTTCCCTTAGTTAAAGATATTGTTGGGTAAAAAAAGATGTGTCAGTCGATTTTTCCTATAAAGCGATAGAAAATCTCTACTTCCTGTTCCCGGCTGCCGTCCTCGCCCTTGGCCGCTTCATGCACAAGGATTTTCTCAATCAGGGTATTCAGAAGTTCGGCGGTTAGCTCCGCAGGGTTGACATACTGCTTCATCAGCCCTACCCACTTTTCAGCGTCAACGGCGGTCTGTGCAGCGGCTTCCATAGCTTCGTGAAGCTGCCGGATTTTCTCGTCCAGCTCCTTTTGTTCTCCCTGGTACTTCTCGGACAGCATATTGAAGTTGTACTCGGTGATGCGTCCAGCAGACCAGTCCTCATACATTTTGGCAAACAGCCCGTCAACCTCCGCTTTGCGCTTCTCTGCTTTTTTCAGTTCGGATGCCTGTTTCTTCTTCGCAGAGCTACGTTCCTTATCGCTGGCATTGAGCAGCCTTTTCAGAAGTTTGTCCTCGTCCTGATGTGCCTGCTGTGACCAATATTGCAGGCGGGAGAGAACATAGGCGTAAAGCACATCATAGCGGATGTAGTGCATGGAGCATTGGCGCAACCCTTGTCCGTTCTTGCTGCAATGATAGTAGCCATACGGAGTTTTGTTCTGCTTATTCTCTCCGTATGCCAGCGACCAGCCGCAGTCCGCACACTTTATCAGCCCTGAAAAAATCTGTGTCGTGCCGTCTTTCTGCCGTCTGCGCCTGCTGGCGATCTGCTCCTGCACCTGCCGGAACACATCTTCGGAAATAATAGCTTCGTGGGTGTTCTCCACACGATACCATTCCTCCTGCGGTTTGCGTACCTTTTTCTTGTTCTTGAATGAAATGTTGCTCTGCTTGTTGTGTACGCTGTGACCGATGTAGGTTTCCTCTTTTAAGATGCTCTTGACCTGCGCTATCGTCCACGCATAGGCTTTTTCCTCCGGCGCTCCGGCATAGATGTTAGCGAAAGTGCCGTATCTCTGGAAGTTCAGCCATCCGGGGGTGGGCACTTTTTCTTCCACCAAAATCCGTGTGATACTGGCCGCCCCTCTGCCATGAACGGCAAGGTCAAATATCTTTTCGATAATCCACCTTGTTTCCGTGTCAATCAGAAGATGCCCGGTCTTGTCCGGGTCTTTGATGTAGCCCAACGGGGCGTAAGCTCCGTAGTGTGCGCCGTTTGCAAACCGTGTCCGCATGGCTGCCTTGACCTTTTTGCTGGTCTGGCGGGCGTGCATCTCATTCAGGATATTCAGGAATGGGGCAAGCTCGCTTTCTCCGTTGAGGGTGTCCACATTGTCATTGATCGCAATGTAGCGGACGCCTTTGCTTGGGAAGTAGATTTCTGTGTATTGGCCGGTCAGAATGTAGTTTCTGCCTAAGCGGGATAAGTCCTTTGTTACAACGCAGTTGATTTTCCCGTCCTCGATGTCGTCAATCATCCGCTGGAAACTCGGCCTGTCAAAGTTCGTGCCGCTCCATCCATCGTCAATATACTCGTCTACTATGGTCAATCCATGCTCGGCGGCATACTGCCGGAGCATCATGCGCTGTGTCTGGATGCTGCCGCTTTCACCTTGAAGTTCATCGTCACGGCTCAATCTCAAATAAAGTGCGGTGTTATAAATCGTCGTATTGTATGGTTGTTTCATCAAAAATCCTCCTTAAAAAGAAACAACCCACGCTTATACAATACTCGCTGGTACAAGTATATCATAAGCGTGGGCTGATTGACAGTCACAAATCTATATTTTTCAGGAAGCAGTGGCGGCGTGCTGGATTACATCTTCCAGCAGGCTGTTCAGCGGCTTCCCGTTCTCTGCGAAATGCTCCGATACCCTGATACGGACTTTCCCCATGACAAAATACTGGGTGCCGTCCGCAGCGGTAAGCATCGTGCCGCTGTTGTCGGTGTTATTTTCGTTTTTGGCTTTTACCATAGGCATTTACCTCCATAAATGAAATATGCCCGACAAGGAAATGTCAGGCTGGTGTGGCGCCGACTGTTCCCATGTCAACCAAACCGTGTCAACCGGCGTTAAAGACTTTGAAAACAATCCGCAGGCGTTCTCTGATTTTATTTTACTTTTTCTTTGATTTCTTGGTTGACATGGTTGACAAAGGGGAGAAATGCCCGAAATATCAGGCTTTCCCCTGTCAATCGACTGTCAACCGAAATGTCAACCAAACTGTCAACCGGCGACATTTTTAGAATGGAAGTTCCATCTGCCGGGCTTCTTCCTCCGTGATTTCTTGAAAACCGTCTTTGTCCGCTGGGGGTTGGTTGACACGCTCCCAGCCTTTTTGTGAACCATATTTCTTATATCTCTTAGGGCTTTTGTAGGCTGTCCAGCCCTGTATGCTGCCGTTTGCAATGCCGGTATTCATAATCTCGCAGATTGCCCGTGTTTCCCACTCTGCCGGGGGATTGCAGTTTCCCAACGCTTCCTCATAAAGCTGCTTGGAACATACCCTGTCGCCGGTGTAGTCCTCCAAATAGGCGTAGATCATACCGGCCTGCGTGTCCTCCTGCATAAAATCCTGCTGGTGGGCTTTCAGGTAAGCGTTCATTTCCGCGCTGAATGACAGCTTATATTTTCCGCTACGGTAGATTGTCATAGCTTCCGCCCACATCTGGCTGATAAACGCCCTTGCCGCCACTTCATCGTCCAGTATGTGAACCTCCGCCCGTTCTGAGTACACGGTCACGGGGATAAAACGCCGGTTGCCGGTGCGGTCACGAGGAAGAAAGTCCTGCCGGTTGGTAGTTCCTCCAAACACGCATTGACGGAGCCGGTCTGCCGGATGGGTTTCATACGGCACCTTGTAGGTTTCTTTCTGGCGGCTTAGAAACGACTTGATCTCCTCAATGCTTCTGGCATTGGCGGTGGCGATCATCTCCGACATTTCCATAATCCAATGCCCTTGCAGCTTTCGGTACACATTTTCATCGTCCAGTTTCTTCAAATCGTCTGAAAACCACTCGTCCTTAACTGCCAGCAGCCGAAAAAAGGTAGATTTTCCAGCTCCCTGACCGCCTACCAAACAGAGCATGACTTCAAACTTGCTCCCCGGCCGAAATACCCGTCGGATGGCTCCCATCATAAACAGTTTCAGGGCTTCAAAGGTGTAGTCGTCCGTATCGGCTCCCAGAAAATGATGTAGAGCATAGCGGATGCGCTCGGTTCCATCCCATTGCAGGCTGTTCAGATAATCCCTGATAGGGTGGTAGCGATTTTCGTTGGCTACGATCTGAATTGCGTTCTCCACTTTCTTTTCGCTGGTCAGTCCATAGTGTTCTTCCAGATACAAAAGTAGATACTTCATATCCATATCGGTCAGCGTGGCGCTGGTTCGTTCCCATCCCAGCGGCTTCACAATATCCACTCTTTCAGAAAGAATGTTGTAGCTGATCGCCCCACGCAGCAGTGGGTCACGCTGGAATACCGTCAGACAGTTCTTGATGCTATTCTTCACGCCGCCTTTCTGCGTCCCCTCCAACGTCTCCCGGATTTCCTCCTGTGTCTGCGCCGGTTCCATAGCGTCCATCGTTCGCATGACCGCTTCCTGCGCCGCTGGTGGCAAGTTCTGAAATTCGCTGCTCAAGCCGCATCACCTCCTTTCCCTGCTCGACAATCAACGCCGCTTTTTCTTCCATCTCTCCGAACAATAAAATATACAGCAGATATTCTATATAGCTGATTTTTTGTAATGCTTCCACGAAAAGAGGATGCCAGACGGCATCCTGCGGCTGTGGGGCATATCCGATTTTCCAGTGTTCCAACAGATGCAGATAGTCGCATAACACTTTGAAACAATGCTTTTCCGCCCGCCGTAACCTCTGCTCCGGCGCAGGCTTGGGCGGCGTTCTCTTTGCTGCCGGTGTATGGCTGGCTCCATCATAGGGGATTGAAAAATCCTCCGCAAGCCTGAACGCCGCATCCCGTTTTCCCAAACCATGCAGGGAAGCGGCAAAGTCGATCACATCCCCGGAAGCGCCGCAGCCGAAACAATAATAGCGGCTGTCCACTTTCATGCTGGGCGTTCTGTCATTGTGGAACGGACAGCAAGCCATGCCGTTTCTCCCCACACGTATTCCATAGTAAGAAGCAGACTGCCGGGTAGTAACAGACTGCTTCACCGCTTCAAATACATTCAAATGATTCCTCCCGTAAATGTCATAGTTCTATATCGTGTTTCTTTTGCTTTGATTCATGCGCCGGTTCCCGCCGCTGCAATACCCGGTCAACATGGTACTGTACCCGCCGCATTTTCATCAAATCCTCCCGAAGCGGCTTATACTGCGGAGATAGCTCGGCATATTCCCGTTTCAGCCGGTCATATTCCTGTTTCCATGCGTTCAATGGAACCGACTTCTCGCCTAAGTTCTCTTTCAAAATCCTGCGGGCGGTGTAAAACAATCGCAGGTCAGCGTCGTAGGCGGTTTCAAATTTTTCCCGCTGCTTTTTCCACCTGATACCGTTCAGTTCATCATGTACCGGCTTCAGACGTTTGTAGTTCTCGGCCTGCCGTATCAACTCCTGCAATTCTTTCATCCGGGCAGACTTTTCTTTCATGCTGCCGCTCAATGTGTCAAACTCTGCGCTGACAGCGGACAGGCGGCTTTCCAGTTTATCCAGCGAAAGAATTTTGTTCTCGATCAGGTAGTTTACCGTTTCCGAAAATTCTTTCAGGTTCTTTCCTTTCGCTTTCTGGCTCCATGCCCCGGCGTTCCTGTCCTGATAATAGGAGATCAGCAGGTCGGCAAGGCTCGGTGTTTTGGGCTTGGAAAGTTCCTCTTTGACTTCCGAAATCCAGCCGAACAGGGATTTGATTTTCTTTTTTATATCCAGCATCAGCCGGTTAGTAGCCTTAATCCAGCGGTTCAATTCTCCCTTGTCGGTGCGGATGCCCTTTGCTTCCATCTGCCGGACAGTCGGCCCCTCATGGACGGTGGGGATCAGGTCAAGCCCCTGCCGCACATAGGAACGGTGGTCGATGCGGACGGCCAGCCCCTTTTCCACAAACTTTTCATTGACCATCCGGCACCATGCTTCCCGCCATTCTTCCAGCGTTTCCGGGCTGCCCCAGTCGGTAGTAGGTACGGCGTTGAACATGGGCTTGCCGTCCTTATCCAGCACTTGGTTTCCCTCATCGTCAAGCACATATTCCCGGCGCTGTTTCTGTCCCCATGTGCCGTCTGGATTGATAGGGCGCATGGTCGTCATCACATGGAAGTGTGGATTGGGGATGCCGCCGTCCTCCTTGTCCGGGGCATGGACGGCAAGATCGGCAATCATTCCTCTGCCGACAAGATACCGCTGCACAAATTCCCTCGCCAGCGCAATATTTTCTTCCATCGAAAGCTCATTCTGCAAAGCAATATCAAAGCTGTAAGCAAGCTGCGCTTTCTTGTGCTTCTCCACCTGTTCCACCGCATTCCACAAGGTCGCCCGGTCTTGGTATTCCGGCGGGGCATGGGGCGGCAATAAAATCTCGGAGCAGATCACGCCGCCCTTGCGGGTGTAGTCGCTGTACTCGCCGTAGTAATCGCTGTAAAGCCTTTCCCCGGCTCGGTAAGCTGCGCTGGCAATGGCGCTCTGTCCGGCGCTGCGCCTAATCTGGTTGACTGTTAAGTGATAAAGCGCCATAATCAGTTACCGTCCTGCGGCTGGCTGTGATTTTCAACCGCAAGCCGTACCATGTTCTGAACCGGCTGCCATTCGGAAATGCGCTCCATCAGGGAATAAAACTCCTGCTCGGTCAGTATCTTCACCTCCGGCATGACGCTCTCAACCGCCGCCCCACGGGTAATCAGACGGTGGTTGCGCTGCTTGCAGGAACCGCTTTCCAGATATGATTTTCGGTTTTCCAGACGGCGCAGCTTCCGTTTTTCCTGTTCTAACTTTTTGTTTGCTTCCACCAGATCGGCGGCAAGCTGTTCTTTGGATTTTTCCATGTAAAAGCCTCCTTTGCTCTGAAATAAAAATGACCGTATGGATAACGGTCAGGGTGTCGGTATTCGCCCATCAGCCTTTGCGGATGTGACAAGCCGGTAACGGGTTGTCGCAGACACAAAGGATACAGGGGATAGCCGCTTTGGCGGCGTAAGGGGGTGTAGCCCCCTTGTACGGAACGGAGTGACGCAGGATCCCGATTGCTGATTTTATCAGCGGTCAGAGGGCGGCTCCGCAGGACGCACGATACATGGTCGCCAGACTATGTATAGAAGTGCGCCCTTTCGTTCCTCAAGGGATTTTGCCGTTTCCGGCTCCCGTATCGTCTTTGCTGTCCTTTGGATTATCCCTCCTGCGGGAACGCTTGGAAAAATACTTCGGGCACTCGATCACGACTGCCCGGAAACTCTGCTTGCAGTCATGGCGGCATCTGCGGCATAACTCGTTATAAGTGACACGGTTGCGGTCATTCAAGAAGAAAGACAGTTCTAACCGGCGCTTCTTGCTCATTCTCGGCATTATCGGCTCCTTTCCCTGTTTCTATCGTGCATACGCAGATAGGCAGTTTTGGTGTAGCGTTTCGGTATCATTTTTAAGGTTTTTCCCCTCTGTAAGCCCCTTTGACAAGGGCGGCAGTATTCCAGACAGGGGAAGATACCATGCGCTCATTTGCTGCTTTTCGGTAGGGTTTCAGTACCCTTTTCCATCCAGTCAAAGAACGCCTTTTTGCTGACCTTAATCAGCCTGCCGCTTCTAAACGCCGGAAATCCGGGTGTGTGAACCAGCTCATAGGCGCTCACTCTGGAAATTCCCATAATGCGCCGGATGTCCGCTACGTCTAAAACCAGCGGAAGATCATCATAATTCTTTAATCTCTTGTTATCGTTCATTTCGTTCCTCCCATGCTATAAATTCATTACAAATGCTTCCTGTTGCCGTTCTCCCCAAAAGCCGTTATCCTGCCCCATTTCTGCGGTGTTTCCCTGCATTGGCGCGCCGGATGCGTCACTTCCCCTGCCGGTCATATCCCTTTTGGACGGTCATTTACTTGTCAAGGTGCTGCGTGGTACTGAATTACCATCTGCAATCATCATACCGGCTTCTCCTTGACAAAACAACACTTCTGCGATACCATGAGTGTAACGGATATGGCTAAATTATAAAATTACCATAAGCAAAGGCAGGGAAATGGCATGGAAATGGAATTTGTGCGGCATGAGCCGTGTTATGACCGGGTTTTGTTTGTCCTGACACTGGACAGGAAGAAAATGAAAGAACGGATTTTGATTGGGGAAGAATTGCAGGTGCGCTTCCGTTTACAGGGGGATATGGATGCCAATATGTTGTGCGACACCACCCGCCCGCTTGGAACATTCCTTGCAGAATTTGAACATGACCCTGACGGGGAATGGAACCGATTCGGTCTGGCTCCGCTGCGGGAAGCCCTACACTCGAGCCGCTGGAAACAGCCAGCCTTAGAGCAGGCCGCAGGGGAATTTTTGAAAACAAAGTTTGATACCAGCGATCCGCTGCGGATGTACGCTGCGTTCCGTATCTGGAACGGCTATCTGCTGGCAAGGGAGTCCCGAAACAGGGCGGAAGCCTGTGAGCGTTTCATGGACAAAATGAGTCCGTTCACGATGGCTTTTCAGCAGAGAAGCCCGCTTCAATTTGACAGCGATACCGGCAGACCGCAGCCATTCCAGATTTCCAGCCGGATATTCGGCTCCGTACCAGCAGCGGAAACACGGCTTGACCTTTGGTATCCAGACAACCGGCGTACAACAGAATGTGTCGCCGCCTATGCCACGTTCTATCCGCTGATAACTTATTACCTGAACCGGCTGAACGATTGGGGGTTTTTCTTCCGAAGGTGTAAAGTCTGCGGGCGCGTTTTCCTTGCAAAAAGCCAGCGGTATGAACTATGTGGCGATAAATGCAGGAAGAAGCAGGCGCTTCAAAACAAGCGGGAGTTTGACGAGAGGGCAAGAGAAAACAACTATGATCTGCTCTACAAAAATGAGTGCCAAAATTGGCGCAACAAGATCAACAAGGCAAAGCGGACAGCAGGCTTCCCGGCTGACCGGTTGGAAGAAATGCTGACAGCGTTTGAAGCGTTTAAGAAAGAAGCGTTGCGGAGGAAAAAGGCTGTAAAAGAAAGAGCAGCCAGCCCGAAAGAATTTACGGACTGGCTGTATCAGCAGAGTAATATTATTGTAGAACTAACAAATGTCTAAAAAGTCTCGGAGCGGATGGCTTTTTGATTGAAGTCATTTGAAAGTTATGATAGAATGTATTTGTGAGATTATACCTAGAAAGAGAGGGTGCAAATTATGCGAAAAAATCGTCTCGTTGCGCCTGTTGTAAAATGGGTTGGCGGTAAACGACAACTTTTAGATGATTTAACACCATTATTTCCAAAACGTGTTACCTCTTATTGCGAACCATTCTTAGGCGGGGGTGCCGTTTTATTTAAGTTACAGCCTAATATTGCATATGTTAATGATATTAATTCTGAACTCATTCAAATGTATGAAGTTATCCGAGATAATGTTGATGAACTGATTATCGCTTTAGGTGAGCATCCAAATGAGGAAGATCATTTTTATAGTGTTCGAGATTGGGATAGAAATAAGGAACAGTATGGACAATTGACCAAAGTGCAGAGAGCAGCACGTATTATTTACTTGAACAAAACGTGTTATAATGGCCTTTTCAGAGTAAATAATGCTGGAGAGTTTAACACTCCCTTTGGACACTATAAAAATCCCAATATCGTAAATGCTCCTACGCTAAAAGCTGTTAGTGCTTACTTTCAGAAAGCACAATTGACTTTTAGCAGTGTTGATTATGCCGAAGTGCTTGCCAATGTAGCAAAAGGAACTTTTGTCTATTTGGATCCACCATATGATCCGGTTTCTGAAACGGCTAATTTTACGGGCTATGCAAAGGGCGGTTTTGACCGCTCAGAACAAATCCGTCTGCGTCAATGCTGTGACGAACTCAATCGGCGTGGAATCAAATTTATGCTTTCAAATTCTGCAACGGATTTTATTAGAGAACAATATGCTGCTTATAACATTACCATAGTAAAAGCGAAACGTGCTATTAACTCTAACGCTGCAAAGCGAGGTCAAGTGGATGAAGTGGTGATAAGAAATTATGAGTGAACAAACAAAAAGCCAAAACGACAAAGCATGGGAAGCTTTGTTTGAAAAGTATGATATTCTGTCGCATATTGAATCAGATGGAAAATTTATTATCTCTGCGTCTCAAATAAAAGAATATCGTGAACCTCGATTGATGGCAAAGTTTGATCACAACATCAATCTGCCGCAGATTTTTGCTAAGAACAACCTTGCTATCTTACCAATTTCCCGTGGAGATTACATTATTTCTCATTTTGAGGCTTATCAACCATTTGAAGTGCTGGATAAATCTATTACTCAGGCTTCTTTACCGACTAATCTTCAAAGCCTTGATGCAAATAACATTCCAAGTGAAACTATCGCCATAAATTGTGCTTTGGCTTCAGGTATGCTCTCGGATTTTTTAGAGGAAGATATCCTTTATTCTACTGTATCAGGCCGTATGGGATCAGGACGATTTGATTTTAGTATTCAGAACTCTTGTACAAAAACTCCGACATCAGTTTCAGTGAACAATTCTCAAATTGAAATAGATGCCGCTTTTGAAGGTGTTCATAGCCTTTCGTTGCTCGAAGCCAAACGGGATTTATCGGAAGATTTTCTTGTACGGCAGTTATATTATCCGTATCGAGTATGGAGCAATCGTGTGACAAAGAAAGTTAAACCGATTTTTCTTGTTTATTCAAATGGAATATTTAGTTTGTATGAGTACGAATTTCAAAATCCTGATTCCTATAATTCACTGGTGCTTGTAAAGCACAAAAATTATTCTATTGAAGATACAGCAATAGAGCTTTCGGATCTACAAGACGTTGCTTTACGCACAAAAATTATTTCTGAACCAAATATCTCTTTTCCTCAAGCAAATAGTTTTGAGCGAGTTATCAATATATGCGAATTACTAAATGCTCAGGAATTGAGTCGTGAACAAGTTACAGAAGAATATGCTTTTGATATTCGACAAACAAATTATTATACGGATGCTGCAAGATACTTAGGATTACTTGAAAAACATTATGAAGATGGTCGCAAACCAATATATTCCTTAAGCGCATCGGGCAAGCGTATAATGAATTTAAATTATAAACAACGGCAACTGGCATTTTGCGAAGTCATTTTGCAGCATCGTGCTTTTAAAGAAACATTCAATCATTGTATGAAAATGGGAACAATGCCTGATACGTCAACAATTGTTGCTATTATGCAGGAATCTAATCTTTATAAGGTTGAAAGCATGAGTACATATGTACGACGTTCCTCTACAATCAGTGGTTGGATAAATTGGATGCTAGGATTAATAGAGGAGTAAGATTGCAGAATATTAAATTGGAACCTGATGACTTTGAGTTACAAACAACAAGTGTTTGGGATTTTCCAGATAGAGGAAAGTGGGCAACTCATGATGCGTCATATCGTGGGAATTGGTCACCGTACATCCCTAGAAATATTATCCTTCGTTATTCAAGTGAGCAAGAGTTGATTTTAGACCAATTTGTTGGCGGTGGAACAACGCTGGTGGAAGCCAAACTCTTGAATAGAAATGCTATTGGCGTAGATATCAATTCAAGCTCTTTGGCTATTGCGACTAAGAAGTGTGATTTTACGCTTGAAAGAGGAGGAAACGTATATTTTAAGGCTGGCGATGCAAGAAATTTATCATTTATTCCGGATAAAAGCATTGATCTAATCTGTACGCATCCTCCTTATGCAAACATAATTAAATACAGCGCCAATATAAATGAAGATATTTCGAGGATTCCAGTTGGACAATTTTTGTCAGAAATGAGTAAAGTAGCTGACGAAAGTTATCGTGTTCTAAAATCTGGAAAGTTTTGCGCTATCATGATGGGGGATATTCGACAAAAGGGCTTTGTTTTTCCTTTAGGATTTAATGTTATGGGAGTGTTTCAACAATCGGGCTTCAAGTTGAAAGAAGTTGTAATAAAAAAGCAACATAACTGTCAGTCTACAAGGAAATGGGTTCAAAAAAGTAAAGAAAACAATTTTTTACTTTTAGCACATGAATATCTATTTTTATTTAAGAAATGAGGTGGATTTATGCTATGTAAGCATTGTGGATTACCATTAGAAGATGCCCAAGAACGTGGAGATTATAAATCATGTCCCCATTGTTCCCAGAATTGCGAGGAACATATTTTCTATCCTAAAGCCATGTTTGGATGGACAGAAAAACGAGTAACTTCCAATAATCCAACCGGTATTCAAAGTTGGTGCACTCGTTGTCGTGGGAATGATGATGGACCATATGTTGATGGTATAAAATGTAGTGATGTGTAGCTACATTGGAAAACGAGTTCCCTAATACTTTACGGAACTCGTTTTCTCAATATGGGTATATATAAGCGTGGCGTTGTTATATCTGGTGTGGTATCTTTAACTATGGGAAACTCCGGTTTCCCATTTGCTGATGGCCTGGCGAGAGATGCCCAGCTTTTCGGCCAGGGCGTCCTGCGAGAGTCCGGACTTTTTCCTGCAATAGTATATCTTTTCGTGTAATTTCATGTTTGCCCCCTCCTTGTTTGGTAGGCTCAGTATATCAAAAGGCAGGTTGCGGTGCAACATGGCGCGCCTTGAAGTTCCGCAACCGGCGGTTGCGCTTTGCTCACGGCGTCCGGACGAGATGCACGCGGCCTTTAAGAACACTTGACGTTTCTCCGAAAATGTGCTTTTATTGGATACATGAAAAATCCGAACGTTCAAAGAAGGTGAGCCATGGAGCGGTTTGAGCTGGCTGTCGAAGCCGTAAGGAGAGCCGGAGACGCTCTGCGTGCGAGCCGGGTGGAAGATTGCGACATACAATTCAAGACCGGGTACAAGACCTGGTGACGTACTGGGACAGACGCATAGAGCAGCTGCTGCGCGAGGAGATACTCGCCGCTTTTCCGGACGACACCATCGTCGGGGAGGAGTATCCGCCTTCGGACGGCGGCGGGCGTGTGTGGTACATCGACCCCATAGACGGCACGACGAACTTTGTCAACCGGCACAGGGACTACGCCGTGTCGGTGGGCTGCTGGGACGGGGAAAAGCCGGTTTTCGGCCTTGTGCTGGATGTGGAGAACGACGCGCTGTATTGGGCCAAGCCTGGCGGGGGCGCCTGGAGAAACGACAGGGCGCTGAGCGTTTCCCGCCGCACGAATCCGCGCGAGATGCTGCTCACGACGCCGGGAGTCCAATACACGTTCCTGGAAGGCCACGAGTGGCGCGAGCGGCTTGTAAAGCTGGCGAGGACTGTGCGCGGGGTGCGCTGCCTCGGCTCGGTCGCCCTGGAGCTGTGCGAGCTTGCGGCGGGGGAGTCCGACCTCTTTGTCACGCTGCGCTCGTCGCCCTGGGATCACAACGCCGCGCGGATAATAGTGGCGGAAGCCGGGGGAGCGATATGCACCGTGTCCGGCGACCCGCTGCCCATAACTGAAAAAAGCACCGTTCTGGCTGCAAACTCAAAGGAGAGCCTGAGCTCGGCGCTCAAGCTGCTGAGCCCTTGAGCGCGGCCGCCGCTGCGCGGAAGAATCACCCGGGCGCGTCCAAAAGACGCGCCCGGGTGATTTTCAATATGACCGCGACGAAGCGCTCAGTCCCTGCGGTTCACGGGGGCGGTGGACTCGCGTTCTATCAGGTTCGAGGTGGTTATATACATCTGCACCTGCTTGTTCGGGTGGCGCATGACGCTCAGCAGCAGGTCGGCAGCCTGGGAGCCCATATCGCGCACGTCGATGTCCACTGTGGTGAGCGGGGGGCTGGTCTGCTGCGAAAACGGGTAGTCGTCAAAGGTCATCACGCCTATGTCCGCAGGTATGTGCAGCCCGGCGGCGTGTATGGCTTCGACGCAGCCGAGCGCGAGATAGTTGTTCGCGCAGACCACGGCGTCCGGTCTGGGCGACTGAGCCAAAAGCCGTCCGGCCATGCGCTCGCCGTCGGCCAGCGTGGAGTCGCCGAGCCAGATGAAGTTCTCGATTATGGGAACGCGAGCGTCCTCCAGACCCTTGCGGACGCCTTCAAGCCGGTTCGTGGAGCTGAGGTCGTAGTCCCGCCCACCTATGAAGGCTATGCGCCTGTAGCCGCGCTTGACCAGGTGCGATGCGGCGAGCACCCCGGAATAGACGTGGTTTATATCCACCCAGCAGACCTGACTGGGGAAGCCCGGCACGCCGAGCACCATGTGGGGAAAGCGCTTTTCCGTCAGCAGGGCGCTGAGCGCGTGGGACATCACGGAGACGTGCACGACCAGGGCGTCGGCCTCGCGGCGCGCGATTATCTCCTCCGCCGCCTCGCTGGCGTCGGTCTTGTCCGTGCCCCGCAGCTCGAGGGAATAGCCGCGGCGGCGGAGCGCCTCCTCCACGCCGGCAAATATCTCAAACATGTGCGGGTTCTCAAAGGCGATGTTGCGGTACAGGTCTGCAAGCAGCACTACGCGGTGCGTTGCGCCGCGCGCAAAGCTCTGGGCGCTGGCGTTCGGGTAGTATTGCAGCGCGCGCATGGTCTCGCGCACGCGCCCGGCCGTGGCCGCAGAAATGCTGTAGTGCCCGTTTATGACCTTGGACACGGTGGACACGGAGACTCCCGCCTCGCGCGCTACATCCTTTATCGTGACAGCCATGCTATCGCCTCCCATATGGCATTATACCACCGCGCGGCGCGCGGTGGTATGCTTTGATGCCCTATTTCTCAAAAACGGCGAAGCCCCACGGAGCCAGGACGCCGCCGTCCAGTCCGTCCGCCCAGAGCGTTTCGCCGCAGACGGGCGCCTGCGCCGGCGTGCCGGCAGCATTCAGGCACACGGCGACGGCCTTGCCGCCGCAGCGCCGCTCAAAGGCCAGCAGTCCGCTCCCGGGCCGGGCGCTTATTACGCGGAAGTCTCCGTGACGCAGCTCAGAGCGCTCGTGCCGCAGCGCAATGGCGCGGCGGACAAAGTCCCTAAGCTGCGTGTCGCCGCCGCCCCAGGGCATGGGCGAGCGGTAGTCCAGCTCGGCGACGCCCTCTATGCCCAGCTCGTCGCCATAGAACAGCATGGGCATACCCACGAAGGTCATGAGAAAGAGCACGGCCAGCCTGTACCGGCGCTTATCGCCGCCGCAGACGGAGAGGAAGCGGCTGACGTCGTGGCTGTCCAGCAGGTTCATCTGCACGCCGGTCATCTGCAGCTTGTAGCGCATCAGCATGTCGGAGCACCGCGCGGCGAAGCCGTAAGCGTCGAGAGCGCCTTCGGCGAAAAAGCGGCGGCAGTGCTTGCGGAAGTCGTAGTTCATCGTGGAGTCGAACATGTCTCCGTCCAGCCAGTGGCGCGCGGTCTCCCAGACCTCGCCGACAAGCAGAGCGTCGGGCTTCACCGCCTTGACGGCGGAGCGGAACGCCCGCCAGAAGCCGTCGTCCACCTCGCTGGCCACGTCGAGTCTCCAGCCGTCAACGCCGAACTCCTCTATCCAATACTGCCCGACGCCGCAGAAATACTCCCGCACCTCGGCATTGGCCGTGTTCAGCTTGGGCATCATGCGCTCATAGGCATATGTGACGTAGCCCGGATACGCCTCCGGGTCGGCGGGGCGCTCCACGGGGAAGCTCAGACCGTAGAACCAGTCGCGGTAGCGCGAGCGCTCCTGGTTCTTGACCACGTCCTCAAAGGCCCAGAAGCGCCAGCCGCAGTGGTTGAACACGCCGTCTATGATCACGCGTATGCCCTCGGCGTGCAGAGCCTTCACCATGCGGCGCATGGCCTCGTCCCCGCCGAAGCAGGGGTCGACGTGCATGTAGTCTATGGTGTCGTACTTGTGGTACTCGCCGGCGGCGAAGATGGGATTTAAGTACACGCAGTTGAAGCCCATGGAGCGTATATACTTCGCGTTCGCCGCCACGCCGTCGAGCGTGCCGCCCAGCCTGCCGCGCGACTTCTGCCCGTTGTGGACCAATTCTGCGCCGGAGCCGGAGATGCTCCCTTCGCCGGAGGCAAAGCTGTCAGGGAAGATGTTGTACACCACGGCGTCGCGCGCCCAGTCAGGCACGCGCGCTATGTCAGCGCGGTGGTTTATGGGCAGCTTGAAGTACTCGGAGCGGTCGTCCACCAGCGACTTTGTGAACTCGCCGCCGTAGTAATACGTCCACTCCCCGCCGCCGTAGAGAGTGAAATAGTAGTAGACGCGGTAGTATTTGCTCTCCACGACTGCCTGCCAGTAGTCGTGGTACTCGTCGCTCGCGGCGAGCTCCATCTCCACCGGTGTGAAGATGATGGGCGTCACGCGGCAGGCCGTGTCGCCGTAGGAGAGCGTCACGCGCTCAAGGTCGCCGCGCGCACAGCGCAGGCGGTAGACGATGCGGCCTTCGTCCAGACCGTGGCAGTATTCGCTCACGGGCCGGTGCTCTATTGCGGCAAAATTCATCCCTTAACACCCCCAGCGGTCAGGCCGGAAGTCATGTGCTTCTGGCACAGGAAGAAGATTATCAGCACCGGCAGCGACACGACGATGCTCGCCGCGGCGAACACCGGCCAGCTTCCGCTCATCTCGGTGGCCTGCAGGGCGTAGAGCCCGGCGGCAAGGGTGTAGTTCGCCTCGCCGGTCATGAAGGTCGTGGCGTAGATGTACTCGTTCCAGACGTAGATCAGCACCATCAGCGCAGTGACGATAACGCTCGGCTTGGCGAGCGGCATGACGATGCGCGTCACGACCTGGACGTCGGTCGCCCCGTCTATGCGCGCGGCCTCCTCTATGTCCACGGGTATGGTGTCGAAGTAGCCCTTCATGTTCCAGAGCGAGAACACGGCCATCGTGCCGGTGTAGACGATGATGAGCCCCAGACGGTGGTTTATGAGCCCCGTCGGCTGGAGCAGGCGGTACACGGCGAACATGCTGAGTATGGCGGGGAAGGAGTTTAAAAGCACCAGCCAGCGCAGAACCAGCCTCCGCCCCGGGAAGCGGCGGCGGGAAAAGCAGTACGCCGCCGGGACGCTCACCGCCAGCGAGATCGCCACCGTTGCAACGGCCAGCAGTATGCTGTTGCCGAACCAGGTCATTATGTCCTCGCCGGTGAACACTTCGGCGTAGTTTGCCAGCGTAAAGTCCTCGGGTATGAAAGAGAAGTCCGAGCTCAAAAGCGAGTTCGTCCCTGAGAACGACACGCTCAGCGCGTAGAGTATGGGTATGAGCGTCACGAAGCAGAGGACGATGAAGAATATGTTCAGCGCCGTGAGGCCTATACGTTCACGCGCGCGCTTTTTCATAGCGTCTCCTCCCCTCCGAGCTTGAAGCGCGCCGAAAAGACGAGCATCAAGACAAAGATAATGATGGATATGGCAGAGCTGTAGCCATAGTTGTTCGTGACAAAGGCGTTTTCGTAGGCGTAGGTCAATATCGTGTGGAAGTTCGAGCCTGTCCTCGCTCCCATCTGCTGCGTGAGCAGGTAGACGACGTCGAACTGCTTGAACGTGGTGAACACGGTGATAATGACCGCCGGGGCGATGATGGGCTTTATGGACGGAATGGTTATGTACCGCGTGCGCTCGAGCCAGCTCGCGCCGTCGAGCAGCGCGCTCTCGTAATAGCTCTGGTCTATGCTCTGCAGCGCGCCGTCCATTATCATGATCATGAACGGCAGCGCGAGCCAGAGGTTCACCACCGTGCAGCAGATGAAGGCCGACACGTCCGTGGAGAGCCAGCGCACCGTCTGCTGTCCCAGAGCCTCCATCCACTGGTTGAGAAGGCCGAACTCGCTGTTGAACATGCCGGTCTTCCACAAGAGGATGGACACATAGCCCGGCATCGCCCAGGGGAACATGAGCAGGGTCTTGTATAGCTTGCGCAGCCGGAGCTTTTTTACGTTCAGCAGGCTCGCGAGCACGAAGGCCACGACAAGCTGTATGGCCATGTTCACGAACGTCCACAGCACCGTCGCGCCCAGCGCGGAGAGAAATCCGGAGTCGAACACAAAGAGCGCGCGCCAGTAGTTCTGGAGTCCTATGACAGTGAAGTCGAACCAGTGGTAGACGCTCATGTTCGTGAGCGAGATGAAGAAGGTGTAGAGTATCGGGAATACGACTATGAGCGCGATCAACAGCAGCGACGGGCCGGAGACCAGATAGCAGACCAGCACGCTTTTGGTGCGTTTTTTCATGTTCACTGCATGTTTGCGATGAGGCTTTCGGCCTCGCCCATCGCCTCGTCGAAGCTCTCGTCCACGCCGCGGCCGGAGAGGTTCACGTCCGTGAGCAGGTTGCTCATGACCGTCCACATCACGTCCATCTCGGGGATGTTCGGCATGGGCACGGCTATCTCCGCCGTGGAGCGCATGGCCTGCACGAGCTCGTCGTTTGCAACGGCCTCGTCGTCGTAGCACTCCGCTCTCGCCGGGGCGCAGCCGCTGGCCAGCGCGAGCTGCACGCCGATTTCCGGCGAGCACAGCGCCTCGAGCACCGCGCGGACGGCGTCGGCCTTGTTCTCGGCGGCATAGGTGAGCACGTGCACTCCCTGCACGCCGGAGTACGGCGCGAGCTGCTCGCCCGTCGCATCCACGGTGGGCATGGGCGCTATGCCGAGGTCTATGCCTGCCTCGCGCGCGCTCGGCACCATCCACGGTCCGCCGATGGTCGAGTCGGCCTTGCCCTCGAGGAACAGCGTGTTGACGGTGGAATACTCGGTCTCGCCGGGCATGAGCTGCACAAACTTGAGGTGGTACTCAAGCGCGTCCCTGACGGCGTCGGGGTTCGGGAACGGTACGCCGTCCGCGCTGATGATCTCCCCGCCGAAGCCGTGTATCCACGCCGCAGAGTAATAGGCCGTCGAGTGCTGCTCCACAAAGCCGTAGCGGTCGCGACCGGTGTTGGCCTCCATGTAGGAGTAGAGCTCCTCGGTGGTCGAGGGAACCATGTCGTCGGTCATGTACTTCCGGTTGTACATGAACAGCAGGGTTTCAAAATAGAGCGGGAGCTGGTAGACCGTGCCCTTGTAGGTCGCGGCCTCGGTGGTCATGCCGAGGTAGTTGGAGAGCTCGCCCTCCGGCAGCAGCTCCTCAACCGGCGCGAGTATGCCCATTTCGGCGAAGACGCCTATCTTGTCGTGCGCGAAGATGAACATGTCCGGAGCGCTGGAGGGGTCGTTGCCCACCAGCTTGAGCGAATCGGTGAGGCTGGTCTTCTTCTCGAGCGTGATGGTCAAATCGGGCAGAGCCTCGTTCAAATAGTTTTGCAGCACCTCGGCGACGGCGTCCTCCTTGTCGTGCCATATGACGATGCTGCCTGTGTCCACCTCCTGTGAGCCGCAGCCCGCGAGCGTAAAGACCATCGCGAGCGCCAGCAGGAGCGAAAAGAGCTTTTTCATGCTGTACCCCCATAAATTACCGGTGGGCGGACGCGCTCTGCACGCCCGCCCTTGTGGATTTGACAGGAAATGATGAAGAAGTTACTTCTTTTTCTTCTTGTTGACGGCCACGGCCACGACGGCAATGACGATCACCACGGCGACGACCACTATGACCCATATGACAGTGCTGCTTCCGCCGCCGTTGTCCGCGGCCGGAGCCTCGCTCGGCGCGGGGGTCTCCTCGGGCGCTTCGCCGCTCGGCTGCTCGTAGCTTACCGTGGCGTTTTCGGCGTCGGCGACGCTTATCCACACGTCCTTGCCCACTTCGACGGAGAGGTCGCTCGTCTGCACGCCGCCCTCATTGGCGTTGATGATGATGGAGTTTATCCAGCCGGGAACCTCAATGGAGTACCAGCCGTCCTCGCCTGCGGTCATGGCCTCGCCGGGCCAGGCGGAGAAAGCGTTGGTTCCGTCCGGAGCCGACCAGGCCCAGCAGCAGGGGGCATCCCAGTCGGCGGGCACCTGCGCGTGGACGGTGATGGGCTCGGCGTCGGGCGCGTCGGGGTCTTCGTAGCTGACCTCATACGAGAGGTCGTTGTACACGGTCACCCAGACCTCCTGCGGCTCGATTGCGATGGCCTCTGTGGCGGCGGCTCCGTCGTTGCCGCTGAAAACAAGAGATGCCGCCGTTGCGGGGACGCTGGCGGTGAACCAGCCTTCTTCGCCGCCGGACATGGCCGCCGCCTCGCCGCCGTCGGCCGACACGCTGACATTTTCCCACTCGAGCGGGACGTAGGCGTGCACGGTGAAGGTCTCGACATACGCGGGGATCTCAAGGTCGGACTGCGCGTCATAGCTCACGGTGGTTGTCAGGTCGTCTGCGACGGCTATCCAGACCTCGCGCCCGGCCTCAACCACGTCGCCCGCAGTCTGCACGGTAGCCTCATTCGCGCTGATTATGACGTTCTGCACGAAGCCCGGCACATATATGTAGTACCAGCCGCTGTCGCCGAGCGGCTCCATCTGCCCGCCGGGCCAGGCCGCAAAGGCGTTAGTGCCGTCGTCCGCCCATGCCCAGCAGCAGGGATCGGCCCAGCCGGCCGGAACCTGCGCGAGCACAGGCACCATCTCATCCGAGCCGCCCTCATCGGCCATGGCTGCCGTGCACAGGCACGACACCATCAGCACGCAGAGCAGCAGCGCCATCAGTTTCTTCATTTTTTTACCTCCATTCCGTTGCTGGTTTAATACGTCTCTGAAGCCATATTAGCATTACACAGCAACAGCGTCAATCTGAATTTGAGAAAATAATATATTAGCAGTAATAGCTAATATATACAAATGTATATCCGAATATATATCTAATATCGACATCAAAAATGGCATAAAATACTAAATATTGACCGTAAGTGAGCATAATTCCTCCGACGTGAAAGAAATTAGTTTCGCAATTTATTTGCACTTTGCAGCCCCTTTGGACATCGCATCCGCAGCCGCGCAGCCAAGGACGGGCTCCGCCGGGTCTGTGAGCATGCCGCGAGTGGAGAAAGTCCGGCCGGCCTTGCTGCTCTGCCGTGATAGACCGCATTTGGCGCGGCGCGTATACACGCGCCAGGCGGGAAACGGGCGTTTAATGCAGATATCTCTTGAGACGCGGCCTCAGCTGTGATATAATACCTAAGCTTTGATCGAGAGACTACTCTGACAGACAAGGGAGATAGGATATATATGAAATTAGGAATCGTCGGTTTGCCGAACGTCGGCAAGAGCACACTGTTCAACGCGATAACAAATGCCGGCGCGGAGAGCGCGAACTATCCGTTCTGCACCATTGAGCCGAACGTGGGCGTCGTCGCCGTGCCGGATGAGCGGCTGGACTTCCTGCGCGATATGTACAACCCCAAGAAGTACACCCCGGCGGTGATAGAGTTCGTCGACATAGCCGGCCTGGTCAAGGGCGCCAGCCACGGCGAGGGTCTGGGCAACAAGTTCCTGGAGAACATCCGCCGCACCGACGCCATCATCCACGTGGTGCGCTGCTTTGACGACGAGAACATAATCCACGTCGAGGGCGGCACCGATCCGGCGCGCGACATAGACATAATCAACCTCGAGCTGATAATGGCGGACATGGAGCTGGTGGAGCGCCGCATAGACAAGGCCAAAAAGGCCGCGAAGGGCGGAGACAAAAAGCCCCTGCACGAGGCCGAGGTCTTCGAGCGCCTGCTTGCGCACCTCAACGACGGCAAGACCGCGCGCAGCTGGGAGTGCGACGAGGACGAGCGCGAGCTCATAGAGACCGTTGACCTGCTCAGTCTCAAGCCGGTCATTTACGCCGCCAATATGGACGAGGACGGCGTGTCGAACTTCGAGGCCAACGCCTACTACCAGGCGGTCAAGGCCATAGCCGACGCCGAGAACGCCCAGGTTCTGCCCATCTGCGCGAGGACTGAGCAGGAGATAGGCGAGCTGGACGAGGAGGACAAGGCGATGTTCCTCGAGGAGCTGGGTCTGCACGAGAGCGGCCTTGACAGGCTCATCAAGTGCTCCTACGCCCTGCTGGGGCTCATCAGCTTCCTGACCTGCGGCAGCGACGAGGTGCGCGCCTGGACGATAACTAAGGGCACCAAGGCGCCTCAGGCCGCCGGCAAGATCCACTCCGACTTCGAGCGCGGCTTCATCCGCGCCGAGATAGTGGCCTTCGACGACCTCAAGGCCTGCGGCACCATGGCCGCCGCAAAGGAAAAGGGTCTTGTCAGGAGCGAGGGCAAGGACTACGTAATGAAGGACGGCGACGTCACTCTGTTCAGGTTCAACGTATAAGCTAAAGGCGGGCACATGCCCGCCTTTTCTGCTGCCTGAAACTTTCTGAACACCCAATCGTCTTTTATTCAGCTATCCATACAAGAACGGAGGTAATTGTATGAAAAAATTGACTTCTGTCGCGCTCGCGTTTGCGCTTGTGCTCTCTCTGGGCACGGCCGCGCTGGCGGACGCCGCGGCGCTCAGCGACGTGAGCGAGGGGCAGTGGTTCTATGAGCCGGTGAGCGAGATGATAGCTGCCGGTTACATCGACGGTTACGAAGACGGCACGTTCAAGCCCGAGCGGGACGTAAGCGTGGCCGAGTTCGTGACCATGACCGCCAAATGCCTCGGCCTTGAGACCGGCGAGGAGTACGGTCACTGGGCAGGCCGGCAGATGGGAAACGCCTATGACAGCGGCTGGCTCAACGAGCAGGACAGCGCCTGGACACAGTTCAACAGCCCCGTGAGCCGTCAGCTCGCCGCCAAGATACTGGCCGTCGCGCTGGATCTGGAGCTGACCGACGAGATACCGTACTCGGACAGGGCTGATGTCGGCCAGAGCTATGTGACGTACGTGGGCGCGCTGTGCGCGGCCGGGCTGCTCGACGGCTTTGAGGACAACACTATCCGCCCGGGCAAGGTGCTCACGCGCGCCGAGGCTGCGACGCTCATTTACAGGGCGGCCGGTGTGGAGGGCTCGGAGCTTATAACCAAAGCTCCCGACGGCACACCCTTCGCCGAGACGATAAACCTCGCCGGGTACGACAATCCCAACTTTTCGATCACACTCAAGGACGGCGTTGCAACGGTTGACATAACTAATATTGAACTGTGGACGGACGCAGCCGACCCGAACTCTGAAGAAGGGCAGCGGCGCGAGAAGATCACGCAGGCCATGAAGCAGACGCGCGAGATACCCACCGAGAGCGCAGTGACGAATGTGTACGAGCTTCCAAACTCCACGTGGTTCCCCGGCACCGACGCATGGGCGGTCGTAGCCACCGCCGACGGACGCTGGTACCGCGTGGATTTGAGCGGCCAGTACAACGACGGCGTCCCCGAGCTGACCGAGCTGACAGCCCTACGCGACAAGTCCGTCACCTCCCTCAGCTGGCGCACCACCAGCTATACGGAAGGGTATACCACCTACGTAGGAAGCGACTACCTCATCGCCCGCCTAAGCGGCAACGTCGAAATCATCGCATGGAGCCAAGGTTGACATAATATTAAATTGAAAGACTTTGTTCACTACAGAGTGAGTTGTATCAAGCTAAGAAAACAAGAGCAGCAGCCCACAGGCTGCTGCTCTTGTTTACATAACTTTTGCCGTCATCCCCGCCATCAGCCGGCCTAGTTTAAGTGGTGCGTAATAGCAGGCGAGGGTTTGGAGTTTTTGCATGGGGGAGGGGCAGATGATGAAGCGGTGGGAGAAGATACGGCGAGCCAGGGAGCGGCCTATGGTTTCGGGCTTGGCCATGAACTCGGGCGGGACGGGCAGCGGTGCGCTGGAGCGCGTGCGGGTGAGCGGCGGGTGCAGGATGTGGAAGCTCACATCGCGCTTGGCGTATTCAAGCCGCAGGCACTTGGCCAGCGACTCGAGTGCGCCCTTCGTCGAGGCATAGGCCGTCAGGCCGGGGAAGCCGGTCACGCCCACGCCGGAGCTGGTGAACAGTATCCGTCCGCCCGCGCGGATATGCACAAGCGCGACCCGGGTGAGGTGAACGGCGCCAAGATAGTTTACATAAAACTTGGCGCTGTGCTCCTCGTCCGTCATGTCCGCGAACTGCGTAAAAGGGCAGAGGCAGGCGTTTTGAACGGCGGCATCCAGCCCGCCGAAGGCCGCGGCGGCAGAGGAGACCGCGGAGCTGAGCGCGTCAAAATCCCGCACGTCGGCCTGGCAGCAGAGCAGCCGGCCATCGTAGCTCCCGGCGAGCGCGGCTATGTTGTCGAGGCATATGTCCGCCACCGCCACACGGTGGCCGGAGTCCAGCAGGCCGAGCGCCATGTGCAGGCCGATGCCCTCGTTGGCGCCGCAAATGAGTATGTCAGCCACGATACACCCCCAGTTCGGCGAAGAAGCGGCGGACGTGCCTGTAGGCGTCCGAGCGGAACGCGGCCTTGTCGCCCTCGGAGAGCGTGCCGGTCAGAAGCCAGCGCTGAGCGTAGAGGTGTATCGGCGCGTAGAACTTGACGGCCAAGTAACTGGCGTCGGCGCGGCCGGTGAGCGCGGCGAACACCCGCGTCTGAAATCCCAGCGGCTCGTCGAACGTCCAGCGGCGGTAGAGCGCGCGGGCGGGGCGGCTGGAGAGCTGCTCGATGGACAGCAGGCGCAGCACGCGGTTGCAGAACTTGTCGCACAGATGCTCGTCGAAATATTTGGCGCAGACGTTCAAAAATCCGGACGGCTCCGGCTTCGCTCCGCCGTCCAGCGCGCCCATCAGCTCGGCCATCAGGGCGTTGACCCTGGCTTCAAAGCGCGCGTATATCTCGTCGACTATCGCCTGCTTGTTCTTGAAGTGATAGTAGACCGAGCTCTCCTTTATCCCCACCTGCGCACAGATGTCGCGTATCGACACGGCCTCGGTGCCGCGCAGGGAAAACAGCTCCAGCGACACCTCCAGAATCCTCTCCCGCGTGTCCGGCATGGTATCACCACCTAACAGTTGTTAGATACAATTTTACCTAACGACTGTTAGAATGTCAAGGGCAAACACCAAATTTCGCCTCTGCCGAATACTCCGGGAGTATGTTCGGCTTGACAGATACATATAATAGTGATAATATAGCGCCGTCAAAAAGCGTTGAAGGAGACGCGTACAGCGCGGTCATGCCGTACAGAGAGCCCGCCCCAGGCTGCAAGGCGAGCCGGCTTTGCGCAGTGCGCCACCACTCCGGAGCCGGCGCGGGGAAGAAAGTATCCGCGCTCGTTGCGCCGCGTTAAGGCGATATGAGTTAAACTCAGGGTGGAACCGTGTGAGAAATCGCACCCCTGTGCCGCAAGGCGCTGGGGTGCTTTTCATTTTTGAGAGAAGACACGCCGCGGACGCTGCACGCATCCGCGCAGGCATTTTTGGAGGTATTGCAAATGGACGAGAAGAAAAACCTGTACACGTTTGAGAACAAGGAATACCGCGACACCTACCGTCATTCCACCAGCCACGTCCTCGCCCAGGCGGTAAAGCGTCTGTACCCCGAGGCAAAGCTGGCCATCGGTCCCGCGATCGACGACGGTTTCTACTACGACATCGATTCCGACGTGACCTTCACGCCGGAGGTTCTTGAAAAGCTCGAGGCCGAGATGCGCAAGATATGCAAGGAGAAGCTGCCCATTGAGCGCTTCGAGCTGCCCCGCGACGAGGCGCTCAAGCTTATGGAGGAGCGCAATGAGCCTTACAAGGTCGAGCTGATAAACGACCTGCCCGAGGACTCGACCATAAGCTTCTACAAGCAGGGCGAGTTTGTGGATCTGTGCGCAGGGCCCCACCTGGACAGCACCGGCCGCATCAAGGGCAGCGCCATCAAGCTGATGAACTGCACCGGCGCGTACTGGCGCGGCGACAGCAAGAACAAGATGCTCCAGCGCATCTACGGCACCTGCTTTATGAAAAAGGAGGAACTTGATGCCCACCTCGCTCGTCTAGAGGAAGCGAAGAAGCGTGACCACCGCAAGCTCGGGCGCGAGCTCGGCCTGTTCATGCTGGCCGACGAGGGACCCGGCTTCCCCTTCTTCCTGCCCAACGGCATGGTGCTCAAGAACACTCTGCTCGACTACTGGCGCGAGGTGCACAAGCGCTACGGCTACGTCGAGGTGTCCACGCCCATCATACTCAACCAGGAGCTCTGGCACCGCAGCGGCCACTGGGATCACTACAAGGACAACATGTACACCACCGTCATCGACGGAGAGGACTACGCGGTCAAGCCCATGAACTGCCCCGGCGGAATGCTGGTGTATAAGAACGAGCCGCACTCCTACCGCGATTTGCCGCTGCGCATGGCGGAGCTGGGCATAGTGCACCGCCACGAGCTGTCCGGCGCTCTGCACGGGCTGTTCCGCGTCCGCTGCTTCACCCAGGACGACGCGCACATCTTCATGACCCCCGAGCAGATGAAGGACGAGATCAAGGGCGTCGTGAAGATCTTTGACGAGATCTACTCCACCTTCGCCCTGACCTACAAGATCGAGCTGTCCACCATGCCCGAGGATCACATGGGCGACGAGGCCACCTGGCGCAGCGCCGAGGCCACGCTCAAGGCCGCGATCGAGGAGCTGGGCAAGACCTACGAGATAAACGAGGGCGACGGCGCCTTCTACGGCCCGAAGCTGGACTTCCACCTGTCCGACAGCCTGGGACGCACCTGGCAGTGCGGCACCATCCAGCTCGACTACCAGATGCCCGAGCGCTTCGAGCTCGAGTACGTGGGCGAGGACGGCCTCAAGCACCGTCCCATCATGATCCACCGCGCGCTGCTCGGCAGCATCGAGCGCTTCATCGGCGTCATCACCGAGCACTTCGGCGGAGCGTTCCCGACCTGGCTTGCCCCCGTGCAGGTCAAGGTCATGCCCATCACCGACCGCAGCCGCGACTGGGCGCAGAAGGTCGCCGACGAGCTGAACGCCCACGGCGTCCGCGTGGAGTGCGACTTCCGCAATGAGAAGATCGGCTACAAGATTCGCGAAGCCCAGAGCAAGAAGATACCCTACATGCTCGTAATAGGCGACAAGGAGAGCGAGAACGGCACCGTCAGCGTCCGTACCCGCTCCGGCGGCGACAAGGGAGCGGTGGCTCTTGACAAGTTCGTCGCGGACATCACTGAGGAGATACGCACCCGCGCACTCGACCTCGCAGAATAACCGAAAGGAGAGTCTGTTCAGATGAAGAAAGTATTGAGCATAGCGCTCGCGCTGTGCATGGTGTTTGCCCTGGCCGCCTGCGGCGGCGGGGACGCGGCTTCCAGCCCCTCGCCCAACTATGACGGCTCCACGCCGAGCGACCTGATGCCTTCGTCCAACCCCACGCCCACGCCCGACCCCGAGTCCATAACTACGCTCGAGGTCAACGGCATACACATCGTGAACAACGGCCAGATAACCGGCACCGGCTACCGCGGCTTCACCTACGCCGACGGCACCCTGACCATCGACGCCGTCTCCCTCAACCTCGAGGGTCAGACCCCGGTCATCAACTTCGCCGGCGGCGACCTTGAGATCATCGTAACCGGCGAGTGCGCGCTCAGCACCTCCGGCGGCGTCGCCGTCATCACCGGCGGCGAGGGCGACAACCTCACCATCTCCGGCGACGGCAGCCTGACCGTTTCCGCCACGGACGCCACAGCCATAGACGTCTCCGGCAGCGTGACCATAGCCTGCGCCGTGAACGTCACCGGCGCCGACGCCTGCTCCAGCGAGAACGTCACCGCCGGCCAGGGCTTCAGCATCACCGCCAACGACGGCGCCACGCTCACCGTTGCGGCCGCGTAAGAAAATTTTCACTCGAATAAACCTGTCCGCCCCCTCGTATTCTATGTGCGAGGGGGCGATTCCTTTTATGACAAAGAGGCGAAAGCTGATTTTGGCCGTGGCGGTGCTCTTTGCGCTCAACATCGCGGCGATAGCTCTGGCGCAGGCGGCGAGAGCCGAGACCTATCAGCGCGGCGACTCCGGCGGCACGGTGCGGGAGATACAGACGCTGCTGAAGGAGTGGGGCTACTACGACGGCAGCGTGGACGGCATATACGGCAGCGAGACAGAGTCGGCCGTCAGGTATTTCCAAAGCACGAACGGGCTCACGGCGGACGGCAAGGCCGGCCCCGCCACGCTCGAGGCGCTGGGCATCCAGTCCGGCAGCTATACCCCGGGAGAGGACGCCTCCGGCGAGCTGGCGCTGCTGGCAAGGCTGATCTCTGCCGAGGCCAGGGGAGAGCCGTACGCCGGCCAGGTGGCGGTGGGCGCGGTGGTCCTGAACCGGGTCGAGCACCCGTCCTTCCCCAACACCATCTCGGAGGTCATATTCCAGCCGGGCGCGTTCAGCTGTATGCTGGACGGGCAGTGGGACGAGCCCGTGGCGGACAGCGCCTATCAGGCGGCGCGCGAGGCTCTGGCCGGGTCTGACCCCAGCGGCGGCGCGATATATTATTTCAACCCCGAGACGGCCACGAATGCGTGGATATGGTCGCGCGAGGAGATAGTCACAATAGGAAAGCACCGCTTTTGCGCTTGAACGTTCAGGCCGGCTGCCATGCCGGCCTGCCGCGCGTTCAGGAGGCGGCAAACTGAGGCTTGTGCCGCTTTACAAAAGGTGCGGTCGCGTTATATAATACCCTCACAGAAATCTTATGATGCACATGAGGGATGAAGATGAGTTACTGCAAATCCTGCGGCGCATATATGCCGGACTGGGCGGAGGAGTGCCCCGCCTGCGGAGAGCCGAAGGCGGAGAGCAAAAAGCGTGCGGAGAAGAAAAAAGCTTCTGCCGGCGCGTCCGGCGCGGCCTCGGCCTCAGCCTCGGCCACGGCTCAGGCGGACGAGAGCACTAGCGGCGAATACAGGTATTCGTACAAGAAGGCCGGCAAGACCTCCGACGCGGAGAGCCGCTGGAGCGACGCCGGAACCGGCTCAAAGACGCGCAAAGGCACCGGCGACAAGGGCGCGTTCAGATATGACGGCTCCAAGCGCAAGGACGGCGGTACATTTACTTACGACAACGCAGACGCCTACGAGAACTCCGGCTCGCGCGGACGTGAGAGCTACAAGTCCCGCCGGGGCACGCGCGACTATGAGGGCGAGTACCGCAGCGACGCGAAGAAGAACAAGCTGCTTGGCGCGCTGTGCTATTTCGGACCGCTGTTCCTGCTGTCGTGGATAATAAAGCCCAGCAGCCGCTTTGTGCGCTACCATGTGAACCAGGGTCTTGTGCTGTTCCTGCTGGAGGTCATCGTGTGGATGTTCGACTTCATCCCCTTCGTGGGTCTGCTGAACATACTCTGCATAGTGGGCTTCTTCTGCGGACTGAGCAACGCGCTCAAGGGCAAACGCAAGCCCATACCGCTGATCGGAGAGATCACGCTTATAAACTGACCCCTATATACTGAGAGAGAAAATAAGACAAGACAGGAGGACACAACACATGAAACTGCTCACATGTGAGTATCAGGGACGCCGTTTCGCCGCCGTCAGCGACGGCAAGCTGGTGTACGAGGCCGCGCCGGACATGCTCACGCTCATCAAGTCGCTCGGCGGCGCGCTGCCGGACGAGTCCATGCTCGCCGGCGAGGGCATAGCGCTCACCGACGTGCGCGTGCTCTCGCCCATACCGGAGCCTGCGCAGGACGTCGTCTGTCTGGGCATGAACTACGTCGAGCACAGCGCCGAGGCCGAGAAGTGGGGCGGCGAAGCCGAGTTCAAGAAGAACGCCGGCAAGGCCGTGTACTTCTCCAAGCGCGCCGCGTACATAATCGGCCCTGACGATTACATAGACGGCCACTTTGACATAGTCGACTCGCTCGACTACGAGGTGGAGCTGGCCGTCATCCTCGGCCGCGACGCGTACAGGGTCAGCGAGGAGGGCGCCGCGGACTACGTCCTGGGCTACAGCGTCCTCAACGACGTGTCCGCCCGCAACCTCCAGACCGCGCACAAGCAGTTCTACTTCGGCAAGAGCCTCGATACCCATACGGCCATGGGTCCCTGGATAGTCACGCGCGACGAGTTCCCGTGGGAGCCGGAGCTGCCCATCCGCTGCTACATCAACGGCGAGCTGCGCCAGGACAGCAACACCCGCTATGAGATATACGGCGCCGCGCACGTAATTGCCGAGCTCTCCGCCGGCATAACGCTCAAGGCCGGCACCATCATCGCCATGGGCACCCCCGCAGGCGTAGGCATGGGCTTCACCCCGCCAAAGTACCTAAAATCCGGCGACGTTGTGCGCTGCGAAATAGGCGGCATCGGCGTGCTCGAGAACACGGTTAAGTGAGCGCCCCGCCGCCCGACGGCGGCGCCGCGATAACATAAACACACAGCCCAAGCCCCCGCTGAGCCGGGGGCTTTTTTACGCCCGGCGAGTGAATATTATTTCGCATAATTGCGCATAATAGCGTATATTTGCGTCCCGTATCCAGAAATGCGGCAGCGGATATAAGCAAAACTGATAAATTGTATTCACTTGACAAGCTACCTTGAAGCTCATATGATAAATTTGCGGCAAGGAAGGGGATGATCCATATCAAGACCGGTGCGGTTATTCTTGCGGCGGGCTCCTCGCAGCAGATGAAGGAGTTCAGGCCGCTGATGTGCATAGGCGGACAGCCTATGATATGCAGGATAGTGGATATGCTGATGCAGCTGAAGGCAGGCCCGATAGCCGCCGTGTTGGGCGAGAGGCACGAGGCCGTCAGGCGCTGCCTGTCGGGGAGCCAGGTCGTGTTCATACACAACAGACGCTATGCAAAGACGGATATGCTCGAGTCGCTGAAGCTGGGGCTGAAGGCGATACAGCCGCTTTGCGACAGGGCGGTGATAATACTACCGGCTGATTTGCCGCTGGTAAAGCCGGAGACTGTGGAAACACTGCTCAGCCGGGCCGGAGACGCCGTCGTGCCGGAATTCGCAGGTCTCAGCGGGTCGAACAGATACAGTAAAAATGAACAGTGACAAAAGGCTCCCTAATGTAGGAAAACAGTCTACGTCAGGGGGCTTGTTATGGGGAAACGGAACCACACACACGTTCAAGCGCTGCTGCCTGAGATTAAGGCAATGCTGGCAGAGGGGAAACCCAGAGGGAAGTTGCAGAACACTACGGCTTTCGTGATAAGCAGGTGGTAAAAAGGCTGCTTGAGCGTGAGCGGAGAAAATAACGGAAGCCGGAATCCTTCCATTACCCACAGGGAGGCTGAGGAAAGATGCTTCGCCAAGAGACATTGTGCTTCGGGTCATGCAGAAGTATGATTTGCTGTCTGAAATCCGCCGCCGCAGGAAATGGCAGCAGATTGGGAAGCAGATTCACAGGTATGAGAATCTGCTGAACAGAGAGTTCCATGCGGACAGGCTCAACAGCATGGGGTAGTTAATATCGCGGGGGTCTGCTGCGTTTATGCCTCGCCCTGCTTTATCATGTTGACAAATTGGAGCAGCGCGGGGTTCTCGTTCTCCGAGGAGTAGAGCCAGGCGGACGCAAACACCAGCGGCTCCTCCAGCTGCACAAAGGAGTACAGCTCGCTGCTCCACTGCCGCCTCTCCGACCAGGGGACGATGTTCCCGCCCTTGTTCAGCGCCACCATGAACGTCGCCACGTCCTGCTCGGGGACGTATATGACGTTCTCCGGCTCTATGCCCGCCGAGCGGAAGTAGTTGAGGTACATGCTGGTCACGTAGTCCTCGACCTTGGGTATGCCTCCCCAGAAGGTGGTGTACTGCGCCAGCTCCGCCTTGCCGACCTTTTCGCGCCCGGCCAGGGGGTGGTCGCGGCAAACCATCAGACAGTGCTCGTTCCTCACGACGCCGCACTTCTTGATGTGCGGGTTGAGCGTGTAGTATTTGGGTATGTCGAATACGACGTCAATTTTGCCGTTTAGCAGGTCCTCGTACTTCCGGTCTCTGTCCACCTGCTTAGGTATGATGTCCACCTCCGGGTGCGCGTGAGAGAACCTGCGCAGCGTGTCGGCCTTTACCTCGCTCTGCATCAGTCCCTCGATGCCCACCGTGAGGAAGCTCTTTTTGCCGTTGAGCTTGCTCGCAGCTCGGGCGAGCGCCTCGTCCAGTCCGGCCATGAGCTTTACGCAGTCCACGTAGAAACTCTGCCCGGCGTCCGTGAACGACACGCGGCGCGTGCTGCGCTCAAAGAGCGCGAAGCCCAACTCCTCCTCCATGGCGCGTATCTGCTGACTGACCGCAGACTGCGCCACATGACACTCCTCGGCGGCCTTGGAAAAACTCATATTGCGCGCTACGGCACAGAATATCTCGATTCTATCCAGCTTCACGATATCACCGCACTTATAAGTAATATAGATAATTATATAACAAATAATAAGACAATGCAAGGCCATAGGCGCGTTCAGACGGGACATAACGCGTATGAATATATAGTATGGAGCGAGAGCGGCAAAGACGCTGCAAAAGAGTCTGAAAAAACTGAAAATAGTGCTTGACAAATGGGGAATGTTAAGTTATTATAATGCTCCACCGGGCGGCGTGAGCCTCCGGTAAAAGGTCTGAAAAGACCGGCGAAAAAAATCTCGAAAAAACCTGAAAAAACTCTTGACAATCGGTTCGCCAAGTGCTATATTAGTCAAGCACCTCACCGAGAGGCCGAAACGAAAGAAACCTGACAAACCGCTGAAAACGTGGCGAGTAAGGTACAGATTTCAGGCTTTGAGAGGTTGCGAGTGCACCTTGTAAATTAAACAATGTAAGTAAAAAGCTTATGCGAATAAGCA
>OJQW01000127.1_pt1 | contig 44424 bp, 27 predicted proteins | sample 1599041 | NCBI WGS metagenome assembly OJQW01 (sample SAMN03922518, study PRJEB24848) | human gut metagenome | isolation source: stool sample | host: Homo sapiens | place: Germany | collected 2010-02
GTTTATAGCGAATTCGGTAAAAATGTATTTGATTTGAATATGGCTGATGAACTTACTCTCGGTAATACTGAAATTATTGATATTAATTCGGCATTGAATAATAGACTAAATATTGCCATTTTGCTTACAAATAATAAAACAATTCAATTTATTAATCTTTTTTGGAAAGCTGTTTATCATGAAAGTTAAAATATAAATAAAATATCTATGAAAAAATCATTTGTAACTGTTACTCCTGATGAAGGTTTCGGTAATAAAGCATTAAGTATTAACTGTGATGTTTATAGTGATGCTGATGATCAAGAGGAAGATATTATTGTATCAAGTGTAGGAACTGAAACTATTAATTTAGTTACTAATAGTATATGGTAAAGTAATAGTTACTATAAAGATTTTATTTTGTTATTCTTATGTTTTGTATTTAAGAAGTAATTCTTATATTTGCCCGTATCATTAAGTTGGTACGGGCTTTTTTATTGCTCGTAATAAAACAGATAAAACTATTAGTTATGGCACTGCACGTATGGTTGGTTGAAGGCTCTAAACTTATTCTGAATGTAGAACAAATTCTTAAAGTTCCTATTCTTGCTACTATTTATAATGATTGGCACAATGATAGAGAGCTTATGTATAAGATATTTAAGTTTATTGATTGTTATGCTGATGAAGACGGATATATTCATCGTAATGGTTTAAAAGATCAAAAGGCTTTTGATTATGCTATTGAAGTTGCTCAACTTAATTCAGACTTTAGACCAACTAAAGATATGATTGAAGCTATCAATTGGCTTGTTGAGCATAATATCAATTATGTTGGGCAAATGTTCTTTGAAACTGTTAATGCTCTTCAAGCTGGTAAAGATCTTATGGCAGTTATGAATAAGAATCTTCGTAATGACCTAAAGAAAGACTCTTTTACTAAAGAAGAGATTGGTGGTATGCTTGGTTATATGCGTGAGATTACGAAGATGGGTAAAGACTTACCTAAACTTATTGCTGAACTTAAAGAAGCGGAAGATAATTACGTTAAGTCTAAACTCAAGAAAACTATCGTTCGTGGTGGTAAAGAGCTTGCTGCTTCAATGGATGTGCATAACAATATAGATAATGGTGTTGGTGGTGGAATAGATATGATTGATTAAGCTATGAATAGTAAATATGAGTTTTCACAAGATGCTATTGATAACTTTATGTTTATTCATGCTTATTGGAAAAATAGTTGTGATGGCATCAATGCTGCTCCTGAGAATAAGTGGGGCTATAAACGTGGAGATATTCCTTTTATAGATTATCTCTGTGAAGATAAAAGTAAATATCCGAAAGCATCTGAAGGTATTAGTTATATTACTAATAAACCTTTATATGATCCGGATAATGATTTTCTTATTGGTAACTCTGGGGGTATTCTTATGAATATTAATTTTATTGTTATTAATATAGAAAGACTTTCTAAAGCTGCTGATACTTTTGATGAATATGGTACGTATTGTGATTATGACCCTAGTACTCCAGCTTATGAATCATTTTGGCAAAGAGAAACATCTCGTCGTAAGAAAGGTGTTTTTATTAAAGCTAAACTTTATTATAAAGATATTCCTAAGTTCTTTGATGTTAATACTACTGATGAGGAACGTGAAAGTTTACTTCAACCTTTACGTATAACCGGTGCACATTATACTTATCTTAATTATGGTCGTATTGAACGTACACCTAATGATAAAGAACGTGCAAGACTTAAACGTGAAGGTGCTGAATACGTTGAAACTGTTATGGGTTTTCCTCGTTATTGGGATGGTGATTATTGGAACTTTAAAATAGATGAATTTATAGCTAATAATAAGTTTCATCTTACTAAGGCTAAAGCTCGTCGTAAAGGTTTCTCATATAAACGTGGTAGTCAAGCTGCAAATACAATTAATTTATTTCCAAATGTTACAGTGACTCTTGCTGCTGATCAATTAGCTTATCTTACAGATAAAGGTGCTACTACATTTATGGCTAAGAAATGTCTTGACCATTTTGAGGAACATACATTTTGGCGTCGTGGTTATATTTCTGAGGTTATTGATGATATACTTCTAGGTTATCGTGTATCTACTAAAGGTCTTAAAAATTTTGGTTGGATGTCTAATCTTTATAGCGTTGCTTGTGGTAAAAATGAATCCGCTGCTGTAGGTAAGAAAGCTATTGAGATTGACTTTGAAGAAGCAGGTAAGTTTCCTAATCTCCAAAAAGCTCTTGACGTTACTTTATCTAATACAGAGTCTGGTGCTATATCTGTTGGTACTATTCGTGTTTATGGTACGGGTGGTACTAAAGGTGCTAACTGGGCTGCATTTAGTAAAGCCTTTTATAACCCCAAAATGAATAAGATGCTTTGCATGGAAAACGTTTGGGATATTAATAAACGTCATGAAGTATGTGGTTTCTTCTTTCCACAAGTATGGGATTGTGAACCTTATGTTGAACGTGGTAATTCGATTATATTCACTGCTTATGCTTGGGATAAACAAGATAAAGAGAATCACTTTCATAATAATGATAGTGAAACTCATATAATTTATAAAGCACAGCGTGCTAATACTCCTGCCGAAGCGTTCATTAATACAACAGAGAATATGTTCGCTTCTCCTGAACTTAATCTACACGTTTCAGATTTAATCGATGACAATGCTACTAGATTTTTTCAAGACGGTTGGATTGTCGTTAATGATTTAGGTAATTCTAATAAAGCTGAATTTATACCAAAAGCTGAATGTATTAAACGTGATATATTTGGTAAAGGTAGATTCCATGAGTTTGTTAATCAAGTTCCGCATGGTTCTCGTGATGATACTCACGGTTGCGTTAGAATGTACTATCGTCCGTTCTTAGTGAATGGTGAAGTTCCTAAAGATTTATACTTTACTGCTGTGGATGCGTATAAGGTAGATAAGGCTCAAAAAGATGTAACAGATAAACATTCTCTTTATTCTGCACAAGTATGGATGCGTAGTAATACTATTACTCCCTATCCAAATCAAAAACTGCTTGTATGCGAATATATAGGACGTTTGGACACAATGGAGCAAAATGATATAGTCACTATGGGTATGTGTCTTATGTATAATGCTGAATGTTGTCCGGAAGCTGGTACTGGTGAGACTGTTTCTAACTTTATTAAATATAAACTTAGACGTTACTTAATGCTTGACCCAACCAATGCCAATACTCGTAAATTGACTAATCCTAACAATAATGATTATGGTATTGTAATTGGTGATAGTGATAAGAAATATAATGGTCTTCGTATGCTAAAGGAGTTTATTTATGAACCTCTTTCATATACTGCTGATGGTAAACCTATTCGTAGACTTAAGTCTATTAGTAGTGTTCGATTGCTTCTAGAGTGTCAGAGATTTACTGCTGAGGGTAACTTCGACCATATTAGTGCTGCTATTGTTGCTATGTATGTCTTTCTTGCAGACTCTTTAAATACTAAGCGTCTTGTTGAAGGTAATACAGAGAATAATGACAGACGTATTGCAAATCGTTTAAATCGTCGTTAAATGGATGCTTCTAAGATTCCTAATTCTTTAGAAAAGCCTGATGTTTTTGCTTCGGAAGCTACTAAGCGTGGAGCTGTTTGGACTAAGGCTATGTGTGATTGGGTTATTGCTACTGCTCATTCTAATAATGATAAAGCAGATATTAAAGCCTTTCTTGACGCTGCAAATGGAATTGTAGATGAATCTACTTACAAGTATGTAATGGCGACCTACAACTCCGTTAATGGTAGAAAAGAAGATTTGCCTGGTAAGATTAGAGATGTTGATTTTATTACTCCTATTAAAGAGAAATATATAGGAGAGTTCATTAACACCTATAATAACTACCAAGTTTATAATGCTGATATTGATGTTGTCACTAGACGCAATGCTGATCTTCGTGTTGCTCTTGATGGTCTTCTTCGTCAGCAATTTATAAACATTATGAATGCTAATGGTGTTCAAACCGGTGAGCCTTCTAAAGATCTTCCATCTGCTGAAGACTTTATGAAACAAGCTGCTAAGGATTGGATTGATAAAGAAGCTGATCGTGGTCAGAAAACTCTTGATCTTCTTAATTCCCTTATTAAAGCTAATGAGAAATATATTCAAGCTTTCTATTATTGGTTCTGTACTGAAAGCGTTTATTCTTATCGTGATGTAAGATACAATGATGTTATCTTTGAAATTATTTCTCCTCTTGAGTATTATCGAATTGATAGTGGTAATCTTTTTGTTGAAGATGATGATTATGGGATGCGAGAATTTGATATTAACATCAATGATATAATTGGTGAATATCAAGAAGTTCTTTCTAAAAGAGATATTGCTTACATTAAAGATATAATTCATAATCATGAAAGTACGGGTGAATATACAGTTACTCCTGTTATGCTTCGTTCTCGTGAGATTGCTTTTAATCCTACGATTGATGCGCAGAATGCTGCTCCGTACCACTCCTTGCCCTCTACCGGGGTCCTCAAAGCTCGTCATTGTGTTTTTAAGGTTCCTATGAAGCGTGGTGTTCTTACTTATACCAATGCTTATGGTGAGATTGAGCAAAAGATTGTTGATGAAGATTATGTCTTAGATACTACTCTTGGTGATATTGATATTGAATATACTTGGGTTCTTCAATGTTGGGAAGCTTATCGTTTTGGTGATAAAGATTGGGGTGTATATACTAAAGCTCAACCTATTATTGTTCAACGTGAAGAAGTGAATAATCTTAATCATTGTAAGTTACCTTATAATGGTTTGAGTCGTTTAATGCTTCTTAATAATCCTAAACCTATTCCTTATCGTTTATTACCTTATCTTGCTCTTTATCGTCTTTATACTTTAGTTGAGGAACGTACTATTAGTAAATTCCGGTCATGGCTATTGATACCTGAAAGTTTCTTAGCTGATACTAAAGATATGACTATGGAAGAGCGTCTTGATGCAGCTAATCGAGATGGTACTCTTGTATTTGATGATAGTGAAATAGCTAAGCAACAAGCATCACTTCAAGCTATTAAAGAGATTGCTAATACTACAATGATTAATTATCTTAATACTATTAATCAAATTAAGCAATCTATTAAGCAAGAAGCGTATGAACTTGCTAATATGAACGATCAACGCGCAGGAGATATTCAAGCTCGTGCCGGTAAAGCTGTTACTGAGATGGGACTTAATCAGGCTCTAATGGGATCTGTGTGGTCACTTAAAATCTTTGATTGCTTCCGCTCTCGTGATATGATAGCTAATCTTGATGCTGCTAAAATTGCTTGGATTGATGGCTATGAAGGTTCTTATGTAGATCCTAATACCAATGAGATTGTTCAAGTTCGTGTAAATGGTACTGACTTTGTTAATTCTAATTTAGGTATCTTTGTTGGTAACTCTGCTGAACTTAATGAACAAGTACGTAAGCTTGAGGAAATTGCTTTTGGTGCTGCTCAAAACGGAAATTATGATGTAGCTGCTGAGGCTGTTTGTAATCATAACGTTGCTTCTTTACGCAAATATATTAAAGAAGCTGCCGAAGCTCAACGTCAATTTGAACTTCAAAAAGAAGAGATTCAGAAGAAGTGGGATGCTGAGATTGAACAAACTCGTGCTGCTAATGCGGAAGCTCAACGTAAATTTGAAGCTGAACAAGCTCAACTTGATCGCGATTCTAAGGAAGCTATTGCTGCTGATACTAATCTTACTAATATTATTATTACTGATGCTAAGCTTCAAGTAGATAAGAACGGTAATGATTACATTAGTGAAGATGAATCTAATGGTGGTACTCTTGATGATTATCTTAAAATGACTAAGTTAAACTTAGATATTGATAGAGCTAATCTGGAACGTGCCAAGTTTGAAGAACAAAAGCGCATGAATCGTATTAACGCCAATAAGCCACGAAAGTCTTAATGTAGGCTCTTATTTTTGTCGAATTGAACAACTATATCGATTGGAATTTGGGTTCGTCAGAGGTCTTCCTTTAAGCCTTAAAATGGCATAAATTAATTGGAATTTCAGAGAGCCGTGTGATAGGCGGTACTAATGCTGTTTCTAATAATATTTCTAATGCCATTTTTAATACATATATTATTATTACATTTGTCACTGTTATAACTTAATTTATAAAAGATAAAACATTATGCCAAATCCTATTGTTCCTGGTGGTGTTATTGATAGTAATACTACTAAAACTGCGGAAGAGATAGCTGCTAAACAAGCTGCTGAACAAGCTGCTAAAGCTGCTAAAGAAGCAGAAGAAGCCGCTAAAGCAGAAGAAAAACGTAAGAAAGCAGAAGAGGAAGAAGCTAAACGTAAAGCTGAAGAAGAAGCTGCTAAAATTGCTACTCAAAAAACTGAAACTGAAATTGAAAAGCCTACTAAGATTGTTCTTACTACCGATGACGGTGATGTTGAGTATGATCTTGATGCTGACGGTAATGCCGTTAAAGACGGAGAGATTGTTTACACTAAAGCTCAGTTAGATGAGTTTGCTGCTGCTGAAACTCAAGAGGAAACTATAGATGTTTCTGCTATTTCTGCTATTTCGGGGTTAACTCCGGTAAATGCTGATGGTACTCCTAAGCAATACGAAATGACTGTTGAAGGTCTTGCTCAACGTGATGCTGATATTGCAGAGCTTGCTAAACGTCAAGCTGAAAGTGAAGCTATTAACAATTTCTTCCGTACTAATCCGGATATTTATCAAGCTGCTCTTTACAAACAAACGTATGGTTCTCTTGAAGGTTTTGCTAATCATGTTGATTGGACTACAATGACCCTTGAAGATAAATCAGATGATCAGTTAGAAGCTGTTATTCGTTCTGCTGAAAAACGTAAAGGTACTTCTGATGCTCAAATCGAACGTATTATTCGTTTTTCTAAAGCTGATAAAGTATTAGCTGAAACTGCTAAAGAGAGTCTTGATTATCTTGCCAATGCTCAGAGACGTGAGATTGAAGCTGCAAATGCTAGGCAAGAAGCCGAATATCAAGCTGCTCAAGAAGCTCTTGATAAAGCCTACGGTATTACCTATGATGAGAATGGTAAAGCTAAAGTGCTTAACGTTCCTGATTCTTTATACGATAAGATTGTTAATAAAGGTACTATCGGAGGTCTTGCAATTCCAACAGCAGGTGTTAAAAGAACTGTTAATGGTAAAGAACAAATTCTTTCTCGTAAAGATATTGTTAAGTATCTGACAGCTCCTGTTGTTGAAGTTAATGGTGATTTCTATACGCAAGCTCAGAAAGATGTTTTTGATATGCTTGCTGATAATGAAACGTTCGCTATGGTAGCACTTCGTAACTTATTAGGTGCTGATATTAGTCAGTTAGCTGCTGCATCTATACGACAAGAAGCTGTTCGTCGTTTGAACATTACTTCTAGTGGTAAACCTAAAGTTAAAGTATCCACTCAAGGTGACGGTACTAAAGTTAATCCTAATAGACGTCCTATTGTTCCGGGTGGTATTATTGATTCAAATAAATAATTATCGTAACTATGCTTAGAGAAATTGGAAAAAAACAGTATTCCAAAGAGGTTTACTCTGATGCCGATATGCTATTGAACTTTAATGTTCTTGGTGCTGTCGATTTGAATAAGTCTCTTACTTATCTTTGGGGTAGGAACAGTAATCAATTCCCTCTTCTTTCTCTTACAGAAGGTCAAGGGAATATCTCTCGTAAGAAACCTATTAATGCTGGTGATACTCAGTATAAGTGGAAGATTATGGGGAAACCTACTGTCACTTCCCCGATTGTGCGTTTGATTACGCCTACTCAAACCCCCGGTAAAGGGTTTATGTCTTTCAAAGCGGAGTTCCAAGATAACTGGATTCCTTATCAGTATTCTGCTATTACTCCTGACGGAAAGCACATGGTTCGTATGCAGACCGATGGTGAGCAGACTGCTTCCGGTGGATATATCTATGAAATGATTATCCTTGGTGGTAATCCTGATGAGTTTATTGATCTCAGCAATTTTGAGAGAGGTAAATATTGGGGTATGGGTGCTCCTACGATTGCTGGTGAATTATCTACTGGTTCTCGTTCTACTGCTGAATCTTGGAGTGAAATGACTAACCAATTTGGTTTCCATAGATTCTCCAAAATTATTACCGGTAACATTGCTAATATTGTAACCGAGTTTGAACTTGATTATGATGATGGTTCTAAAGGTACTCTTTGGATGCCTTATGAAATGCGTCAGTTCGAGTTCATGCGTAGACGTTTGTTAGAAGAGGATTTGTGGTTCTCTGCTTACAACCGTGATATTAACGGTGTTATTCACAATCAAGAAAAACATTCAAATAAACCTATTCCTCGTGGTGCTGGTGTTCGTGATATTCTTATCGCATTCGGTAACTACTTCGAATACTCATTCATGACTATCGAGCTTATTGATATGATTCTTTCTCGTATCTTTGAAGTTCGTAATGATATTGATTTGAGTAACAAAAACATCGTTCTTTATACCGGTAAAGGTGGTTCTAAAATGTTCCAGCAATGTATCAAGAATGAAGCTATTGGAAATGGTTACTTTGATAAGTTAGGTTCTGAGGAGATTCAAAGCCGTGGTGGTATCCTTTCTTATGGTGCATACTTTAATCAGTATAAGCACTATTCCGGAGCTACTGTTTCTGTTAAGGTTGTAGATTTGTTTGATACCGGTTCTCGTGCCGAAATGGATCGTAAGAATGGTCGTATGTATGGTGGCTTCCCTGTTACCTCTTATACGATGGTGTTCTTGGATCACTCTATTGATAACACGAGTGGTGAAGCAAATATTCAGTTGGTTTGTGAAGAAGGTCGTGAATATTTGTATGGTGTTTATCAAGGTATTACTCCGCTGCCTAAAGAGTGGGGTGCTTATAGTAAGATGTTATCTACTAGAGAGGATATTGCTACTTATGAGGTTATGTCTTCACAAGGTATCAATATGCTTAATGGTACTACTTCTTTCTGGGCTGAAATGATTTTTGAATAAGCGTACATTACGATTATTGTAAAGTATAAACTTACTAAAGTATAAACTATATGATATACTCACGCAAAATAACCTTAGCGTTAAAGCTGAATCCGACTATGTTTCAAGTCGTGAATCAGAAAAGTATTGGTGCTTTCAATACTATTTTCGGTCCGAGCATTAAAGCGGTTCTTACTCTATCTAGTAAAACTGCTGAAATGGCTTCTATACTTCCTACGATCATTGGAGCTTCTGCTGATAGTCGTAACGTAAACTTTCAAGACCTCGTTTTGAAGCATCTTAAAAACTCAACTGTTGAAGTTCCCGCTCAAGGTTATGAGCTTGAAACTGGTTGGGAGTTTTCTCTTAACGATCCTGTTAAACGTGATGCTATTCTTGATTGGGCTAAAAAGAACAGTATTAATACTGAGGTTGCTCCGAATAAATTAGAGAAAGCTATCTTTGATGCTATGCTCTTTGGTGAAGGTACTGCGGTTCATGAAGAGAATCTGTATATGTACATGACTCCTATTAAGCCGCAAGATTATATTCTTTGGCGTCTTGCTCTGCTTACTTCTACTGTTGCTAATAAACCGGAAGATGTTGAGAAATCTACTAACATTCGGTTTTACTTACATAGCATCGAAGATGTTAAGCGTATGAAAGATGCTAAGACTAAAGCTGTTGTTAATACTGCTACTAAGTTGGCTCAGTTGTTCACAGGTGATGAGTCTTCTTATAAACGTATTAGAAATATACTTATCTGTAATGCTCCTGCTGATACTCTACAGATTATTAAAATGGAACATGGAGATTTGCAGACGGCTGTAGCTGAACTTTCTCAAACGAATGCAGATGCGTTTATTTCTCTGTTTGATAACAAGAATGTAGAAGCAATGGCGCAAGTCTATAAGTTACTCGCCGCTCAAGTCATTACGAAAGACGGTGATAATTACTTTGACACTGTGCGTCCGGACGTAGTTCTTGGTTCTTCCATTGAGGGTGTTATGGCTTTCTTAGCTGCTCCCGAAAATGTTGAATATAAAGCACAACTTTTCACTGCTTATAAGGCTTCGGTTATAAACTAACAAAATAGTGTCAGTATGTATAGTAGTTGTAAAGAAGCACATATTGCTGTAAACGATAAGATTCAGCAGATTAATGCTAATAGGCAAGAATCTATTCGTCCGCAGTATATTGATATTGCTCTTAATGAAGCTATTGACGTACTGCTTACGCAAAAGATTAAAGCCTTTGAAGAGACTGGTCGTTATTACGATGATTTGCAGGTGCTAAAGACTACATATAGAAGTCCTCTTTACCTTCTCGCAAATGAGGGTAATAGAGGCTTCGCTTTTTTACCTGCGAATTACCTACATGGTGTCTCTTATGATGCAAGTGTTATATATGATAAGTTTAAACGTTATCGAGCAACTGAATCTGTTACTACTAGGATTTACGTTGTTAATATCAGTGAGCTATTTAAAACTATTCCCGGTTATATAGAAGATTTCGTTATTCAAATCGGTAATGATACCGTTACGTTTCATTATCCTGCTAAGATCTATCGTAAAGAGGGTCTATTTGAATATATCAACTATATGCTCTCCATATTGCTGCGAAAAGGTTACAATGTGACTTATGAACGCTACAATAACGAGTATTACCCAGAATCACTAGTGTTTTACTTCGATACGCCACAGCTAATTGTAGTTGGAGATAAATATACTATTAAGCTAGTACAATTCGACTACGAGCGTTATTCGGGCTTATATGAGGTTATCACTTCTGACGGAGTGATTACAAAGGTGCGAGAGAGCAAACCTGTGGGTATGGATTTAGTTTCTGATGTTCAGCGTAGGGATATGCTTCAAACGTATCACAATCGTCTTAATAGACACATTCATCCCGTATGTACGATAGAAAGCAATAGAGTTTTAGTAGATATGGATGATACATTTGTGATTACCGATGTTGCTATTACATATCTTAGGCAACCTACTAGGTTTAATATTGTAACTGATACTGCTACTGAACTTCCGTTTAAAACCGAGATTATTAACCTTGCTACACAGAAGCTTCTTGGTAAACTTAAAGATGAAGGTTATCAAATTGCTATAAATGAAAGTAATTCTTTAAAATAAAACGTTACTATGAGAATTGTAAGTTACGGAAAAACATTTGTCGATAATGTTACTGTTGATACTAAGTTATCTAACGGTCAACTCGGCATTTGTACTGCTTATGGTACTGCTTTGCCTACTACTGGTAGACCTGAGCCGTTTGTAATTATGTCTGCAATTCCTACTAAGGACGGTGGATTTATGAATCAACGTGGAGTGGATATTAATCCTTTTAACTTCACTTATAACGTTCGTAAATATACGGAAACAGATCAGAAAGAAACTATTATTCTTAAAGGTCTTACGAATCCGGCACTTAAGCCTGCTGAAGGTATTGTATATAATGCAGATGCTGAGTTCTGTGGTGCTATTGAAATTTGTTCTTCTGAGGAGTATCGCCATGGTCTGACGGTTAATCCTAATCCTCAGATTGTTCAAATACCTGTTCGGATTCATGCTACTGATACCGTTGATCGGTTGGTAGAGAAGATTAAGAAGAACCTTAGTCTTACTGCTTATAACAAAGAGTTATTTGATATTACTATCGAGAAAGCTGATAGTGCTGTTCAGATAACCGTTGTTGCTAAAAAGCCTACTAAATTGACGATGAACGTATTCGGTATTCTTGCCGATCAAAAAGCCAATGGCACTATTACTGTTAAACATACGAAGTTATCCGGTTTCTTGGCTGATGTTGCTCTTAGTGATGAAGACCTTCGTTATTCTCTGATTAACATGGGTTGGAATCCTCATGATGAGTGGCAGAAAGCTTGGGGTATTGGTGACCCGAAAGTTGGCTTTAGTAAAGTCGCTTATCTTGTTATTTCTACGGCTGAGTTTAATCAATTCCCTGAGATTGCCGCTGATAACAATAGTCCTCGCAAATTCCAAATTATTGTTGGTACGGAAGCTGTGATCGATGCTGTTGTAAATAAACTTGAAGCTATTAAGACTTTAGCTAAAGGTTCCGGCGATAATGCCATTTCTCTGAATACTGCAACTGACTAAAGTTGCTTGGAAAACTACGCAGTGCTTAATGGTTCTGCGTAGTTATATTTGTTTAAACTTAATGCTATGGAATGTAATATTAAAATTGTCAAGTTAAAACAAGTTCTTCCTCTTGGTACATTTCCTAAGCGTGAGCATAACGTTCGATTCTTCTATCATCGTACTGATGGTTGTTACTATATGTATGATGAAAAAGGTTGCGAAATTAATCTAACTACTGATGGTAATATTATTGCTATTGATAGAGAGTTGATTGTTGGTAGTGAGTCTTTGACTGATGACACTCTTGTTTGCATTGGTCTTAAAGCTAATTATGTGCATCCTAGTCGTGGTATTAGAAATAATACTTGTGGTTGTCAAGATACATATATTCGTGCTTGGACTTACATCAAAGATCTTCAAGATTTTATGCAGTCTGGTCATATCGAACGTGATTACTATAGAGTTACTTTAGTTCCTTCTCCTGAAGAGGGTGGTATTGTTGGATGTAGTGGTTCTGCTATTGTTCCTGATGAAAACTCAGATGGCTTCCGTTTCCAATTTGAAGCTGGTAGTCGTGTTGAACTTTATGCTAAACCTGTTCAAGGTTATCACTTTAAAGGTTGGAAAGAGTTCCATACTAATGAGATTATGTCTATTAGTCCTAATTGGTCTTTTACTATTAAGAAAGATATGGATTTGATAGGCGTATTTGAAAAGGATGAAGCTCCTATTGAACAATTCTATATTAATGTCAATGCTGATCCGGCTAATGCAGGATATGTAGTTGGTGCCGGAACATTCCCAAAAGGTACAAGACATTCTATAACAGCTGCGGCAATTCAAGGGTATCATTTTATTCATTGGACTGATAGTTTAAATCGTATTGTTTCTACTAATCTTCAATATGATCTTGTTGTTGAGAAAGATGAAACTTATACTGCACACTTCGAGCTTGATGCTCCTGTTATTGAGGAGTACAATGTAACTATTATAACCAATCCTGCTGATAAAGGTTCAGTTAGCGGTGGTGGTACTTATAAATCCGGTCAAACTGCAATGATTGTTCCTAGTCCGGTTGAGGGTTGGGCTGTTGATACAGTTACTGCTTCTGGTGGTAATCTTGTAGATAATAGTAATGGTACATATAGCATCGTTGTTACGCAAGATCTTACGATTACGGTAAACTTTAAAGAAGCTATTCGTTATTTCACGTTTAGTATCGTGGCAGATGCGAATGGTTTAGTTCGATATAAAGATATTAATGGTGCTTGGTCTCAATGGGCAGAAAGACACGAAGTCACTGCTCCGGAAAAGACTATTGTCACTATCGCTGGTAAAGCTAACGCCGATTATGAATTTGAAAAGTGGGTAACTCCTACTGGTGCTAATCTTCCTAATAATGAAAATAATATCATTGTTGAAGAAGGTCTGCATCGCAAAGTTTATACTGCTTATTTTAAGGAAACTTACATTCCACCTGAAACTCATATTGTTAATATTACTGCTGGTTCTAATGGTAAATGCAAATATAAGATTGGCTCTGGTGAATATTCAGAAGCTGCATCTTCGCATTCTAACATTAGCATTACTGACGGTGAGACAATTGAAGTATTAGGTGTTCCTGATAGTGGTTATTCTTTTGAACAATGGAATATTGGTGGAACTATTTCTAACTCTAATCCTTATTCAAAGGTTATCACTGAGAATGTAGATTTCTCTTGTACGTTCGTAGAGATTCCATCGGAAGAAGTTACTATTACGGTAGGTTCTGACGGAACTAATGAAACTCGTTATCGTATAGGTAATGGTTCTTGGTCTAGTTGGTCTACTTCTGGACACACGTTTAAAACTGCTGTAGGTTCGATTTATTCAGTTGAAGCTCGTGCGGTTGGCAATTACAAGTTCAGAGAGTGGAATACAAATGGTGCAAAGGTTTCAGACAATCCTGCAACATTCACTGCTAAAACCGGAACGAATGCAACGCATATTGCTATGTTCGACCAAGTAATCATGCGAACGCTAACTCTTACTGCTGGAACGGGTGGTAAATGTCGTGCAAAGATCAATGGAAGTTGGAGCGACTATTATAGTGGCACAAAGACTTACTCTAATATTGTTGACGGAACTACCGTTTCTGTAGAAGCATTAGCAGATAGCGGCTATCATTTTAAGGAATGGACTGATTCGGGTGCGCCCTCGACTACTTCACGTGATATTGTCATGAATGACTCTAAATCTATTGAAGCTCGTTTTGAAGTTAATGCTCCTGATAAATTCCAAGTCACCTATGAAGCTATTCCTAACGGAAGTGCTACAATGGAAGGTGCTGGTACTTATAATGATGGTGATACTTGTACGATTAAAGTTAATGTAAGTCCGGGTTATACTTTGAATAAAGTGCTTATTGATGGTGTTAAAATCACTCTTAACAGTAACAATCAGTATAGCTTTGTGGTTGAGAAAAACATTAAGGTTACTATTGAATGTGATCTTATTCCTGAACCCACACATTATACACTTATAGTTACAACCGAAGATGAAGGTGTAGCTCAAGGTGGTGTTGGTATCAATAAAGAATCTAATTTGGGAGTTGAAACTGCTGAATTTGAGGATGGTACTGTTGCTACTATTCATGCTACAGCTGCTGAGGGTTATAGCTTTGGCGGTTGGTGGAAAGATGGAGTTAAGGTTTCTGACGATGTAACTCTAAGTGTTACTATTGACGCGGATAAGACTTACATTGCTAAGTTTACTCAAGATCCATATCTCGAATTAGATAAGACTTCTCTTACTTTCGAAGCTGCTGGTGGAACTAAAACTGTTAATGTTACTTCTAACGTCGAATGGACGGTTTCATAATTAGGGGGGGGTACTAAGATGGCTATTGCTTCTTGGCTTACCCCTGCCGCTAAGAGTGGTACGGGTAATAAAACGGTTGGTTTAACTGCGAGTAAGAATGCCGGTGCGAGCAGAACAACTATTGTTACTGTTTCAGTCAGCGGTATTACGAAAACTATTAATTGTACTCAAGTAGAAGCTGATAAGTTTACTATTAAGATTTCAGCTTTAACTACTAATAGTTCAGGAACTACTATTACAAATGTTGGTGATTGTTCTATTGGTTCATCCGCTACAGGTGGAGTTAAAGAAGGAACTTATTATCGTGATACACAAGTCACATTGACTGCTAAAGCCGCTCCTACTGGGTATGATTTTGTTGGTTGGTATGAAGGCTCTAATCTTGTTTCTACAAGCCTTTCTTTCGCTGTTACTTTAACTGCTAATAGAACTCTTGTTGCTAAATATAAGATTAAGAGCTATACTGTTAATGCAACTTCTGAGGATACAAACAAAGGTACTGTAAGTCCTGCCGGTCAAACTGTAGAACACGGTGCTAATGCTACTGTAGTTGCAACTCCTAAGGCTGCTTATAATTTTGCTGGTTGGTACAACGGAACAACTAAAGTATCTAGCAATACTTCATATACATTTGCTGTTACTGCCAATATCAGCTTAACTGCTAAGTTTACAATTAAGACTTTCACAACTACTACTGCTAATTCAACTGGTGGTACAGCGAGCGTTAATAAGTCTAGTGTAGAATACGGTGGTTCTGCTATTTGGACAGCTACTCCAAGTACTGGCTATAATTTTAGTAAGTGGTCTAATGGTTCTACTACTAATCCTCTGACAGTTTCTAATATTACTGCTAATACTCATATTACTCCGGTATTTGTTCTTAAGTCATATACTGTAACTTGGAATCCTAATGGTGGTTCTGTAAGTCCTACGTCAACCATTAAGACTCATGGTTCTACTTTAGGCACATTACCTACTCCGACAAGAGCTGCTGATGCCCAATATACTTATACGTTTAAGGGTTGGTTTACAGCTGCAACAGGTGGTACTCAAGTATCTGCATCTACTACTGTAACAGGAAACGTTACTTATTATGCTCAGTGGACTGCTACTCTTAGAAGTTACACTGCAACATTCAATGGTAACGGTGGTGGCACTCCTAGTCCATCAACTATTACTAAAACGTATGGTTCAGAATTAGGTACTCTTCCGACTTGTTCTAGAACAGGTTATACATTCCTTGGTTGGTACACAGCATCTAGTGGTGGTACGAAGATTTCATCTACTACTAAGATAACTGGTACTGTTACCTATTATGCTCAATGGTCTATTAATAGTTATACTTTAACTTACAATGTTAATGGTGGTAATGCAGTAAGTCCTGCTTCTAAGAGCGTTCAATATGGAAGTGCTTATGGCACTTTGCCGACGCCTACGAAGTCTTCTGATGCTGAATACACTTACGCATTTGCTGGTTGGTACACTTCTGCAAGTGGTGGAACGCAAGTTACTGCTAATACGACAATGGGTGCAGGTAATACTACGATATATGCACATTGGACTGCGACTAGACGGAGTTATACGATAAATTATAAAACAACATACGGATCTTTGAATAGGACTAGTCAATCTGTTGCTTATGGGTCGAAAGGCTCTTGTACTTTGACTATGCCTGCAAATGATGCTCAGTACACTTATACTTTCCGAGGCTGGTATACTGCTGCTAACGGTGGTGGAACTAAAGTTGGTTCTTCATTAACTTTAGAAACACCGAGTGTAATAGGTGCTGCTACTTATTATGCTTATGTGACCAGAGCTGTTAATAGGTACACCTTTACATTTAACGCTAATGGTGGTAGTACTCCTTCTTCTTCATCTATAACTAAAGATTATAATGAAGCTATTGGAACGTTACCTACTTGTTCAAGAGCTGCGGATAATACTTATACGTATGCGTTCGCAGGTTGGTTCGATACTGCTGCCGCTACTGGTGGTACTAAATTAACTACGACAACTAAGGTTACTTCTAATAAGACTTGGTACGCTAGATGGACTGCAACTTATAAGAATTATACGGTTACTTGGAATGGTAATGGTGGTACTCCTAGCAAGTCTAGTAGTTCATTCCATTACAATGACGCTTTAGGAACTCTTCCTACTGCTACAAGAACTGGATATACTTTTAAGGGATGGTCTACGTCAGCTAGTGGTTCTGTTAATGTAAGCACAACTACCAAAGTTACTGGTAATGTTACTTACTATGCTGTATGGCAAATTAACAGTTATACACTGACTGTAACTGCGGGTGCAGGTGGTACTGTTAGTGGAAGTGGTACTTACAATTATGGTGCAACTGCTACATTAAAGGCTACACCGTCTGCTGGTTATCACTTTGTTAAATGGAGTGATGGTAATACGAATGCTAGCAGAACTGTTACTGTTACTGGAAATGCTACTTACACTGCAACGTTTGAACAAGATCCTTATTTGAATCTTGATAAAACTAGTCTAACGTTTGAAGCTGCTGGTGGTACACAAACTGTCAAAGTAACTTCTAATGTTAATTGGACTGTTTCTTAAACTTTTAAATGTTCCGCTACGCTTTGCAGACCCCAGTAGGGGAATAGCTTGTGAGGCGTGCGGAACTTCAAACTTTTTTACGAATAATTAAATTTTTATCATTATGATTGGAGATTCTGCTTTAAATGAAAGAACAACTGCTGTTGAAATTGGGGGTTTGGTTGATGGAGTTGGTGCACCTGTTATGCGTGCCGGATATGTTTTGAAAGCTAAACCGAGTTGGATCACTTTGAGTGCTGTTGAGGGAACTGGTAATTCTCAAGTAGATGTTACTGCTCCGGTTTATAAAGGTCGTAACGGACGTTCTGGTTTGATTACTGTTGCTGTTGAAGATTTGACTGAAGCCGTTACGTTGCAGCAGGAAGGTTCTACGATTTGGGACGTTACTACTCAATCATTAGCTTTCGTTAAAGGTGGTGAAGCTAAGAAGTTCATTGGTAACTCCAACTTAGCTGCTATTACGTTTGCTGTTGATTCTGACGCTTCTGAATGGTTGACTGCCGGTAAATTGATTGTAAATGAAAAAGAATACAATTCTGGTGCTGAGATTGAAGGTGATCCGGGAGCAGATGATGTTTACGCTTTCGAAATTACGTTTACCGCTGCTGCTAACCCGACAGTTAACACTCGTACCGGTAATATTACCGTAAATGGTCAGAAATATACTGTAACTCAAGCTGCCGGTGATGCTACTTTGACTGTATCTCCGACTGCATTGACTTTCGCTGCTGTGGGAGAAACTAAACAGATAACGATTACTACGAATACCGCTTGGACTATTTCGTAAGTCGTCTGTTGATTTGATTATGGGTCTGATAGGTGCTAAGGTACCTATTAGACCTTTTGTCGTATAAACAAATATCTAAAATATGACTAAACCTAATTGGGTAAATACCTCACCTAATTCGGGTAATGGTAATGGGTCTATTTAAGTTACTGCTCAAGCTAATGAGGGTGACGCTAGGCAAGGTTCTGTTGCTGTTGCAGGTGGAGGATTATCTAAAACTATTGCGGTTAATCAAGACGCAAGATTACTTGTTATAGGTACCTTTGGTAGAAAGAGTAATGAATATGGTCTATGGACTACTATACAAGTTAATGCTATAGGAATTAAAGGTATCGCATATTGTACAATGTCTGATTCGTCTGTTATTGAAAAAGAACTTAATAATACAGTCAATGTTGCTGAATCTGAATATTGTATGTTTGTATCGCTTAAAGGTAGACGTGTTAATGATGCTAGTAAAGTAGTTACATTTAATATGCAAACTACCTTAGATTTTATCGGTCATGCTGATACTTTATGCAAATTGTTTACTGATATTGATTTTAATTCTTCTAAAAAGAATACTCAACTAGATGTTACTCCGTATTATGAGCAATTAGTTTATGAGATTAATGATTGTCTTATGACTATGTATCCGGATAACCATATGTTGATTAATTTCAATATCGTTGATTTTGATGAAGCTACTAAGGAACATATTAGAAGTATAGTTACTTGTGATCGTTTCGTTGTTGCTTTCTAACTTGTTACAAATTTAAATATTTGAGTTATGGCAAAACCTGATTAGATTACAATTACTCCAGCAAGCGGTTCAAATAACGGAAGTTTTGACGTTACAGCTGCTGCAAATACTGAATTAGCTAGAAATGGTATAATAACTGTAGCAGGGGGGGGGAGTGAGTAAAACTTGTGATATTGTTCAAAAAAGTGGTAAAGCTATTTTCGCTATAAGTAATATTAGTATTGCATCTGAAGCTGTATTATCTGATGTAAATCCTAAATACGGTGAACCTATTGATCGTGATGTTGAAGTTCATTTAATGGTTGGTTCACCGGGTCTTATAGATATGCAAATAACTTTTGAAGGTGTTTATAGAATAATGTCAGCTAAGGGTGATAATGAAGGTATGGGAATGTCTACTACTATACAAGGTTTTAATGTTATAGTAGAGATTGATGATATTTGGATGTATGCTGGTGGTGCTTACATAACTGTTACAGGTTATGATAAAGCTAATACACCTTTTGAATGTTATATATCACTTATGGCACAAATGATGTAGTTATGGAAGAAACAATTATTTTTAATCTCTTTAATTCTATAAGCTTTGCTTTTATCGCTATTGTGCTTTTAGCTACTTATGGTATTAATGAGATTGCTACTAAGATTGCTAAGAAGAAACTACCGAGATACTTCAAGTCTCTTGTTAGCTTAATCGTAGGTATTGCAACTATGGGGCTTTACTTATACAAATTAGATGCTTCACTGGAAACGGTGCTGCTATCTTTTCTGATATGTACCTTTGGGTATGATTTAATTATCAAACCTATACTCAAAGCTATAAAACGGCATTTTGCTGATTCTAAAAGCGTATGATCGCGGACTAAAGGAGTGCTACTGCTAAATTGCGTAGTACTCTCTTTTGTCATATCAAGGAAAATCATTGCTCGCTTAAATTATCGACTAAACGTTCTATTAATGATTTAAATTCCTTTAGGTATGACACCTGTGACTTATACTAATTTGAATAAGCTCTTATTAATTAGAGATATTCAATAGATTGCTAAAACTTATATCAATGATGATAGAAGTTATCGTTGGATTTGGAAGAACAAAATTGCTGACGTATATCATATTGGTTATGTAACTTTTATGAATTACATTAGTGTTCCCTCTATTAATGCAAAGATTGACGAAGCTATCGCTAAGAAGAAACGTTGAATATAATGTTCAACTGCTGAGTATTAATGTTCATGTTATAAATCATTTCATTGTTATCAGTACTAATAGTAATATATTTGTTGTGCATCTCAATGTCGAGGTGCATTAAAACAAATTAATGCTATGAATACTGAAAACGAAACTGGTGTTAAAGTTCCGAAAGGACAAATTAATTACAACACTGTTGCAGGTTCTTTAGGTCTTGCTGCTTTTGCAGGACTTGGATTGAGAAATTGGTTAGGTAACGGTAATGGTTCGGTTGCTGCTGGAGCTACTGCTGTTGCTGAAACTCAATTAGTTTCTGGTCTTATGGCTGAACTTGCTAAAGAGAAGTCTGAACGTTATGCCGATAATGTAGGTATAAACACGTTTAAAGAAGCTTTAGCTTTAATCAAAGAAGAACGTGAAACTCGTCAAGCTAACGACAAGATTATATTTGAAACTCTTGCTCGTTTGGATAAGGAATCTGCACTTAACAAACAGGATATTGAAAACTTCAAGAAAGAAGTCACTCGTGAGTTCAGTGATGTTCGTCACGATTTCAAAGCTGCTATCGCTCTTGAAGCTGAACGTAGAGAATCTGCTGATGAACGTATTTTCGATTATGCAAATTGCAATTTCGTTAAGTACATCAAAAAGATCAATGCTGCGGAGATTTGTCCGGTTGTTGAGTTAGCGGCTCGTACTGCTGGTCCGGCTGTACCTGATCCTAACGCTCCTACCACTTCTACAGTAAACGCTTAATCTTGAAGTGGTATGACTAACGCAGAACTTGTTGCAGTAGCTGTTGGTAAATGGCTAACACCAATCGTTAAAACTATTGGAGGTGGGATTAAGATTCCTGTTACTTCTGGTATCGGAAAGTTTATGGGTAGTGTTTTTGGTTTAGACCTTTCTACTTATAATCTTCTGAATGAATTAGATTTTATTATAGAGCCTACACTTGATTATATTATTAAGCCTCAGTTGGCTAAGTTATCTAAGTTCATACCTGATGAGCAGATTCCTAAAGTAGTTAATAGCTATCTTGATGCAGCTATTTCTAAAGCTACTGCTAAAGGTTCTGTGAATCTATTTGGTTTTGAGTTCGAAGCTACTGCTTTTCAAAATCTTAAACGTGAAATTGATAACTCTCTTAAAAATAATGTAAGTCATGATGAAAGACCCGCATGAGCATAGTGATATGCCACACGAAAGTGAAGATGTAAGAAAGAGGGATTGTCGAAAGTATAAAGAACTCTACAGAAAACATTTTACTAAAGACCTATGTGAATGGGCTGTTGAACGTATGGAGAATCGTAATGGTACTACTCACCATTATAGTCTTGATGAAGTCAAATCTATTTGGCACAAATACAAGATGAATGATCTCCATAATGCTAACTGGTATGATGTTATGTATGTAATGAATATGGCTTACGCAGATTTCTATGGTCGTTTGTTTACCGAACATCATGAATGTGCTATGTATGCTTATCTTTACATTAGTGATCCCGACGGTTACGAAGGTATTGCTTTCCAAAGATGGTTAGCTGATATTAAAGCTCAAGACGATGAAGTGCCTTGGCAGAGATTCATCTAATTAGTTTTGGTCGCAGGTGTTATTTATATCAAGGCAATTTTAATTATTCCTAATCCGACTACTGGTTCCGCTGGTAGTCGGATTTTTTTGTTTATAGCAACTTATTCAAACACGCAAATATGAATTATAAAACACATTGTGTAATGAGTGGTATTTTTATTGCTATATTGAACTTGATTGGTGTTATTGTTTCATCTATTGGTGTTGTCTTCGTAAAAGAATGGATTGCTAAGAAGAGACGTAAGGTTGTTACTAATCTTCTTACATCTAAAGCAGAATGTTGGATGCAACTCGATAAAATAGCCTCAAACATTAGAGAATCTCTTAATGCTAAAGGTGTTTACATTGCATACTTTCATAATGGTGGTAAGTTCTGTAATGGTATTAATATGGATAAGCTTACTGTTATCGCAGAAGATTACGATATTAGTATTACAGATCCTTATAAGAATCGTTATAAGAATGTTCTTACTTCTATTATGCCTTATACTATTCTACGCTTATACAGAGATAGTAAGTACATTTTCCGTATGAGTGCTTTGACAAAGTATCATTCTAATATGTATGTTGGAGATCTTCGTTCACGTGGATGTAATACTGCTATTAGCATTCTTATTCGTGACTTGAAAACTGATATGCCTATTGGCTTTCTTAGTGCTGAGTTCGAACTTGACTTTGAACCTGATGCTGAAATGATGCAAATATTCTGGAAAAATCACAATCGTATTTCTCGCAATATGACTATGGTTATAGATGCGACAGAAGATACCATTAAAAACTAAAATACCATGACTGTTATTTACGCAAGAACTAGTCTGCCATCAAGGTGTGGTAGAGGTTTCAAAAATCAAAAGAACGTTATTAGAGTTACTAACCGGTATACTAATGCTGGTCCGTGGCACGGGGTTGTTCCAGTTAAGAATCGTCCTATTATGATCATAGGTGGTTCTGATACTCCTGAACTTGAATTGTCCACTAATCTTCTTAAATTTATCCCTAGAGGTGAAACTAAGGAGCTTGGTATTACTACTAATAAATCTTGGCGAATTGTTTAATGTATTATTATGGCAACACTTAATCAATTAGGAAGTAAGATTTCTAATATATTAGGTAAGCCCGGTGATCATAGCATTCAAGAGAGAGCTAAAGATGCTTGTAAAGCACTCTTTGCTACTTTTATTCGTCAGAGTATTGAGCGCAATGGTGTAGATGAGGTGCTTAAAGTTAGCTTTAATGTTCCTCTTATCTGCGTTCCGCTTACCGATATAGAAAACACATATGCGGGAATTGGTGCTAAAGATATGGTTCTTACTACTGAGCATCGAGTTCCTACACCTTTACGTATGCCTAATGATGCACCTTTTCTTCATGTTTATACTCAACATGATGACGGGAGTCTTATTACATATAAGTACGCTAATAATAGCGTAGTTCCGCTCCTTACCACAGTCTATTCCCCTACTGGGGTTTGGGGAGTGTATCAAATCGTTAATGGTAAACTTAAAATTATTATCAAAAATACTCTCAAAAACTTTGAGATTGATGCTAAAAATTATAAGTTTGTAACAATCGTGTATGTAGCTGAAAATCCTGCTGAGGTTATCACTATGTATATGGAAGATGATGGTCAAGATATTGAACTTCCACTTCCTACTGATATGATAGAACGTATAACTTATGAGGTTCTTAGAACTGAATTTGGTATTAAGCCTACAGAACACGAAGTTAAGATTATTAGTGATGCAACTTATGCTCCTAATGATCCTAATGGTACTCAACGTTTAATCCATAATAAAGTAGAATAAACTATATGGAATCCATGCACTATTACCACGACTATCTCGAACAATGTTATAATACTATCGAGAAATTAAGTACTGATCTTCATAATATTTATGTTAGACGTAATAATTTAGCTAATATCTGTTATGCTAATCTGAATCTTTTTGAATCGAATGGAATAACTAAAGAGACTATTGATGATCTTATTTTAGGTAAACGAGTTAAAGGTGTTAAGCTCTTACGTAAACTTAATTGGAGTGACGAAGCTAAAGCAATATCTCTTCGTATTACGTTTAATCGTTTTGTTTATCTATCTACTATTCGTATTCCTAAACTTCTTGCTATTATTAGATATTACGATTGGATGTGTCGTATTCCTTATCCGATATTTAATCAAATACAAAGAGGTCTTAATAAGTCTCTAATTGAGAATCTTATTCGTGGTGATAGTGTTTCTTTAGGTACTTACATTGGTAAGTTTCAAGTTCAACGTGCTATTGCTAGAGAATCTGTTGATTGGGCTGCTTCGTTTCGTCTTAGGGATGAGATGATTGCTGCTGGTATTGAAGTTAAGAGTTTTCTTAATCCTTATGGTAAGAATTGGCACGTTAAATCTGATAATCCGTATTATTGGTTTTGTAAATGGATACGTCATAATATGGGTGTTGATGTTGTACCTAATCAAATATTCTATAAATTTAAACCTAATCATTGTCATGTAAACATTATGACTAGCGATAAGGTGCTTAGGCATAAATCTATAGAAGAAGTTATTAAAGCGGATAATCTTGCATTTGATGCTAAACTCAAATACATGATTGAACATGATGAAACTATTATGGATAGGTATCCGCCTACTAAAAGCAAAAGAGAACGTATTAAAAACAATGAAGTAGATGAATACATTAGACCAAAACTTGATTAGTTCTAGTGTTGTTATTCATAGGATTATAGAAGATTATGATGTTCATTCTATGGACTTTATGACTCGTATTCCTACTTGGATATGTGAAGCTCTTGCTGATTTAAATATTCAACAGCATCTTATTAATGTTGGTAAAGTTATCGACTTTGATGAGTATCGTTGTGAGATTCCAGAGGGTTGTGAGAATATACGTCTTGTTACAATTAATGGTAAACGTGCGGATTTTACTACTAATCCTGCTCCATTTGAGCATGATGATGGAAATTATATACCGCTCGCCGTTTCATTCCCGATAGGGGTAAACCTTACAGAGAATGTCGTTTTTGACTTCATACAGACGATCTCCGGCAGTTTATACACGTATTCGATTAACGGGTCGTATTTACATCTGAATGTCAGAAAAGGCACGCTGGGTATCTTATTTCACGGGTTGCCAATGACACTTGACGAGATTCTTAAAATCAATGTTCCTCTTATACCTAATAATGATGTTCTTATTGATGCTCTAAAGAACTTTGTTATGATGCGTATTCTTCAACGTAATTACAGGCATCCAGTTTTAAATCTTAGAGATAGTAATCCTTATACTAATCCGGCACTTGCTTACGATAATGTTAAAATTAAAGTTCGCAATGCTTGTAATAGACTTACTAAAGATAAACGTGATGATTGTAGTAGATCGTTATTAAACTTCTTAAATATGAAAAATCATTATGTGAACGGCTATGAAAGTAAACGCAGGTCTTTACCCTAACGCGAATCCGTCATTAGTCAATAGTGATACTAAGTCTTATGCACTTAATGTTCTATATAACGAAGATGGTGAGACTCTTATCAATGAAAATGGATTTGAGAAACATCATGATTATTCTGATTATGGTCAGTGTATTGGCACCATTCCGATTCCCGTTGGAGTGGTGCTTTTTTTCGTTAATAGAAACGGTGCTAATCCTAGTGTACCTGACGGAGACTATATTATATGGCATAGTGATGAAACTATTGAAGGTGATATAAAGTATTCAGATGTTATTTATAAAGCTCCTCTGGTTGGCGATAGTACAGTTTTAAACTTTAGCGAAGATCGTCCTATTACAGGGGCTTATTCTTATAATAAAAATAATCATCTGATTATTACTTTTACAGAAGGTAATTCAACTGCTGCTAATGAGACTCGTTTGATGAATCTTAATACCTTTTGGGATGACTATGGTCTTGCAAAAGATTATTCTGATAATACTACGACTATTTACAGTTTAGGTACTGATTTAACTAAAGAGAAACTATTGAATCTTATACCTGATGTTGAATATCCTACATTAACAGTTCAGTCTATTGATGGTGGTGGCTTACTTGCAGGCTCATATCAATTTGCTGTTGCATATAAACTTAAAACCGGAGATTATACTGACTATTCTTTGTTATCTCCTACATACTTTGCTGCACCTAAATACAATGAAAGTATTAAAGCTGGTCAGCTTACTTCTCGTAAGTTTCAAATTGATATTACTAATATAGATTCTCAGTTTGATGAATGTAAACTTGGTATTATTTATAAAGACGAAGATGAAGAGAAAGCTTATGAGTATGAGAATATTGATATTAAAGGTAAAAATAGTACAACGGTTTATATCAGCGGTATCAATAGTTTAAATACAGTTACTCTTAATGATATTGTAATTGGTAATATTTCATATATTAAAGATCAAGCTCATACTAATTTTAATTCACAACTTATTCGTGCTAATGTTAGTATGAATGATATTACCGGTCTTGACAAGCATATCAAAGATAAAAATCTATGTACTGCTAATGGTCTTAATGGTACTGGTAATATTAAAATTAAAGAAGCATTATTCAAATCTGTTGGTGATAAAGGTGACTTTGAAAAGAAAGATCTTTCTAATGATACTTGTATCAAAGATAATGAATATTACTTCTTATATTTAGGTCTTATTGATTATAAAGGTAAACTTATTAATATTTATCCTATTTATAATACTCAAAAGAGTAGCTATTACTTCAAGACTTCTAACTTTAATATGACCGGTAGTGACGGTGCTGTTAAACATCGTATGTTTAGATTTAAATTCGATCCTACAAATTTCTTTTCTAAACTTTTTAAAGATACTACTAAAATTGAAACCGCTGATGGTCTCGAAGAAATTGGAGTTATTGCTCGTAAACAAATCAAATCTTGGGTTGTTTATATGGCTCAACCTAATAGCTCTAATAGTAATTGGTGTTGTCAATCACTTGTTGTTCGAGATTTAGCTTATTCTAATATAGTTGGTAATAACTATAAAGGGGCTTTTGCTTCTCGTGATAGATATAGACTTTATCCTCTTGAATATCTGATTGAAAAAAAGACTATGCCACAAGTTAAAGCTTATAGCGTTCGTAGTGCTTATGAACGTATGACTTGGAGGCATTGTTTCAATCGTCAGAAAAATAATACTAAAAATGAAAAAGGAGATAGTTCTGATTTATGGAATGAAGGTGGTGATTTGATTCAATCAGTTCTTCTTTCTGATTCGCTTATTGTTAATGGTAGACTTAATGGACCTACTATTAAACCTGAATTTATTGCTAATAATAATTCAGCCGTTTCAAATATAGCTGCTGATTCTAGTTATAAATTTAGTAAAAATGATGGTCTCGATGATAACGCTATGTTTGATAGTAAATATTATCCAAATGAATGGAATAATAAAAGTTATCAACGTGTTACTATTACTTATGAAAATGGTGACTTACTAGATCCCGGATTTGAATATAACAAAATATGTAAAGATTATTCTGCTGCTGGTGAATGGAAAGGTGATGATAATCCAAATAGTCAGGATGATGATAATTCAAATAGTCAGGATGATGATAAAACTGCTGCAGGATTTCAATGGTATTCTATCATTGAAAATAATCGTGCTATTATAGATTGTTATTATCATGATCGTAATGCAGATGATATATTCAAAACTATTGATGTTTATGCTCAGAATCTTTCTTGTATATCTCCTATTGTTAGAGTTGAATATCATCCTGTAACATATACCGCTACTACAAAAGCTCAATATCTCAAAGGTGATACTTTTGTTGCATTTATAACTCAACGTTGTGTTGCTCCTGCGGCTGGTTTCCAACATGAAGGAGCTGGTGCTACTATCGCTAATTGTCATAGAATTATCATTAGTTATTTCATATTTAGTCGTATGAATCTTCAATGTCGTCATGATGGGCTTGGAGTTAATAGTAGTGCTTATAAGATATTTGAACGTAATATTTCTAATACTGCCTCGGATGATATTGAGAAAGCTATTCGTTGGGCTCCTAAGAATAATTACTATCAAGAAGCTGATAACTTAGGTCATGTTAGTTATCCTATTGATAATTTTTGGAATACCGAGGATGGTAAGTGTTATGAGACTTCTATGAATTGGGATGGTTTTAAAGACGCTGTTATTATTAAAAAGATTGACGATATTAAAACCTTTCCTTCTCGCATTATACGTTCAGATGTTAATCCTAGTGAATCTACTGATATTGGTTGGCGTCGATATAAAGCTGATGCTTATAAAGATGTTTCAATTCAAAAAGGCGCTATCGAGAATGTTCTATCTGATGATATTGCTTTATATATTCAGCAACAATACACATTACTTGTAGCCGCCATTAAAGATACTCTAGGTAACAATGATGAAAATACAACTTATGTAGGTACTTCTGATTTGTTTCAACGTGAACCTAAAGAAATTATTTATAGCACTACTGGTAAAATTGGTTGTAACAATCGTTTTAGTGCTATTATTACGCATCGTGGTTATCTTGTTTGTGATGTCGAAAAAGGTGAAATTTATCTTGTTAAGAACGATCAAAGCGTAAATGAATTATCCGATTTGGGCTTCAAAGAATGGTTTAAAGAGCATATTTATACTAATGCTACTAATCCATTGTCGCATAGTGGATGTTTCTTTACATACGATGAAATGCACCAAAGATTTATATTCACTAATAAGATTATAGATAAAAATGGTGCTATTGACTTGTATAAGTCTTATTCTATCTCCTACTCATTAAAGACTAACTTATGGACGTCTTTTCACTCGTATATCGGAGATTATTCATACATTAACCGGTATGGAATCTTCTATATAACTAAAGGTTCTCTTTTTAAGACTGATGCTAAGAATAAAGGTATTTACTTTGATGATGTTATTCATCCTAGTGTTGTTCAATTCATTTATGCTACCGAACCTACTATAAGTAAACTCTTTAAGCATATTGAATGGCGTAGTCAGCTTATTAATGGTCTTATGAATAATGAAGATAATATACGTTATCTCTATAATAAAACTATTGATTGGTTGATGTTTCATACTGATGTTCAATGTACAGGTCTTATGCCTATGAGTGTTAGTCCTATTTGGTGGGATAATGAAACTCTTAAATATAAAGCTGGTCGTTATCTTTGGAATCGTATTGAAGACTTCGTTGAAAATGATCATGGTCAATGGAATCCTAATCCTAATCTTATTAATTTTATGGATAAAGATGCTATTGACGCTCTTATTGAACTTTCAGCTAAATATCAAAAGCCTTGGTATGATATTGCTAAGTTTCATAATGCTTGGACTTATATAACTATGATATATGAGAATAAGTTCTTTAGTCAAGAAGCTGATGATTATGTAGATGATATTACTAAATATCCTGATGCTACTCAACTTGATTTAAGACTTACTAATATTGAAGTTATGATTAATAAAGATACTCGTTTATAATTAGTATTGCTCTTTAACGATCTCCAGACCCCGGTAGGGAAAGAGCTTGTGGTAAGGAGCAACACTCTGCAAATACTAGTGATATGCCTGATAAAAATAAAGCTAAACCTAAGTATAAGAGTATTCCTAAATTTAATCATAATAATGCTTCTGCTATTTATAATATAGCTCGTAAACTTGGAGCTAATGATACTTTAGCAAGAGCTATTTTAGGTGTTACTCATGTGGAAACTTATCCTATTAGCAAATATGTTAAAGGTGATGTTTGGGATTATAAGAATCATGTTATTGAAAGAGCTTTCTCTGCTCGTCCTTATACTAGAGGTCTCTTTCATTATGATATGATGGGTCCATCCTCTGATGAACAAAAGAAAGCTGCTAAAGCTAAAGGTGAATATCCTTTTGAGAATATCTATCGTGATGATACTACTTGGGGATATTATCAGAAGTTTCTTAAAGATAATAATCTTATTGATAGTCCCGAAGCTCAAATAGGTTTTCATCTTATTAAATATAGTGGTCTTAAGTCTACAGGTAAAAGACTTAAAGAACTAAATAAAATGTCTCTTGATGATGCTGTTAAAACTTTAGATAAAGCTCAAAAGCATAATAACGCTAACGGTTTTAAACAAGCATTAGAAAGAGCTAAAATGCTTGAGGATTGGACTCCTACTAAAGACTATTATGGTGAAGTAGATGAGATTGATTCTCTTGATGTTATTGATTTTAATGAATTAAAACATGGTGGTATGATTAAAAACATTTCAACTCTTAAAGCTCACCCTCGTCGACGTAGATACGCTGGTGGAGGTGAAGTTGCATTTAGAGATAGATTCGGTGATGTTCAAGGTCATAGTTATGGAGCCGAGAAAGGTATTCAAAGAGCTTCTACAGTATCTGGTTTAAGTACTGGTGCTACTATTGGAGCTTGGGCAGGTCCTATTGGTATGGCAGCAGGTGCTATTATTGGTGGTATTATTGGACTGTTTAGAGGTCGTCGTAAGAAACGTAAGGCTAAAAAAGCTGCTGAAGAAGCTGATAGACAACGTCAGATTGTTGCAGGCAATGAACGTATTCTTCAAGATGAACTTAAATTATCCAACACTGCTCAACAAGAAGGTGCTCTTGATATATATGATGACTCTAATATTACAGGTGTTACTGGTTATCAAGACGATGCTAGCTTCGGTAGTGACTTAGTTCAACCTACTGTTCAAGGTACTCCATTTGGTGATGTTGATCCTAGTTCTGCTTTTGGTAGAATTGCTGCTCGTTGTGGTGGAAGACTTAAACGTAAACGTTGCGGTGGTAAAGCTAAACGTTATGCTGATGGTGGTATAATTGAAGAAACATCTTCTAATACCGCAGAAGTTAATGGTCCTTCTCATGAACAAGGAGGTGTTCCTTATGGACCTAATGCAGAAGTAGAAGGTGGTGAAGCTCTTATGACTGATGCAGATAATGCTTATGTATTCTCTGATACTTTAAAGTATAATGGGACTACATTTGCTGATCTTGCTAAACCTCTTATGAAACATAAAGGTTATCTTGAAAGTTCTCTTCCGGTCAAATCTATGATGCTTGGTAGAATGCTTTCTCTAACTGACCGTAGTACTTATGCAATTGATCGTAATACTAATGGTCGTAACGCTGAGAAAGCTAATGCTGATCTTCAAAGAACTAACGCACAAATTGCTGCAATTCAAAATGAACTTGCACAACTCTATAATCTTCAAGAAAGTATGAAAGCTAAATCTGGTATGAAAGCTGAACCTATTGAAGCTCGTTGTGGTGGTCGTATTAAACGGAAATGTGGCGGTAAAATTAGAAAGTATTATGATGGTGGTCAAATTGTTGATATTCCTATTTCTACTTATGGTACTCAACGGAATAATAGCGGAAGTTATGCTACGGAACAAGAAGTAATTTTTACATCTAACGATAAAACTCAAATTCAAAATCCTTTAACTACTATTCAACAAGGTTTGCGTTGTGGTGGTAGAACTCGCAAATATGCAGGTGGTGGTTTTATAAGTCCGGGATTTGTTTCTGAAGTTGGTGGTAATCTTATTAGTGGTATAAGTCAGCTTATCACTAATAAAGGTTTAATTGATCGTATGGAAAGTATGCGAGTCCCTGAGACTCCTCTTATGGATCGTGTAGAACTAGAAACTGATATAAATACTGACGCTGAAATTGGAGATATTAATAATACTATTCGTAGTCTTGAAAAATATATTACAAGTAATAGTTCTAATTCTCAAGTTGCTCGTCAGTCTATATTGCTTGCTAGAACTCAAGGTTCTCGTATGCGTAGTAGAGTTAAACAAGATGAACATAATAAAGAAGTTGAGCTTCGTAATCGTTCTCGTATGGCTAACGCTGAAATTGCTGCTAGAAATAGTCAAATTAGAGCTGAGAATGAAGCTAATAAGTTTAATCATCAAATGGAGATTGTTCAACGTAGAAGTCAACAAGGAGCTGCTATTGGCGATATGATTGCTAGTTTAGGACGTTCTATTGGTACTGCTTATCAATCTAAATTTGATATGGAGAACTTACAAACTGCTAATCTTATTAGTGTTCTTAAAGATGATAAATCTAGGGATTATATTTTCGATAATATGCCTAAAGATACTCTTATGCGAATGTTTGGAATTAGTAGTCTTAAAGATCTTAAAAAGATTCAAGGCGGTTCTACTGTTCCTAAACGTTCACTTCGTACTAAACGTTTAAACAGAAGAGGTTCTGTTGTTCCTGATGCTGTTACTATGCCGGATTACTATTATAATTTTGCATAATGCTATACGTTTTATACATATTGACTTAAATCCTACACCCTCTATCGTTAATTCGGTAGAGGGTATTGTTGTTTATAATAACTTACATGATATGGCAGTTAGACTAAAATATGCTGATCTTACTTATGTCAAGCAACCTGATGCTAGACCTCTGGACTTGACGTCATTTAGAGAAGCTGGTGCAGCTATAACGGCTGCTGCTGATAATCTGCAAGAACGTTCTATTCGCAATGAAAACGCATATAATGAAATGGCTATTAAGATGTCTGAATATAATGCGATTCAAGGTGCAGATGAAGAAGCTCTTGCAGGTAAAATTAATGAAACTCAAGAACACATTAAAGCTAAAGTTGATGAAGACGGGGGTTGGTTCTTTGCTGACACAGCTGTTAGCGATGGTGCTCGTAAGTTTCTTACTGATGAGGATGTTAAAACAATTCTAAGTAATAAAGCTCAATTTGATGCTCTTATGCAACAGAATGAAGCTAGTGATGCTCCTGAAGAATATAAAGCTGCAAATAGAGCTATGATTCTTGAGAAGTTTAATAAAGCTGGTGGTAGTCTTGGTGGTAATGGTAAACAAGCAATTACTGCATTTGGTACTGCTCTCGGTAAAGGTCACGATCGTTCTATATATCAAAAAGAGCTTCTTGAAATGATGAAAGCGTGGAAAGCTGATAAGCGTTCTGTATTTAATGCTGAATTTATTAAAGATGCTACTGATTTGATGAATATTCCCGGTACATCTGAACAAGTACAAGCTACTGTTCAAAAGATTATTGCTGATAGAGGTGGTAATCTTTCCGGGGTTCTTACTCGTGATAGTACAATTGAATCTGTAACAGAAGATGAGATTCGCGAGGTATTCACTGCGGTTCTATCAGCTAAACCTGAATTTAGAACAGCTATGGCTAAAGAAGCTGAAATTGATAAGTGGCTTAATAGTAAACAAGGTGGTACTAATAGTTCACTTGTAACTAACGCTCTTAAACAATATGTTGCTACTGACCCTAAGATGCAACAAAGTATGTTATCATCTTCTGATTTTACTAAGCTAACTAAAAAGCAACAAGCTATCGCTTTACAAGATCCTGCTGTTATTCAAAAGTATATTGATCAAGGTATGGCAAATAGTATGAGTGCTTTGCAGCAACAACCTAATGAATCTGATGAAGCTTATCAAACTCGTATGGGTGCTACTTATAATAAAATCTATACAGAGCAAAATATAAGTTCATTACTGAATATGGCTAAGATTGGTGCTTATACTTCTGTTGAAAGTAAAACTGATGTTAAGTGGTTTGATAATCTTCTTATTGATTCTCTTAAAGCTAAAAGAGAACAACTTGAAAAGATTAAAGGTCAAATGACTGAATCTATTGGTTTTACTAGAGCTAATCTTCCTGGTAATGCTATGATTGCCGTAGTAGACGCAAATATTAAAACTGCTACAGAAGCTTTAGATAATGCCAAGGCTACTATGGCTAAATATGAAGGCGCAGAAGATGATCAGTCTCGTTATCTCTATCAACAAGCTGAAAAATCTTACATTGATGCTCAAAACATTATTCAACAAAATAATGCTATTTATGATTCAATGTTTAGACAACTTGATGGTAATAATCCTGATCATAGTGAAGTTATTGAAGATACTAAAGCTGAGCTTTTAAGTTATTATCGAGGAGATAATAAAGATGAACTTGCAGCTGCTATTAAAAGTCTTAAACGTCCAGAAGATATAATTAATACTTTCTTACGTTATGGTGAAGGTTCTGAATTAAAAGACTTTAGAGCTAGTTTATCTTATACTGGATTTATAGATAAAGGTAAAGTTGATAAAAGTAATCTTACTAGATACTTTTTAACTGCTGCAAATAATGTAGGTATTAAACCGCAAACAACACCTATTACTTTATTTACTCCTATCAGTAACAATAAAGCTGCATTTAGTGATGCTCTCGATGGTGTTGCTAGACTTCTTGAAGATAACGCTGGTATTTGGAATTTTGCTACTGCAAGTCTTGGTGATGATCCTGAGAATGCTAAGTTCTTAGAAAAGGTTATCGGTATGCCTTTGACTTCTAGTGAAGATTTTAAAGATATATTTAGTTCTCGTAAGAGTGGTTCTGGTAATAACGCTGTATATCAGATGTCAGCTAGAAATCTATCTATTGGTTCTGATGCTACAGGTCGTTTATATTTGAAAGTTACTATACCAGCTCAAGGTGATAATAAAGTTCCTAGAGAAGCTATATTATATACAGATGATGATGGTGCTAATATGGCTCTTAGAGACGCTATGAGAAAAGGTGCTCAATGCTCATACAATCAAGCTATGACTAATCCTTATGATGCTTATCAAAGACAAACTGCTAATGAAATTATGGCGTTTAGTGGAAATGTTGAACAGCTTGGTGCAGATCTTTCTCGTATTACTAATCCTCAAGAACGTTCTCTAAATAGATTTAATACTATTGGAGATCAAATGGTAAGTAACGTATCGCAAGCTCTTGATGTTATTACTAATGATACTAATATTGATCCTCGTGGTAATTATTATCCTATAACATCTGGTGATTTTAAATATAACATTACTAAGCATCCTAGTGGTACTTATAGTGTTAATGTTCAAAAATATAATCCAGCTCTGAATCGTTACGTTAATATTGAATACGCTAAAGGTTCTTTAAATTATTCTTTTGCTGATAACGTTTCTTTACGTAATAATTTGCCTGCATTGATATACAAACTTAATCATGGTAATGAACTTAAAGAAAACTTCATTCCTACTCAATATCTTACTCCTCAGCAAAAGAGTGCTTATGATGTTTCTTATTGGTCTAATGATCCTCTTATGTTAAGATAATATGCCTAACGATAAAATGTATGAAGCAATACCTCTATTTGGAGAGGATGGTAAGATTCAATATAATGGTGAAGTTAAACCTATATTTGATCAAATAGGTTCTCAATCACCAGATAATCGTATGGATAATGACGAATATCTGAATCTTACCAAAAAGCATAACGGTAGCATAGGTATTACTCCTAGTAACTATCGTAATTATGTAGAGAGTCGTGCGAGAAATCAATCTACTTGGAATCGTATTGGTAACTCTCTTGTTCAAACTGTTGGAGAAATAATTGGAGGTACAATAGAAAGTGCGGGTTCATTACTCGCACTTCCTGCTAAACTTATGGGAAGTGATGAAGCTTATACTCGTAACTTCTTAGAACGAATTGGTAATTATATCAATGAAGGTACTAGAGAAGCATTTCCTATTTATATGACTGAACAAGCTCAACATGGTAGTTTGTTAGATCGTATGGGTGGAGGTGGTTATTGGGCGTCTATGGTTCCCTCTATATTAGGTAGTGCTGCTAGTATAATGCTACCTGCTCGTGGTGCTTCTCTATTACTTGGAAAAGCTTTTAGAGGGGCTGTTAATCTCGGAAGTAAATCTAAATACGTTAAAGATGTATTTGGTATTGCTAATGAAATGCAGAAAGCAAAAGTTCTAAGTGGTGCTAGTAAAATCGCTGATGTTTATGGTTCTGCTGTAATTAGTAGAGTACTTGATTCTTCACGTGAAGCTTATGGTACTTACGAACAAGAACGTGAATGGTTTCTTAATAATTATAAGAACTATGTTGAACGTGATGAAAATGGCAATGCTATTCTTAAAGCCCCGGGATTAGAAGAGGTTCCTCTAAACGATACTAACATTGAAAGTATTGCTGATAGATATGCAGATAATGCAGCTTCTAAAGGTTATTGGAGATCTATGTCTAATATAGCTTATGACGTAGTTGAATGGATGAATATCTTAGGTACTGCTAAAACTCTTACTAAAGCTACTAGAGATAACATTCGTAAAGCTATGGCAACTGGTGATAAATTTGCTATAGTTCGTACATTAAATGCTATACCCAATGCTGATAAAGGTCAAATTCTTAGAGCTATTGGAGGTTTCGCTGGAGGTTCTCTTGCTGAAATGGCAGATGAAATGACTATGAGTATTGCGATGCAAGAAGGTACTCATGCAGCTCGTAAAGATTTTGGTTTGCTTTCTGATACTGATGCTCTTACTGATTTTAGTATGAGAGCTAGTAGTTATCTTAAAGATCCTGATATTTGGACTGAAGGTATTGGAGGTCTTTTAGGTGGTGCTGGTATGCAAGCTATAATGCCATTTATTGAAACTAAGATTAATAAACGTGGTATTGAAAGAGAATATGAATATCTTAAAGGTATTGAACGAGCTACAGAAGCTATGCGTTCAGGTCTTGATGGTATTGTTGAATCTCTTGCAGAAGGTGATATTGTTGGTGCTAAACTGAAAGAACAAGAAGCTATTCTTAATCAAGTTGCAGCTAATAGTCTTGATGGTTCACTTGAGTTCTATAAAGAGATGCTTAGAAACATGAGTGCTTCTCTTAAAGAAATTCAATCTATTAAAGATCGAAGAGATCGAGGTGAAGCTATTAGTGCTGAAGAACAAATTGCACTTGATAAAGGTGAATCTCTGCTTGCAAATGCTGATTACTTTGAACAGACTCTTAATAAGATTGAAGCTGTTGAAGATATTTATAATAAGCATTTCGATGCGGTCAATGGTACTACCGACAAAAATCTCTATGAATATCAACGCCGTATTGCTACTCTTGAAGCTCAGAAAAGACTTAATGAATTAGAACTCGAAGCTATTACAGCTAATCCTGCTGAATATCAAAAGCGTGCTGTTGAATCTAAAGAGTATCTTAGTAATTATGTTGATTCTAAATATACAGACGATAATATTCGTATAGCTAAGAAAGCTGATATAAATACTTATGCTGAAAATAATGCAACTCTTGAAGATGCTAAAGCTGCATTAAGTGTTTACGATAAAATGATTGCTAGTCTTAAGAAACAAATAAGTGAACTTGAAAATGCAATCACTAATGCTCCTAAAGATGCTACTGCTGAGCAATTGCTAGGTCTTAAAATATCTCTTAAAGGTGCTAATAGTAAACTCGAATCTTATAATAAAACTCTTAGTGATATTAGTAATATTCGAGATACAGCAACTAAAAACATTGAAGCTCTTAATTTAAATAAAGATGATAAAGAGGCTGCTCAACAAGCTAGAACTCTTTTATCTAATCTTACTAATCCGGAAGAAGCTAAACAATTCTATGAAAATAGAAGAACTGCTATTGATGCTGAACTTGATTATTATCGTAATGGTAATGGATTTGAAGATATTAAAGATCAAATCAAATTATATGAAGATGAAATCAAAGCCTCTACTGATAAAGATCTAACTGATGAACTTAATACGTATCAAACTTCTGAAGCTTTACAAGCGGATGAATCAAAGTTCTCTGATTCAGACACAAGAAAAGCTGCATATAATGTCCGTCTTGCTAGACTACAAAGACAAGAATCTGACACTAAAGCCGCTAACGCTCGTAGAGAAGCTGCACTTAAAGCAGAACAAGAACGTCAAGCGAGACAACAAGAAGAACGTGATGCGCTTGCAACAGAAGAAGATTCAAATGCTGCACCGATAGGTAGCGGTACATTTGGTAGATCTTATAGAGAATTTGAAGGTATTAAACCTTTATCCAATGAAGCTTCTAGTCTCTATAATGTTCTTATGTCTGAATCTCAAGTTACAGATTCACCTCTTGCTAACGTTATTGAGAATAGACGTAAAAGTAAATCTCTTACTTCTAAAGATGCAATGCTTCTTGAAGAAATTAAAGAGTTTAATGATGCTACTAATAGAGCTTTAGATAATTCATTTGATACACTTACGACTACAAATCTTAAATGGATTGTTACTCGTATTGCTGCTAAATACTCTATATTTGATAATATATTCTTCGGTCGTAGATTCAATTGGGTTGATGCTGTTACTAAAACAGAAGTTGAATATGCGCCCAGTGTAAATAACGGTGATCTTAGTGCTGAACTTAATAGTTATTTGTGGCATCTTAGTCGTTATACTGCTCAAGTTCTTGAACAAAGTGGTAGACCTCTGCCTAGTTTCTTAGCTGATGTTCACTTTGGTTTAAGTGAGACTACTAAGACTGATATTAATACTCTTACTAACAAAATTATGCAGGAAGCTAAGAGTATGCAAACTAAATTTGATATTATCAATAATACTATAGAAGATAACTTAGGTCGTAAGAATCCTAAATATGCTTTGTATGTATCTATTGGTGGTGTTGAATATAGAGTGCTTAATACTCCGAATCCTCGTAAAGATGTTGGTATTGTTATTGAAGGTTTTGAGAATCAACTTAATCGTTATGTGCTTACTCCTGCTAATATGGCAACTCCTAATGATGATTATATTCTCATTGCTAGGCAGGCACAAAGCTCCGCTCCTGACCAGTCCTTGTCTCCTACCGGGGGCTACAAAGCTCAACAGAGTTCTACTGATGAAACTATTGCTCCTAAAACTGAGATTACAGAGACTGTTTCTAGTGCTAATGGTATTACTACTGAATTTGTAAGTGATGAAAGTTCTACTAATACCGATGATACGCCAATCGAGTTTGTAACAGCTTCAAATCAGCCCCTTATAGACTTCAAAATCGAGGGCATTGATACTAAATCCATGCTTGAATTTTTAACGTCTCTAATGAGCCAAGAGGGGGTAAATTTGGCACTATTCGACACGGATTTGATAAACGCCTTAGTGCTTATTCCGAAGCTGCTTAGAAACACTAAAGTTGGTAGTAAATACGCTTCTGATGCTTATATTAAAGCTCTAATGAATAAGTACTTTACAGACGCTAAACTTACCGGTGTTGAAACTAAGATTATTGAAACTGCTAAGAAAGTTGCAGCTGCTGTTAGTATTAATATCGATGAAGGGGGAAATTCAATTCGATTGAATACTGCTGAAAACTGTCGTAATGCTATCAATGCTCTTGATAATCTTAAGAGTTTATATAAAGATGAATCTAAATGGTTATCAGATATGCAATCTCTTACAGATGCTCTGAATACTGTTTATGAATCTGATCTTGTTGCTAAGTTTGCACAAGTTCTTACTCAATCTACAGATTATAATTCCGATGCTATTGCTATACGCCTTGATGAAACTCTTCATAACAAATTTGCTATAATTGCTCAAGATTTAGGTGGTATCTTTGTTGATAATTTTAATCTCTTTGGTACGCTTGTTGCTTTTATTAGTGATAGAAGTGGTTTTAGAATTAATAAGATTAATTATTATGATCTTGTTAATGGTATGCGTGAATATCGTGGTGATAACTACAAAGAACTCATGCCTGAAATCATGTCTATTATGAATATTACTAATTATCTTCATAATGAATTTAAGAATAGACGTGATTACTATAGTGCTAGATTTGCAGTAACTAAAGATGCTACTTATAAAGAGCTTTATAATAATTATAGTTTCTTTTATGATCTTATAGATGTTGCTCCTACTAATGGTTTACCTTTAACAGAAGCTCAAGTTCTTGATTTTATTAATCGTACACCTGAGATTAAAGGTAAAACATATCATGAAGGTCTAGATATTAACTTTAGTCCTAACGGTGCTCCTGAGAATATTCTAGGTAATAGTACTGCTACTAACTTAGGTATTTATGAGTTACTTGATGGTATTAAAGAAGGTGATGAGGTTACTGTAGTTCAAACTGATTTAGAAGAGAATCCTAATAGAGCTTCTTATGATGTTGTAATGAATCGTAATGGTAAAGAGTACAAATTAGGTTCTATTCCTAAACTCGAAACTATTACAAATGGTATAGCGTATACAGTTCAAGGTGCGAATGGTGTGTATTATCCACGTAAATTTGCATTTACTGATGATATGGCTAAAACCTTTGCTGAATATCAAAGAGAGCTATTTAGATTCATGTATCATTACGATATTGCTTTTAATCCTCGTAATAATATATTTGCTAAAGATAGAGAGAACTCTGAACGTAACATTGATATTATCTTTGATCAGTTTAGAAAAGACCGCTTTAAGAAACTAATGGATACACTTAAAGAACTTGTGTATTCTAATCTTACATCTAAGCAGATTAAAGATATTATGAATAGTCAGACAATGATCGGAGTTGTTGATTCTGAATATACAGGTGATACTGACGGTAAAATTTCTATTGATAATGTAGCTCTTTCATTTAATCAAATATATCAAATTTGTACTGATTTATTTCCTGCTTCTAGAATTAATCATTCAAATATGGATAGTATTATGAATGCTACGGCTATTACGAAACATTTCAATGACGCTGTTAATCGTCATGAAATGATCTTCCGTAATAATCAAGCTATTCGTAATGATATTCGCTTTACAGGTTCTAATACTTTTAGAATAAGTCATATTAGTGCTGGTAAAATACTAATTAATGATGAAGCTCGCAACGAAGATCATGAAGCTAAACATGGATTACCTATTATGCATCATCGCAATTCTTTATTAGATTCTATTAAACCTACCAAAGATGTTCTTGATTCTAAAGGTAAACCTAGAGTTCAAATACTAGCTATTGATGAGAATGGTATTGGTAGAGATCCTAAAACTGGTGGTATTGTTCAGAATATAGATAAGTTTGCAACACCTCATGTAGCTGATACTTTTATTGGTAATAGACGTCATGAAGTTGTTGTTATACCTCAAACTGATTCACTTAATACTGTATTCCCTATATATCCTAATACTATTATGGGTTCTATCACTGATAAAACAGAAGAAGCTCGTATTAGTAAATTAGGTAAATATACAAAATATATTGGTGATGCTATTAAAGAAATTCTTGCTCTTAATACCGGTAATATAACCGAAGCTAGACTTGATATTTCTAATAGACTTCAAAATATTATTATATGTAATGAACGTAGTAGTGCTGTTCAAGATGATATTTATTTTCAATCTGGTAACAATGGTGATGGTAGTAAACGTTATGTAATGCTCAAAGCTGTTCTTGGTGATGGTAAAGGTAAAGAAGCTTATCATAAGTTTATTCAAACTACTATTGATGGACGTGACGCTGTTATTCATTATACCTCTAGTAATAAACTTGATGTTGCTAACTATAATGGTGCTTTAAATCATCCTAGTTATCCACATACTGTTTATTACTTAGATACTCCTGCTGATGTTCAAAAGTTTAATAATAAACTTAATAGTATAATTCCTAATCTAGTTCGTCAATTCGGTCTTAAAGATGGAATTGCTGTAGCTAAAGATTCTACTGGTAGTTCTTATACTACTGGATATACAGATCCAGTTACAGGCGAACGTTATGAAGATATATATGACTATTATATGGCAACTAATGCTAGATATTCAGATGTAGCTTCAGTTAAAGATAGATATGGAAATGTTGTAAGTAATGTTACTATTGCTGGAAATGCCCCTATTAAATTTTCTATTGCAACTAAAGCATTTGATACTAAAACTGATGTTCCTCAACGTTTCTATGATCCCGTTGAATTGCTTAAAACAGTTCAAAATGCTGATCGTTATAAAGAAGATTGGTCTAGTATCTCTAAACTTGCTAATATACTTGAATATGAAGCTGGTATTAATCCAGTTTATATTAAGCATAATGTGAGTGAAGCTAAGATTAATATTGAAAGCGAAGGTTATACTGATCCTGTTAAGATTGCTGATGATGGTTTTTATCGTAATCAATTTAGGATTGATATTAACTACAATTATGATCATGCTAATCGTAAGGAACATCAAGGTTATTTAACTCGTACTCTAGCTCATGAGATGATTCATACTTATATTATGAAATTCTTTAATGCTACTCATCGAGATATTAATAATCCTGAATTACTTGCTAAACGTGAAGCTCTTATTGATTATAATAATAAAGAATGGCAAGAGTGGTTTGCTGATTTTAATCAAGCTGTTATAAATACTCGTGCTGAACTTACAGGTAAAACTGATTTAAATGATCGTGAGAGATTCTTAAAGGATATGCTTAGTGATAAAGGTATTGCTAATAGATTTATTGAAATTGTTAGTCAAGAAATCTCTAGTATATCTGAATCTATTGATACTAAACTTAAAGATCGTGTTAAAGGTGCTAAGAATGTTATCAATGGTAAAGATGCTATCTCTGAAATTGTTACTTATGCTTTAACCGATCCTCGTATTTTTAGACTTCTCAATGAACTCCATTCTACTACTGAACGTGTTAAAGGTTCTGAGAATCTTGAAACTCCTACGTTTTGGGAGAAGTTTAAACGAGTTCTTCTTAATATATTTGAGAAGATCTTTGGTTTCAAAGATACTGAAGTTAAAACTGATTCTCTTATGGAACGTTTTAATGATGTTCTTAATAGAATCTATAATAAAGACTTTAGAGATATGGAACCTGATGGTATTACTTATGGTATTCGGATGAACTCTCCAGTCCCCGGTAGAGAAGGAGCTGTGGTAGGGAGCGGAACGTCTGCTGCATCTACTGTTGAATCTACGACTACAGAAGTTCAAAATGCTGTTAATACAGTTGCAAATGGTGATGCAAACGCTACTGCTGAATCTCCTACACAAACTACTCCTCGTCGTAGGGTTAGACTTGGTACTAGTTCCAATAGTAATATCAAAGCTGCACAAGTTTTCGAAGCTGTAAAATATTTACATGATTCGGTTGATAGCTTAAATAAAAATAGTAACTTAGATGAAACTAATAAACGTATTTGTTAAACGTATAAAACTTCTACTATGGGTTTAGATTGTAATATTATCCCTCAGATTAAAGTTGGTGATAGCTATACTGATAGTAAGTGTTTTCAAGATCTATGGGATAGGGCAAAGAAGCTCTATCCTAATGATCCTGTTAAAGCACGTGCTGTTGCTAAAGCTGATTACGATGCTCTTAAATCTGCTTTGTTTACATCCGAGTATGGGGACTGGGTTTTGCTTCGTGCCGTCCAAAATGCAGGACTGACAGACGCTCAATTTGCCACTTTTCAGAGCGTCTATGGCAATAATATAGACCGCTTGACCAAAAGTATTACCATACCATTAAATGAGCAGGGAGAGCCGGAAATAAGGTCATTTCATAAATACACTGCTGCTAAGAAAGCACAAGTTCTGTATGATGACGGTTATCCTTTTATTGCTGATAGTGAGCAAATGTATTTAAATCGTATCTTTGCTGCTATTGCTTTTAGACTTGAACCTCAATTTAAGAATCTTACTTATAAAGATTTTAAGAATGGTGTTACAATTCGTTCTTTAATTGCTACTGTATTACGTCAGTATGCTCAAAATGATAATCCTGATATTGGTTATTTAGGATTTGCTGCTCAATATAATAATCGTCTTGATGAACTTGAAGTTGCTGGAGTAACTGATGAAGCTATAGATAATGATGCTCTTCTTACTAGTTATGAAAGTAAGATGAATAATCTTCTTAGACTTGCAGATCAACTTGATAATCTCGATGATCAAGGTATTTGGCAGAGTTTCATTAATTATTATAAAGCCGAATTTATGGCTGATATTAATGATTTCGATATTGAAGACCACATGACTATGGGAGAGATTAATGGTGCTTCTATGACTGATGAGCAAAATATCAATAAGTCTTGGAATAGTTCTCTTCAATTTAAAGTTGATCGTAAGAATACTGCTTCTTCTAGATTTAAACGTATGCTTACAGAAATGATTTATAATAATCAAAGTAATCTGTTTGCTACACTTGAAGATTCTCAATTTAATGGTACAGCTTCGTATTATAATAAATATGGTTTAGCAATGCCATTTGATATTAACGTTCTTTGGAACTCTTTGATTGATGCTACTCGTTATGCAGCTAATAAAGAAGAGCTTATAAATAGTCTTAAAGTTACTTCTGAATCTGTTTATAATGGTCAGCTTCAACCTGTTATTGATCAAATTGAGATTCTTCCAAATGATGATGCTAGTACTATTGAACGTAAAGAGATATTCTACAATATGTACATGGCATCTGTTGATATGGCTACGACTGTTATCACTCAAAGTGAAACTATGAGTTACAATATGTCAGAAAGTGATTATAGTCTTGCTTATTCTGTTAAAGAGAGTAATCGTCAGTCATTTGCTACTACTAATATCTACAATCAATATCGTAGTATTCTTAGTAATAAATTTCAATATGTTGGTAGTCGTGCTGCTGTTCAGTATGATATCAATGCTATATATAAAACCGGTAAATCTATTACTGATAAAGTAAATACTTTACTGTATAAATCTAACAATGTTGGTATCAATTGGTCTCCTAATACTATATTTAATTATT
>OJQW01000130.1_pt1 | contig 43729 bp, 40 predicted proteins | sample 1599041 | NCBI WGS metagenome assembly OJQW01 (sample SAMN03922518, study PRJEB24848) | human gut metagenome | isolation source: stool sample | host: Homo sapiens | place: Germany | collected 2010-02
CGGCGTTTTTGCCGTACTTCTGCTTTATCTTCAGCAGCGCCGCCTGCTTGCGCTTTTCGCGCTCGAGGGCGGCGGCCTCAATCTCGCGCTCTTTTTCGAGGGCGGCGTAGTCGGTGAAGAGGTCGAGCTGCTCGGGCGCGTCCTCTCGCGGCGCTTCGGACTCGGGTATGACGCGGCAGGCCGTGACGTTCAGGCGGCGTATCAGCAGCTCCCTGTTCACGACGCGGTCGTAGAGCTCCGCGGCGGCGTCCATTATCCGCTTCGTCGAGGACGTATGGCGCGCCAGGTTTATCGTCCCGTGCGAGTGCTTGGGTATCTGCCGCCCGTAGCCGTCGCGAACAATCTCGCCCTTGTAATTCGCGCGGCGCTTCGCGTCCTTGATGTTCTCGATGTCGTAGCCAATCGTGACCACAATCTGGTCGGTGACGAGCTTTTTCGCGAACAGGTCCATCGAGAGCGCGTCGGCCATTTCGCGCAGGACTATCCGCGCCTTTTCCGCCGTGTACGGCTCGTGCAGCACCTGCCCGGAGCCGAGGCTGTTGGTGCTTGGCTTATACGCCTTCACGGCCTCGACGGTGCAGGGCTCATAGCCCCAGGCGTGGTCTATGAGCAGCTCCGCGTTCTTGCCAAAGAGCTTGAAGAGCGTTTCCTCGTCCGTCAGCGAGCGGCGCGCGACGTCGCCCATCGTGAACATGCCGTTCTCCTCGAGCTTCTTCGCGTAGCCGCGGCCCACGCGCCAGAAGTCGGTGAGCGGCGTGTGCGCCCAGAGCTTTTCCCGGTAGCTCCGCTCGTCGAGCTCCGCTATGCGCACGCCGTTTTCGTCGGCCGGGATGTGCTTCGCGACGATGTCCATCGCGACCTTGCAGAGATAGAGGTTCGTGCCGATCCCCGCCGTGGCGGTGATGCCGGTCGTCGCGAGCACGTCGAGGATAATCTTCATCGCGAGGTCGTGCGGCGAAAGGCCGTAGGTCTTGAGATAGCGCGTCACGTCCATGAACACCTCGTCAATGGAGTAGACGATGATGTCCTCGGGTGCGACATATTTCATATAGACCTTGTATATCCGCGTGCTGTACTCCATGTAATGCGCCATGCGCGGCGGCGCGATGAGGAAGTCCACGGCGAGGCTCGGGTTCGCCTGCAATTCTGAAAAAAGGTGCGACCTGCCCTCCAGCTTATGCCCCGGCGCGTCGTGCCGCCGGCCGGCGTTCGCCTCGCGCACGCGCTGCCTGACCTCAAAGAGCCGGCAGCGCCCGCCTATGCCGTAGCTCTTTAAGCTTGGCGTAACTGCAAGGCAGATGGTCTTGTCCGTGCGCGATTCGTCGGCGACGACGAGGTTCGTGTCCAGCGGATCCAGCCCCCTCTCCCGGCACTCGACCGAGGCGTAGAAGCTCTTGAGGTCTATTGCGATGTATGTCCGCTCCACGTCTCGGTCAGCTCCTTTCGGCGCAGTAAAACTTTAATTTTTGTCCTTCTTCATTTTGGTCGCAGTCGCATCATAGCTCATGTCCAGCAGCATTTTAATATGCTTATCCGGTACGCTGCCGTCCAGGGAGACTGTGATCCAGCTTGTCTTGCTCATGTGATAAGCTGGGAAAATTCCGCTTTTACCCCGCAGCGAACCGATGAGGTTGGGGTCGCATTTGAGATTTGCCACATCTAGTTTCTCCGTTCCCTCTAATCCCAGCTTATTTCGGGGAACATCCATTACAAGTGCAAACCACTTGCGGTTACCCGGGTGGCGGAACACGCAGTAAAGAGGATACTTTACCCAAAGACATTCACCATCAATTCCATATTCGTCTGAAATGTACTGTATGAACTGTTCACGATTCATTTGAGCTTTGCTCCTAAAAAACAACTTGAGCCGGTAAGCTACTTCAAAAAGCCGCTTCTGTGTTCTATCGGGCGCAATTCACGGTTTGTCTCAGCCAGATGCGCCACCTTCAGCGCCACCAGGTTTATGTCCGTCTCCATCGCTTTAGCTATCTGCTCAGAGGTGTAGCCGTAGTTGTAAACGCAGTCGAGGGCTTCGTCGGTGTCCAGCAATATCTCGGCGGCGACGATGTTCGCCTCGTACTCGGGCTTTGTCGTCATGTCGTAGAGCATGAACTCCTGCAGTGCGCCGGTCCTGGCGAGGTCCCGATGGAGCTGGTCGTGACCCAGCTCGTGTGCGCAGACTATGCGATGCGTCTGCGGCGTGAGGTCGCGGTTGATGAAAATGAACCGATTGCGCTTTATTACCCGGTACATCCCCTTCATGCTGTTGAAGCCGTCGCAGAACAACACTTCGACGCCTATCTGTCGCGCAATTTCAAAGGGGTCGCGCGTGCCGCAGCGCTTGACGAGCCTTTCGCCCACTTCGGAAAGCTGTTTCGCCGTCATGCTCTCTCAGCGTCCCTTTCCTTTTTGCGCCCGTACTTCTTGTTTTTGTCCTTGGCTATCCAGTACGCCTCGTTGAGCGCTCGCATGGCTCCGTCGAGCGCGTCGTCGCTGAGAGAGCCGCCGGCGAACATGCCCGTGACCTCGCCCACCAGCTCGTCGATGTCCCGCGCGGCCTTAGCCCCTCCGCGCTCGTGCGCCGCGACGACCAGCGTTTCTCCGGTGTCGAGCAGCTTCTCCATGCTCATGTCCAAAGCAGCAGCTATCCTCTGCACGACTTCGATGTTGGATGGACGGCGACTTCCAGACTCATAGTTATACAGGGTGCGAGCCGTAATCCCCGTTGCCTTCGCCAGCTCTGCACGTGTAACGCCCAGTTCTTCCCGCCGAGTTCTCAAATTGTCTTTAAATGCCATGTGGCACCTGCTTTCTATCTTGTAGGGAACATTATTTCTCACAACCTGTCTATTGACGAGAAATTTTGTTCATGCTATACTTCAGCTGTAGTAGGAAATATCGTTCCTAAGCACATGATACCATTGGAAACATAGTGTGTCAACACCGTGTTGACGGGGGAGAAATTACTATGGACGCACAATGCAGAAAGACTTACGTGTCTGTAAACGTAGATATAGACGAAGAAGGCGCGGTGCAGCCACGTGCGATACACTGGGAGAACGGTCGCTCGTTCCGCATAGAGCGCGTGCTCTACAAGTGTCGCGCATCCTCGAACAAGGTAGGAGGCGGAGGGATACGCTACACCGTGCAGATTCACGGGCAGGAGAAGTACCTGTTCAACGAGGGAAATAAGTGGTTCGTGGAGGCGAAAAGCTGAGGTAATATACTACCCGGACAGCCAAGCGGCCCAGCAAATAAATACCCATATCTAACAGCCAGAAAGCTGCGCTTTCTGGCTGCTTTTTTATTCGCCTTTGTTGATTCGTCAACATTCACGAAATTGTGCCGAGCACGAAATACGACATAATGCGCATTTGGTCTATGATTAAATCGCAACCATGCCGCAGAATTTGACGGCCTACAACAGCAAGTCCCCGATTTCATCACGATATGCGAGGAATGACATTATGGTACTGAACAAAAGCGCAGGCAGCGGAGACATTGCCTGCGTTAATTATATTCCAAGACCGCCTCCTTAGCTTTGGCTCATGAGAAGTCCAAAAAGCTCAGGAGGTATTTACTTATGTTCAACACCAACAGCGACTACGCCATCAATAAGCTCGACCCAGACGCCATCGTCTGCCGTAGCGTGTCGGGCGAGGTAGTTCGCATTACGCGCGAGGACTTTGCCAGCGACGAGGAATTTGAAATCTGGAAGTCATGGTCCGATGCGGACTACCATAAGACTGAGAGACGCGACCGGGCATACAACGACCGTAGAACGGAGATTGTATCCGCGAGGTGCGTCGAGGCAAAGGACACCGATTGGCTCGCAATAGAGTTGCAAGCCATACAGCACGACCAGAGAACAAAACTCATCGAGAGAATGAGAGACTTTCTCACCGACGTGCAGTTCAAGCGCCTTTGGCAGCGCGTTGCGGAAGGGCAGGAACTTGCCGATATCGCTGCTGGCGAAGGTGTCAGCATTACTGCGGTTGCAAGTTCGATAGAGCGTGCAATAAAACGCTTGAAGTCACTGAAACGATACGAATTGTTGTAATAATCACATAGGGCTTGTTCAAAGATAATAGCAAATGATTCAGCCGCCCTTTTAGGCGGCTGAATCATTTGCCTGGGTATACCAATTTTATCTCTCGTTCATGAGTCCATTCTTCGAGCGCTCAACTACATCACGCACCACTTGTTGCTGATTCTCGTCAAGGCCATCTATATAAATTCTGGGTCTGTTGTCTATACCCATAATGTGATCTAGAGAAGCTTACTTGCACAAGAGTTCTTAACGTATATAGCTAGACAAAGCCATTGTGCATTGCAAAAATGTGTTTAAACTTTACGCCGGTAAAATGAACAATTTACACAAACTTAATGTAGACAAGTGAGCTGACCTAGTCTATAATTAATATAAGATTTAGCTCCACTGGAGGAAAACCGTTGAAACAGTTTGACCGTAAAGTTGTTCTAAGAGTTGCAGCGCTACTCATCGCTTTTTCACTGCTCGTTGGCGCTGCCGTGTGGCTCTCAAAACCTAATAATGATGTTGAGACGGCTGCGAGCCAGCTAGTGTTCGTGCCAGCTAAGGTTACAGCAGTGCTCAGCGATAATGCTGTACCCGACTATGAAAACTCCGAGGGACGGCGAATCGGTACACAGGAGCTCGAAATACGCATACTCTCTGGTGCGCACAAGGACGAAATACTCACGCTGACGAATTACATGAGCGCGCTGTTCAACGTTGACGTCTCCGATGGGGACAGAGTAATCGTGCGCTTAATAACGCGCGAGGACGGCAGCTATTATGCGAGCATGTTCAACTATGACCGAGGACTTGTCATCGGCATAGCGCTGCTTGTCTTCTGCGCCGTGCTGGCTCTGCTCGGTGGCTGGAAGGGCATACGCGCGCTGCTTGGACTTGTGTTCACGCTGGCGTGCATCTGGTTTTTGCTGATACCGGGTTTGATGCGCGGTTGGTCGGGCATATGGCTGACAATAGGCATATGCACAGTGACTACTGCCGGCTGTTTGATTTTGCTTGACGGATTTACAAAGAAGGCGCTGTGTGCCGTTCTGGGCTGCATCGGCGGGGTGGCCGCAGCGGGGCTTTTCGCAAGTATCGTGGGAGTAATAACGCCTCTGAATGGATTCAATATGTCGGAGGCAGAAAACCTGCTGCTTTACGGCGCCGACAAGGGGCTCAAAATATCAGGATTGCTTGTCTGCGGAGTACTCATAGCTGCTTTGGGCGCGGTCATGGACACCTCAATGAACATAGCCAGTGCAATTTGGGAACTGCATGAGCGCAACCCGAAGCTCAACGCGCGTGAGCTCTTTAAATCCGGCATGAATATTGGCCGGGATGCAATGGGCACTATGGCAAACACGCTTATACTTGCTTTTGCCGGTTCTTCACTTAACACCCTCATACTTGTTCAGGTGTACGATATACCTTTTACGCAGCTTATAAATACGGATTTCATCTGCATTGAGATACTTCAAAGCGTGGCGGGTTCCATGGGAATCCTGCTGACAACTCCGCTGGTAGCGGCGATAAGTGCGAGCATAATGTCTCGCGCCAAACGCGCATCGGCTTGAGATAAATTGAAAGCTGCAAAATAAAGAACAGGAGGGAAAAGTTTTGGAAGCAAAAACAAGGAAAAGTGCTCATCGCGCACTTGCACTTGTGCTTGCACTGATGCTGTGCCTTACACTGCTTATAGGCTCAGCACCAAGTTCAGGCACAGCAGGCAGCGGTGATGATGCGACGTGGACGCAAGTCACGTCAGCTGACGAAATTACGTCCGGCGGCAGTTTTGCTCTTGTAGCATACACTGATGAAGGGAGTATGGCGCTAGGAACGGATATATCGAACAAAATTAGCGGCGTTTCAGTAACTATTGCTAGTAATACGCTGATAGGCACTGGTATACCTGTGTGGACTGTCAGTGCTTCTGGTACAGGTGTAAGTCTTTATAATGGCAGTGAATACCTAGGTTATAACTCTGGTACTAATTTCAGAGTTGAAAGTACAGCTTATGCATGGAATGTGGTAGAGGAAGGGGAAGACACTTTCCGCTTTACTGCATCTAGAGACACCAATAGGGCTATTGCTTGGCAAGAGAATAATAATGGTGATCCTACTAATCGGTATGGGGCTTATGCTACATCTAATGCCGGAGGAACAGACTATGTCTTTGACTTGCTGGTATTCAAGTCGACATCTTCTTCTGAGCCGGGAACCGTCGCCGCGCCTCAGGCTTCGCCTCAGTCTGGTGCCGTTGCGAGCGGCACTGAGATCACTCTGACCTGCGCTACCACAGGTGCGAGTATTTATTATACGCTGGACGAGAGCGACCCGAGCTCAACTAATGGCACGCTGTACAGCGGTAGCAGCAAGCCCAAGATAACTAAGAATTGTACGCTCAAGGCCGTTGCGGTGCTTGGTGATAAATGCAGTGCTGTTCAGACGCTGGTATACACCGTTGCTACTGTTCAGAATATCTCTGATGCTTTGGCAGCTGAATCTGGCACTTTTACTGTCAAGGGCGTTGTTACACTTGTTGACGGCCAGAATATTTATCTGCAGGATTCCACCGGAGCTATCTGTGCCAGGGTTAGCGGTAGCTCCTCAGGCGTCTCCCTTGGGGATACCCTAATAGCTACTGGTTCTCGTGGAGAGTATAATGGTCTTCCTCAGTTGAACAGTGCTACATATACAGAATCTACGGGACTTGAACTTACTGCCACTACTAAAACCATTGGCGAACTGACTACGAGCGATATTTGCACCTACGTGCAAATTGAAAATGTTACAGTTACGGACGTCTATGACAATAACGGCCAATACCAAAACCCCAATATAACCGTCAAAGATGCAAATGGTAAAACCATTCAACTCTACAAAGCCATATTGGGTGATAAGGAAATCAATGTTGGTGATACACTGACAATAAAAGCGGCAGTTGGTGTCTATAATACGACTCTCCAGCTCCGCAATACTGTTGCTGATGAAATTACCATCATAAGCGGCGGCGAACCCGAAGCCCCGACCTCTGCTACTCTGCTGACAGATGCTCCCGAAGAGGGAGATGTGGTGCTTATTCACTATCCTGCAGGGAATAAAGTTATGAGCACCGAAAGCTACACATACAATAGTTCCAGCGGAAAATCAAAAGACGAACTTGTTGCACTTAATTCCACGCCTGATAATGGGACTATTTCCAACGTTCCTGATAATACCGCTCTGTTTAAAGTCTACAAACAGGATGGACATTACGTGTTCAAGAGCGATACAGGCTATCTTTACCTCGATGGAACACACGTCCGTCTGGTCGAACAGCTCGGAGAGTACACGTATTTTGACCTCGAGAGCGCCGCAAACGGTTGGTTTATAAAGAGCACGAACGCACAACTTAGTGGTAAACATCAGTATCTCGAGTTTTACGGTGGTTACTTTACTTGCTACGGCATGGGCAGTGATACGAGCATATACACGTTCCAGTTCTACAAGGCCGGGAATTTTAACCCAGCTGAGGAGCCTCTGCCTGGTGGTGGAGGTGACGAAATGCCCATCAGACAAGGCGATAAAATTGGCATTTATTTGCCGGGTGGTTCCGTCGTAATTACGACCACGGCAAGTGGTAACAGGCTTTCAGGCGCTTCGGCGACGCTGGAAGACGGAATTTTGACCACTGAAGCAGATGACGCACTGTTCATCGTAGGAGGCAACAATACTGACGGCTTCACGTTTGCGACTGCTGATGGTAAATACCTTACGACATCCACCACCGGCAATACGCTCAGTATGGCAGATACAGCCGGCGAATACGGTCTATGGATACTTGAGCAAAACGGCGACGATGGCTGGTTTATCAAAAGCAAAAACGCAGCGTTCAACGGTAATGCGCAGTATATAGAATACTACAATAGCAGTTTTACAACTTACAGCAAATATAATGATTCTGATAAAAGCATATATTCGTTCCAGTTTTACCCCGTTACTGCGGGCGGGGAGGAACCTGATGATAAGCCCGAGGGGCTTGAGGTTCGTGCAGCACCGGTGAGCGGTGCGTCCGTTGAGAGCGGCGACACCATTGAACTGACCACAATGGAAGGAGCTGTAATTTATTATACTACCGACGACACCGAGCCGACCAAGGACAGCACACGGTACAGCGGCGAACTAACAGTGGGTTCGGCTCAGGTACCTGAGCCGACGAGTGGTGAACCACTCGTCATAAAGGCTATCGCCGTTTTGCCTGCTGACGTGTCCGCTGGTACCGAGGAGCAAATCGGTGAAGTCTTCACCTTCACGTACACAGCGCCAGTCTCTCTAGACGGCTATCAGCTTTACTTCGGCCAGCTGCATTCCCACACCAACATCTCCGACGGCGCAGGTAGCGTGATCGAGGCTTTCCAGCACGCCACGCAGGTTGACAACCTAGACTTCCTTGCCGTCACCGACCACTCCAACTCCTTTGACAACGAGAGTGATTCCCGTGTCGACCTGGGTACTGACCTCAGCGAAGTGAGCGATGAGTGGAAACAGGGCCATGAAGCTGCTGACGCTGTGACGGATGACGACTTTGTCGGTATCTACGGCTTTGAAATGACGTGGTCTGACGGTTTTGGTCATATCAACACCTTCAACACACCGGGCTTCGAGAGCCGAAGCAACAGCGAATTTGGCAACAAGTCAGGCGGCACCGAGGGTTACCAGAACTATTACGACAAACTCAAGGAAGTTACTTCATCCCTCTCCCAGTTCAATCATCCGGGAACGACATTTGGCGATTTCCAGGACTTCGCATTCTACGACCCTGTTATCGATCAGCGCATAACCTTGATTGAAGTAGGCAACGGTGAGGGAGCAATCGGCTCCAGCGGTTACTTCCCCAGCTACGAGTACTACACACGTGCGCTGGACAAGGGCTGGCATGTTGCACCGACGAACAACCAGGATAACCACAAGGGCAATTGGGGTGACTCCAACACTGCCCGCAGTGTCGTACTGGCGGATGACCTCACTGAGGAGGCCATCTACGACGCCATTGCCAACTACCGTGTCTACGCCACCGAGGACAACGACCTCTCTATACTCTACTCCCTAAATGGCAATGCGATGGGCTCTATACTGCCTGACCAGGACAGCATAAGCATCAGTGCTCAGATAAGCGATCCTACCGACAGTGCCGATATAAAGGTTGAAGTTATCGTAAATGGCGGGCTGGTTGCTGCAACAAAAACGCTGAGTGGTGGAAATGGTACTGTTGAGTTCAGCCTAAGTGATGACTATTCCTACTACTATCTGCGTGTCACCCAGGCCGACGGCAACATTGCCGTCACGGCTCCCGTCTGGACTGGCGAGAGCGTCAACGCTGGTATCTCCAAGACTGAGTGCGACACAGTGCTCGTGGTCAAAGACGAGGCAGTTAACATCTCCAGCGAGCTTTATAACAACTCCGGCAGCGACATGACCGTAAACAGCGTTGTGTACAGCATCGACAACAATAATATCTACACAGCAACCGCTATCGAAACCATTGTCTCCGGCGATACTTACACTGTCACCTTCCCGTACACCTTCACAAGCGCGGGTAAGACTACTGTAAACGTTACCATGACTGCGACAATCGACGGGACAGAGTACACCTTCACAAGCGTGTTGCAGCTTACTGTGACAGATGCTTCCATAGTAACCAGGGTGCTTGTTGACGGCACGCATTATAACGATTATGTAACTGGCTACTACTCTGGGAATATGGGCAACTTTACTGAACTCGCTGCTGGCATGAACGCTCAAGTAACTGTTAAGCAGTTCGGAGAAAGCATCACAGCAGAAAACCTTGAAGATGTTTCACTGCTTATCATAAGTGCGCCTCTCAGGTACAGCCGTGACGGATTAACAGCATCTGAAGCAAATCTGTTTTCTGACGAATTTGTTCGAATGGTTGGTGAGTACGTCAGAGGCGGTGGAACTGCAATTGTTTGCGGACTTGCCGATTATCAGGACGGCTCAGGTGATTTCACAACATATGTGCAAATTAACAAGCTGCTCGAGGGAATCGGTTCAACTATACGCGTCAATGACGACGAGCTGATTGACCAGGATGAGAACGGTGGGCAGCAGTACAGGCTCTACTTTGATGACTTCAACTATGACAGCACCGACACAGCGGTTCAGTCGGCACTTTCCGGACTTGAGGGCAGTGGTAAGGTCTACAGCTCATACTCTGGTTGCTCTGTCAACGTTGGTAGTGGTACGCCAATAGTCTTTGGCCACGACACGACCTATTCTATCAACTCCAAGAATCCATCTCAGGGACATAGCAAGCCGGTACTTAGTGCAACTGCGGAATACAACGAGGATACGGCCGTTGTCACTAAGGGTAACGTCGTCTCCCTCGCAACCGAGGCCGTCGGTTCTGGCCGCGTCTATGTCGGTGGAACTGTCTGGATGAGCGATTTTGAGGTTGCAAATTCGGAGGGCAACGATTACGGCGATGCCAGCTACGCAAACAAGACCATCATAACAAATATCCTCTCCGGCTTGCTTGCCGAGCAGGAGGTCAGCGATATAGAAGATGTCCGTGCCAACACTACTGTAGGCACAGTCTTTACGGTAGAGGGCACCATCACTGCCGGTAACGTAGAGCCGAATGCCTTCTACGACACCATCTACATACAGGACGAAACCGGCGGTATCAACATCTATCCCGTTGCCACAACCGATGGAACGTTCCGTGTGGGTCAGAAAGTTCGCGTGACCGGCTCCTGGGATCAGTACCAGGGTGACACTGAGCTGAGGTGCATAAGCATCGAGCTTATTGACAGTAATGTTAATCCTATCGAGCCCGCTGAGCTCGGGATATCCGATGCAAGCGATTATGAGGAGAACGGCGGCCTGCTGTTCAAGGTCAGCGGAACGGTCAAGAGTGTTGTTAAAGAAGGAGACGCAATCAGCTCGGTTATTCTTACTGACGGCACAACTGACTTCCGACTGCTGTTTAACAACTACATTGGTTATTCGGATGAGTCCTCCGCTGATATAACCACCTTCGTTAAGGAAGGTGCAGAGATAAGCGCCGTAGGTGTGATTTACATGGATCCCGAAGGTGTCTGCCTGCGTATACGCGACCTCTCTGAGGTTGAACTTGTAACAGTGGACAAGCCTGAAGAACCCGATGATCCTGACCGGCCTATCCAGCCGGGCAAGCCCTCAAAACCGTCTGATGAGGACAAGCCGGAGGAGCCCGATGAACCCTTTATCGACGTAGATGAAAATGACTGGTTCTACGACGCGGTGACATACGTGTACTCCGAAGGCATGATGGACGGTGTGAGCGATACTCAGTTCGCGCCCAACAGTAACCTTACTCGCGGCATGGTTGTCACAATGCTTTACCGTCTTGAGGACGAGCCTCGTGTGACCGGCTCCAGCGGCTTTGACGATGTAGCTTCCGGAGCCTGGTACGCTGACGCCGTTACCTGGGCGGCTGAAAATGGCATAGTCAATGGCGTAAGTGATACCGAGTTTGCGCCCAACGTGAATATTACCCGTGAGCAGCTGGCGGCTATACTTTACCGCTATGCGGAATATAATGACTATGATGTAAGCGGTCGTGACGATTTGTCTGAGTTTACTGACCGCAGCAGCATAAGCGGCTACGCTCTTGATGCGATGCGTTGGGCGGTAGACGAAGGCCTGATTACTGGCATAACGGATACAACCATTGAGCCTCAGGGTACAGCTACCCGAGCCCAGGCAGCTACAATGTTCATGAGATTCATGAGCACCGTAAGATAATTTAATATCCACCTTATACTTCAAGCAAAGAGGGGCGCTCGTCGCCCCTCTATTTTAATTTCGGGAGGAATTCGATGGCTGAAGCCAACATGAACATTTATCAGAAGCTGGCAAAGATACGGAAACAGGTTGAGGCTATGAAGCGCGACGCCAAGGGCTTCAACTATACCTACACCACAGAGGAGAGCATCCTTGCTAAAGTTACGGTGCAGATGGATAAGCTGCACCTTTCGCTTATCCCGTCTATAGTCCCGGAGGGCGCATAGAGGTGCCCTGGGCGATGGCGGGGCAGCAGTCCGACGCGTCCCAGGCATTCAGCTTCGGGCTTACATACTCGTCTCGCTATTTCCTGCTCAAGTACTTCAACTCATGAAGTACGCCGAGTTTATGTCTAAACGTCAACGCATTGTTTTCGATGCGGTCAATAGCGGATTGGCCCTTGAAAAACCGGCAATTTGTTGCGTGCCAGTCCAAATCGGGCATCAAAGCTCCTGCGCTATGGCTGTGCAGTTGTTCGCAAGAAGCTCTGGACGCGGACATTTACATCGACAAGCAGTTCGGAAAGGACTTCGAGCGCCCGCAATACAAGAAGCTGCTGCGTAAATTAAAACGAGGCGACCTGCTCTACGTCAAGAGCATCGACCGCCTCGGGCGAAATTACAAGGAGATTCTGGAACAGTGGCGTATCCTCACCAAGGACAAGGTCGTGGACATCGTTGTGCTGGACATGCCGCTGCTGGACACGCGGCGCGGTAAGGATTTGATGGGGACGTTTCTCAGCGAGATAGTTTTACAGGTGCTGAGCTTCGTCGCGGAGAATGAGCGCGTGAACATACGCCAGCGTCAGGCCGAGGGCATCGCGGCGGCAAAAGCCCGCGGGGTGCGCTTCGGACGCCCGCTCGCTCCCCTGCCCGAGAACTTCCACGGCGTCTACCAGCGGTGGAAGGCCGGGAAAATAACTGGAGTTGCCGCGGCGAAGGAGTGCGGAATGCCAATTTCCACTTTCTGCTATCGTGCTTCCGTATACGGAAACACCAAGTTGCTGCCCAAGTGCTGAAAATGCAGAAAGGTGTACCTTTTGGCACAAGGAAATTAACGGCTCTAAAATCATAAAGAATGCTTGAAATTGGCTCAAAAATGGTGTATGCTGTAAGAGATAAAGACAATGAACAGGATGCAGAAAGGTACACCTTTTAGTAGAGCCATTTTACATCCTGCTCATTGATAGAGAAACCAGCGTTGAAAAATCAGTTAAACACTGAGGGGGAAAATATCGTGAAGAAACGATTATTGGCAATGCTGCTCTGTGTGGCAATGGTGTCCTCGCTGCTGACCGTGGGAGCGGTGGCAGAAGAGGGCGAGATAGCCGGTACTTGCGGGGAAAACGCATACTGGAGTTTCGAAGAGGATACAGCGACGCTAGCAATATCCGGCCATGGGCCTATGGCAGACTACCGAGCAGCTTATGAACGTCCGTATCATCATTTACGGGACAAGATCAAAAAAGTATTGATAAGCGATGCAATAACACACATAGGCGATTATGCCTTTGGATGGAATGACAATCTGGAAGAACTCGATATAGGAAGTGCTGTTAAATCAATTGGAAATAATGCAATTGCGTCTGATAAAATCGAAACTCTTGTTTTCCCGATCGGAGTGCAGACAATTGGATACGGTATTTGGATTTCCTATAATGGGACAATATCCGTTCCCAGATCTGTCACAAGAATCGGCACATATTATGAGGACATTACCATAAACGAACATACAGAACAGTTTGTTAATTATAGCGGAGCTTTTAGCGGATGCAAAGAAATAAACGTAGAAAGCGGCAATAATAGATACTTTTCAGTCGACGGAGTGCTATACGAAAAGTGCGAAAACGGAAAATATAATTTGATATGTTACCCGAGAGGTAAGACAGATAAGAGCTATAGCGTTATAGATGGCACGCAGGAAATCGTTATGGGTGCCTTTACGAACGCCTATATTTCTCAAGTCATCATGCCAACCAGCTTGAAAAGAATTGGTATGGAGGCATTTTTCGGATGCAATTCTTTATTCGATCTGCAATTAAACACTGGCCTTGAAAAAATATTTGCATCTGCATTTTGGAATTGTATTTCTTTAACGAGACTTGATATCCCTGCATCGGTCAATTATTTTGCAGAGGAATATGTGGGGCTCAACGGGCTGGAGAACGAAATGCCCCAACCACCTAATCTTGACATCTATTTTTATGGCAACACTGCACCGGATGTGTTCAATGCCGGTTCTATTGAAGTACACACAAACTGGAATAATTATGACGAAAAAACATATGTAACTATACATTACCCTCAGACCGCGGCAGGGTGGGTAGAGCTTATCGATAAATATGACGAATATCAGTATACTTTAAATGGAGAACCAATTGATCTTCTCAACTTTGAGTCATGGAATCCGGGTCCAGTCCTGCCGCAAATAGTCGAGCTTTCTCCCGCCAACGGTGCATCCATATCCGAAACCGCCTCCACAGATTTCATGGTGACCTATGATACGCCCATTTCGGCTGTTACAACTTCCAATGGATTGTCGTTCCCTGAATTGGACTTTAGCAAGGGTACTATAGAATTCTACCGAGTGAGTGACAATGAGCTCATATATTCGGTTGAAGCTGATCCATACCTTAATGAGCTCTATGACATTGAAGGTATCTACAGCTCTGATATAAGGGTAGAAAACAGCAATACACTGGTAATCAAGCCGTTTAATGTCCATACGTTGTTTGATGCAGGGGAGGAATACTATGTAACCGTCCCTGCAGGGTTCTTTACGTTTGCAAACGGCATAACCAACGACGCAATAGAAAAGGGCGAGTGGACATTCACGGCTTATGACGTTGATAGGAACTTTATTCTAGGCGAGGATAACAATAGCTATATTCACAGCAGACGTTCCGGAGGAGGCTTCGAAGGAACCAACGACTATTCTTTTAAGAACAAGGACATATTAAATTATTTACGTGATGGTAAGGATTTTATTACCTGGCTTAATATAACACTTGCAACACGGGACACCGTACTCAATTCGTGGAATGGCTGTTGCTACGGTGTTGCTGCAACAATGGCTTTAGTATACAATGAGGTGTATGATGTTTCAGATATAAATGAAAGCAATGCGAAAACATATTATGAGATGCCATGGCCGTGCGAAGATGATAAGCTGCATGATATTATAAACTATTATCAAGTGACGCAGTCTTTTGGAGGTAAAGTACTAACAGCATACGCAAATAGTCCAAACGAAGGGGATGTGCTTGAGAAATTAATAGAACTTTTGGATGAAAAGTCCAACGATGCGATACTCTTTGCTTATCATTATATTGATGAACACGGGGAAAGCAGCGGCCATACTATTTTAGCATTGGACTATACCGTAACTGAGACCGGCGATTATTCTGTTTGCCTTTATGACGAGAACACAATTGGCGGGAATAATTCGCTAGGTGGATTTGTATATATGGAAATATCAGACGACTTCGACGAATACAGGCTTGTCGATGGAAATGGGGAGACGCTTTGCCCAGAAACCTGTGTAAATTTGAGCCTTGTAGAAACCGAGAACATACCAGCACTGCCGTCGATGCTCAACAACTATTCCGCGTCCAGCTCATCAACTTCTACCGGAGACGATTCCGCCACCATAGTAGTTAGCTTTGTTGATGGCATACAGCTTACGAATGAAAAAGGCGAGACTCTTTATGCGGGCGAAAAGGGCATTCCCACCGGCTCCATGCAGATAATAGACATGACGCCAATTATATATGGCCCCGAAGATACTTCAAATGAATGGTTGCTAAAAGTGGCTCCCTTCGAAGACCTTTACATTGAATCAAGCGGCGAAACCGTAGATATTTGGTATGCAAGCAATGAGCGGGGCTATTCCATAATCGGCGACAACCTTTCCGGCGCGATTATTTCGGTAGACAAAGGCATAGAGTTGACCCCATCCAGCGGCTCGACTGCAAATGTTCAGCTCGGCTTGGCATCTGCTGACGTCGGAAATGCTCTAGTTGATATAACGGCAAGTGTGACTGAACATTCTACAGTTGAGTTGCAGGCCGACGGCAGGAGCTCTTTCGTCAGCTTGGACGGCGGCATTGATAATATTAACGCAACCCTGCTTACCAGCGATGGCGACAAGCGTCTGGAAAGTACCTACAGCGACAATTCTACACATATTGATATTGACGTTGACGGCGTGGATATGCCTAACTGGCCTGCAATTGACGCGCCTGTCGGTCAGGGCCCCAGCACAGAGCCTGACGAGCCGGCCGCCTTTCCCTTCGCTGACGTGGCGCGTGGGAGCTGGTATTACGACGCGGTGGCTTACGTCTACGCTAACGGTCTCATGGACGGCGTGTCCGGCGCCGCGTTCAACCCGGACGGGCAGATGACCCGCGCGATGGTCTGGACCATCCTCGCCCGCATCGACGGCGAGGAAATAAGCGGCGCGAACTGGCAGGCAGAAGCTCGTGAATGGGCGATGACCGAGGACGTCAGCGACGGCACCGACTCGAACGGCATCGTGACGCGAGAGCAGTTTGCAACGATGCTCTACCGCTACGCTGGCGAGCCAGAAGTGAGCGGCGATTTGAGTGCCTACACCGACGCCGACCGTGTCAGCGACTGGGCGACCGATGCGATGCTCTGGGCAACTCAGAAAGGCATAGTAGCCGGCCTCACCGCCACTACCCTCGACCCACAGGGCACGGCAACACGCGCGCAGGCCGCGGCTATGCTCATGAGATTCATCGAGCTGTAAATATATTTCATACCATTCTCCGTAAACGGAGCCGCCCGGGATGCGTCCCGGGCGGCTTTGCTATATGACGGGCAATCATCTCTTCAGCTCAATACTCACATCGCCTTTTTCGTCTATCTCCAACTTCATCTGCTTTATGTGCCGGTCGTAGAACTGCTTGCGCTCGACGGCGGTCATGTTAATCCTCGTGGCTTCGATGGCGGCGTCGAGCATGTCGTTTACGTTAAGGTGTACGGCGCTGTCGAGGTAGTGGTGCAGCTCGCGGAACAGCGCGCCGGTTTTCATGTCATCGGTGTTGCCGGAGTAGAAATCGTCTATGTAGCAGTAGAATATGCCCGAGTTCATCATGGCGTTCTTCATATCCGCGCCGCACTTCTCGCGCTCGGCCATCACGAGAAACCTCGCCCGCGGCAGCGAGCTTATGAGCCCCCAATAATCCGAATCGCTCGACACGATGATAAACGAGTCCACTCCCTTTTCGTAGTGCTCCTGGCAGGCCCTCGCCGTCAGCATGACGTCCACGAGCGACTTGGTGCTCTTTATACGTTCAACTGTGATGTGATCCACGGGTATGTCCGTGAAGCGCTTGAGTATGCCCCACGCACTCGCTGTGTGTACGTCGTCAAAGAGGATGATGCTCTGTACCTTGGAGGTGTACGACCAGTCCAGATTCTTTAATACAGAGCACAGCTTGTAAGGGTCGGAGTTTTCGCAGTCCACAATAATGACCAGCGTTCCGCTGTCGTCTATGAAATCGTAAATGCCGCCTTTGACGTAAACCCCGGCATCCGTGACCTTGCTGATGTCTGCGAAGTAATCATTGTGCCATGCGTATAGCAGCGTTATAAACTTCTTGTCGTTGTAGAATATATTGCCCTCGTCGCTCGGCGGCCAGTTCATATACACCTGATACGGATAAAACGGCTTGTTCTCGTAATAGATGTCTGCTGCGGCCTTCGTTCCCTCGTTAGTGAGGCCGTCTGGCATGATGAAAATATCCCGCATATACTCCCAATTGAGCCACATTGGAAACAGGGATTTGCAGTTATTAATACGGTCTGAAATAACGCGGTTGATCTCCACTATGTAATCGCTCGGTTTCTGACATGACTTTCTGGCTACGCTGACCCCGTCCTCGGCGAGCTGCCGTATGCTCTCATACGGCACATATTCGGGCATGTTGATGATGCTCTTAAATTCAAACTTCATCAGCTCGTTTATGAATTTATAATTATGTTCTATCGCCGTGCGCAAAAGGCAAAGGTGCCGTCTAATGCGCGCGTTTTTGTTTAAGTCGAGTCTCCTGTAAACCTCTATTTTCGGTGGCTCGTGGTCATTTAGAAATATGCGCTCAGGTACGCCGATTAAATACGCCGTTATAGATACTATTTCGTATGTGCTGTCATGATATAAATTTCTGTCAATTTTAGCTGCCGCGGCTGCATCCATGCTTGTCCCTCCCATCGATGTAAATTACAGCGCAGCGGTAAATCCTGCTAACAATAGGCTATCATGCGCGAAAGACAATGTCAACGAAAGAGCCGTGGGAATTTCCCACGGCTCTCGCATTTTCAAACCCGCCGCCTTATAGCGTCACTGAGTGCGTCCAAACCGTCAGCCAGCCAACCGGCGATTGCCGGCAAACCGAACGGCGAGACAAGAAACGCGAGTACCAGAAGCACAGCCGCACCCACTGTCTGCCCGGTGATTAGTAATACGAATGCAAGCAGCACCAGGATAACACACGCAACGAAGCCCACTGCCACTACAACGCAAATGAGGAAGCTCACAAAGGCCGACAACAGCGCAAGCACGACCAGCAAAGGCGAAGCCAAAATCTTTCTTAATAACATCATAGAGATACCTCCCTGCTCTTTGTGACTTCATTCTACCCTCATGTCGAATAAAGGGCAAGGATGGCGAGCAGCCCCCTACGGGGCTCTTTTTGCGCATTCTAATTGTAAACAAACTGTGAATTATTCCAATTCGACAAAAAAGACCGTTGAAAAAAGGTCCTTAAAAACGGGGTATATAGAAGCATGTTTTTTACGGCTTCATTGAAGATGTACTTTCACAACTGAATATACGGTGCAGGAGTTAACTGACCGCGTGGGCTGAAAGGCCCAGCGACATGGGAGGCGGCGCAAAGATGGTTTCAACCGGAGCGATAAACGCCGACCCGAAAACGGCTTTGGCAAGCCGCTTCGCAATGAAAGCGCGGGCAGACAATAAATTCTCGCGCAAGCGCTCCCGTAGACTTGGGGGCAGCCCTGCGGCGCACGGTTCGACCGACGCCGCAGAGTTGAGACAGCTTCGCCAAAAGCAGCTCCTGTAACCCCCTGCTCGCCGGGGCGCGTGGCAAATACGGCGAGCGATGAATCAACAAATTACCCCACGGCATAACTATGCCGTGGGGAATGTAAATCGGGAGGTTTCTTTATGGAATGTACCTTCTGTGAAGACAAGAAAACGACGACCTCATACCGTGAGGTCAGAATCGGAAAAACAATCTATCGCGTTACAAGCGTGTTCACCGGCGAAAAGGATTTGGGCAAGACGCTTGAACAGCTCGCTGTTCGCCGGGCGATGAACGAACCATCGCAAACCTCTGCCGCGGTTTAACCCTCCTGACCGCATCCTTGCGTGGCGATGTCTCTGGCGCTATCATGTGCATGAGCCATCTTGCCGCACGAGGTATGAATAGAAAGTCGGGAGGTTAAAAACAAATGACAGAAAAGACATACAACGTCGGCATTTACTGCCGCCTTTCAAACGACGATGAGCGCGAAGGCGAGTCCGTCAGCATTGAGAACCAGAAGCTCCTGCTGCAAAGCTATGTACGGCAGATGGGCTGGAACGAGGTGGACGTCTACATAGACGACGGATACTCGGGTACGAACTTCAACCGGCCCGGCGTACAGCGCCTCATCGAGGATGCAAAGGCGAAGCGCATCAATCTCATACTGGTAAAAGACCTCAGCCGCTTCGGGCGCAACTACATAGAGTTCGGGCAGTATACGGACTACCTGTTCCCCTCGCTCGGCTGCCGTTTTATCGCGCTCAACAACGGCATAGACACCATGAGCAACAACGGCAGCACGGATGTCATGTGCTTTTTGAACCTGTTTAACGAGTTCTACAGCCGCGACACGAGCAAGAAGGTCAAGGCCGTCAAGCGCGCCTGCGCCGAGAATGGCAAATTCATGGGCACATATCCCGCTTACGGCTACAAACGCGACCCCGAGGACAAGCACCACCTTGTCATTGACGAGGAAACAGCACCCACCGTGCGCCGCATCTTCTCAATGCGCGCCACAGGCATGGGCTTCCACGCCATCGCCGCGCAGCTGAACGAGGAGGGCTTGCCGTCGCCCGGTATGCTGTACTACCAGCGCAAGGGTAAACCAGACCCGCGCCGCGTAAACCATAAGTGGGCCGAGGAGACTGTAAAGCAGCTCATCCGCAACGAGGTCTACATCGGCAACATGGTACAGGGCAAGACCGGCACCATGTCGTACAAGTCCCGCAAGACCATAACAAAGCCCGAGAACGAGTGGATTCGCGTCGAGGGTACGCACGAGGCCATCATATCGCGCGACGTCTGGGACACTGTGGTCAGCATAGACCGCAAACGCGTTCTTAAGAAAGAGCCGTCCGACGGCATCAAGAGCATCTTCGCCGGGCTTGTCTACTGCGCCGACTGCGGCTTCAAGATGCGCAACCACACGGAGAAGTTCACCTACAAGGACGGCACGCCCGGGCGCTACAGTTCCTTTATCTGCGGCAACTACGCCCGCAGCGGTAAGAGCGCCTGTACCATCCACACCATCTACGAGAACGTGCTCGAACAGCTCGTCCTTGAGGACATCCGGGAAAAGGCGCGTTTCGCCGCTTACGACCCGGAGCTGCTGGCGCAGCATATCCTGCGGCTGAAGGACAAGGAGGCGCAAAGCCGCCGTATCTCCTGCGAGCAGGAGCTGAAAGCGGTAAAAGCCCGTCTCGATGAGTTGGAGCGCCTTATGCAGTGCCTCTACGAGGACAAGTACAATGGTGCTATACCTCAGACTGTGTTCCAGACGCTCATGCGAAAGTACGAGGCCGAGCGCGCCGAGAAAGCCGACGTGCTCCCGGAGCTGGAACGCAGGCTGAAAGCCCACATGGAAAACCGGCAGGACGCCGGGCGCTGGACAGAGATTATACGCCAGTACACCGAGATAACAAAGCTGGACGAAAGCATACTCTTTGCCCTCGTAGACCGCATAGAGGTCGGCGAGGCGCGGAAGGTAAAGGGTGTCCGTGTCTGCGACGTCAAGGTCTACTACCGCTACGTCGGCAACGTGGACGATGCAGTCGCCGAAGAAAGGCATGAGCAGTATGAACGGGCCGTATAAGGTCGGCATATACTGCCGTCTGAGCGTTGACGACGCCTCAAATTCCGCGAAGGCCAAAAACTGCATACCCGACGACGAGTCCATGAGTATAGAGAACCAGTATAAGCTGCTCTCCAAGTTCGTCATGCTCAACGGCTGGGTAGAGGTCAGGACGTACAAGGACGACGGATACAGCGGCGGCAACTTCCAGCGGCCCGGTTTTCAGCGTATGCTGGAGGACGCCCGTGCTGGCGTCATAAACCTCATACTCGTCAAAGACCTCAGCCGCCTCGGTAGGGATTTCGTGGAAGTGGGACGCTACACCGACGTAATATTCCCATCTCTCGGCTGCCGTTTCGTCTCCATGCTCGACTGTCTGGACACGGAGGGAGACAACACGGATATGCTGCACTTCCGCAGCCTGATGAACGACTACCATCTGAAAGACCTGAGCAGCAAGATAAAATCCGTGCTCCACGCCAAGATGCGCAGCGGACAGTTCATCGCCGCATATGCGCCCTACGGCTACCGCAAGAGCGATGAGGACAAGCACAAGCTGGTCATTGACGAGGAATCCGCGGCAGTCGTGCGGAAAATGTATGAGCAGCGTAATTTGGGCATGGCCTACGGCAAGATTGCCGCCTCGCTCAACAGCGATGGCGTGCTCTCCCCGCGCTGGTACTGGGCCATACACTACGGGAACGGCAGCTGCCGCTACTCAAAGCTGTGGACATACACGGCTGTAAAAAACATCCTCAGCGACCCGGTCTACACCGGCAGGCTCGTGCAGAACAGCACCGGTACGCGCTCGTACAAGGACAAGACCTACGTCACGAAGCCGGAATCCGAGTGGATAGTCCACGAGGACGCGCACGAGGCCATGGTTTCAGCCGAGGTGTGGGACAGCGTACAGGAGCTTAATCGTGCCGTGAAAGAGCGCTGTGTAAACAGCGCACCTCCAACACCCGCGCTTTTCAGCGGCAAGCTGGTGTGCGCCGGCTGCGGCAGCCCGCTGGTGGCCAACCGCGAGACGCAGCGACGCAAAAACGGCAGCGTAAAGCGATACACATCGTACTGCTGTTCGCGCTATCTATCTTCAGGCCGCAGTTCCTGCTCATGGCACCGCATTTATGAGCTGGGCTTAAAAGAGCTGGTGCTCACGGAGGTCAAGGCCCACGCTCAGGCCATCGAGCTTGGCGAGGGCGCGGTGCTGGACAAATTGGCGAAGCAGCTTTCCAAAAGCGACGCCGCCCGGCTGGATTTGGCAAGGCAAGAGGCCGCACGTCTGCGCTGGCGCATACACGAGCTTGAAACCATGACAGCCCGTCTTTACGAGGACAAGGTGAACGGCGTCATAGGCGAGGCGGCGTTTGCTTCCCTCATAGGCAGGTACGAGAACGAGCGCGTGGAAAAAGCGGCCCGTCTTGACCGGCTCGACGCGGAGCTGACCGCGTCGCAGCGCGAATCGGACAACGCCCGGCGCTGGGCAGACGCCATACGGCGGCGGCTCAGCTTGCAGGAGCTTGACCGCGAGGCCGTCGAAGAGCTGATTGATCACATAGAGATTGGTGAGCTCACTGTGATTGACGGCAAGCGGCATCAGGACATACGGATTTATTACCGCTTCGTAGGAGCGGTTTGAGGAGGCAAAGGCTATGGGAAAACGAGTGGTAATCTATTGCCGGTCGGCAGGGAGCGACGATTGCGGCGCTGAAATGCAAAAACAAAGCGCCCTCCTACGTGAGCAGGCAAGGCGTGAAAACATGGATATAGCCGCCGAAGTTCACGGCTATGAGAGCGGCGGGACGCTCAACCGCCCCGGCTGGAGCAAGGCCGTGCAGCTCGCCGCTGACAACGGCGCAGACGCGATTCTGGTCAAGGACTATGCACGAGTGCTGAGAAACACAGTCGGTGTAGTGCGGGAAATTGAGAGGCTGCAAGCGCAAGGCATTGATGTTATAATGGCCGACACAAGCAGCTATTCTGCCCGGTACAGTTACGCAAAATGCGTCATCAGGCCATATTCCAGTGTCGAATGAGCGCGAAATAATGGAACACATTTCCTGAGCGCGCGATGTTCTTGGAGATGGACTGTTTGGGAAAGGTATAGACAAACTCGAAAAAACCTAGTAATCATGCGGGTTTGCGGCAAGATGGCTCTCAATGTACCATGCCTTTCACATTCAAACAGTACCACAATTTCATATCGTCCGCAAGGGAGATTGACGCTTTTCGCCTCAATCTCCCTTTTTTCGTATCCAGACTAAAAGCAAAGGAGGTTGAAAGCTATGTCGGATACAGATAAGCAAGGAACTGTTGAACAGGTCGTTCAAATATCTCTTGCGGAGTTGCATCCGTTCAAAGGCTACGGCTCCATGCCGCGTGGACAGCCTTATCAGGTGAGGGACAATGACCCGGTTATGAAACAGATAGCGGCGACGGTCAGAGAGCGCGGCGTCAGGCAGCCGGGGCTTGTGCGGCCAGACCCGGAGGGCGGCTACGAAATAGTTTCCGGGCACCGACGCTTCCGCGCGTGTGAGTTAGCTGGTATTGATACGATGCCAGTCATAGTCCGAAACTTGAGCAACGAGGAGGCTGTCGCAGAGTTGGTGCAGAGTAATATCCAACGCGAAAATGTGCTGCCCAGCGAGCGCGCATGGGCGTACAAGATGTATCTGGAAGCCGCGAAAAAGTCTGCCGGACGTCCCGCAAAAAATTCGCCGCAAATTGCGGCAAATTTGCGGCGAAGTTAAATCTGTCCGCGCGCCCTGTCGCTTTGCTGCTTCCAGATACATCTTGTATGCCCATGCGCGCTCACTGGGCAGCACATTTTCACGCTGGATATTGCTCTGTACCAACTCAGCAACAGCCTCCTCGTTGCTCAGGTTTCGGACTATGACCGGCATCGTATCCAGCCCGGCAAGGTCGCAGGCACGGAAGCGCCGATGCCCGGAAACTATCTCGTACCCGCCCTCCGGGTCTGGACGTACAAGCCCTGGCTGACGCACACCGCGCTCTCTTACTGTCGCCACAATCTGCTGCATGACCGGATCTTCGTCCCTCACCTGATAAGGCTGTCCACGCGGCATGGAGCCGTAGCCTTTGAACGGATGCAACTCCGCAAGAGATATTTGAACGACCTGTTCAACAGTTCCTTGCTTATCTGTATCCGACATAGCTTTCAACCTCCTTTGCTTTTAGTCTGGATACGAAAAAAGGGAGATTGAGGCGAAAAGCGTCAATCTCCCTTGCGGACAATATGAAATTGTAGTACTGTTTGAATATGAAAGGCATAGTGCATTGAGAGCCATCTCGCCGCAAACCCGCATGATTACTAGGTTTTTTCGTATTTGCCTATACCTTTCCCAAACAGTCCATCTTCAACGAGTGGTTTGCGAAAGACACAAGCCGCAAGGTCAAGGCTGCGTTACACTCCAAGTTTGCAAACGGCGAGCGGATATTTGCCTACGCTCCACTCGGTTACAAGCGCGACCCGGACAAGAAAAATGCCCTCGTGATTGACGAGGAAACTAAGTGGATAGTGGAGAAGATTTTTAATCTAGCCGTTCACGGCGCGGGCGCAGCGCATATTACGCATGTGCTCATAAAAGAACGTGTCCCGACGCCCGGCTGACTCAATTACACCCGCTACGGTACTTTCGCCAATATCTACGCTGACGCGCCCGAGGAAAAGCGGTATGCCTGGACTATTGCGCAAGTGAAATCCATCCTCAAAGACGAGACCTACATTGGCAACACGGTTCACAACAAGCAGACGAACATTTCGTACAAGAGCAAGAAGCGCATACGCAAACCGGAAGAGGACTGGGTTCGCGTCGAAAACACGCATGAGGCAATCATAGACAGGAACGTATTTTACCAGGTACAACAGCAGATTGCCAACCGCCGCCGAAAAATGAAGGACGGCACCAGGCAGATATTCGCCGGACTCGTCAAGTGCGCGGACTGCGGCTGGTCAATGGCATATTCCTTAAAAACTCAGAGCAAAACACCACACGGAATCTACCGTTGCAGCAAGTATGGACAAGGTACAGGCCAATGCACAGCGCACCACATCCGCTACGACGTGCTCCACACCTATGTCCTCGCCCGCGTCCGCCACTGGGCAAAGCAGGCCGAGATTGACGAGGGTGCGTTGCTCCAGAAACTTCTCAAAACCGGTGATAAAGAGCGTTTGGCGGCGTCTAAGAAGCAAGCCGGCGAACTCGCAAAGGCCGAAAAGCGCAAAGCCGAGGTTGATAGGCTCTTTACCAGGATGTACGAGGACTGGGCCGCAGGGCGCATCACGGAGTACAACTTCAATATGCTCTCGCAGAAGTACCAGTCCGAACAGCAGGCGCTGACGGAGCAGATTGAGGCCCTCCAAGCCCTGCTCGCCGCGCAGGAGCAATCAACAGCGGACGCCGAGAAGTGGGTCAAGCTCATACGGCAATACACAGACCCGACCGAGCTGACCGCAGAACTGCTGAACACGTTGATTGAGAAAATCCTCGTACACGAGGCTGTCAAGCAACCAGACGGCACCCGCGAGCAGGAAGTAGAAATCTTCTACCGATTTGTTGGCAAAATTGATTGAACGTAAACCAGTGTCTTTAACTGCGTGAAACCGGCGACACCCGCCGCGATGCGGTTCGTGCGCCTGGCCTTCTCGCTGTGCTTGTTCATGCGCTTCTCGACGAGGCCGAGGATGAAATCCACCGCCAGCGCCAGCACGGCTATGAGCAGGCTGCCCGCCATGGTCATGGCGGCGTTGTTCGTCGTGATGCCGCGGTATATCGCCACGCCGAGGCCGCCAGCGCCGATGAAGCTCGCGATGCCCGCGAGGGCGATGGTCATGGTCACCATGCTGCGTATGCCGCTCATTATGACGGGCATGGCCAGCGGGAGCTTGACCTTGCAGAGTATTTGCAGCCGCGTCGAGCCCATGCCGCGCGCGGCCTCGAGTATCGCGGGAGCCACGTTGGTCATGCCCGTGTAGGTGTTGCGCACCATCGGAAGCAGCGCGTACACCGTCAGCGCGATGACTGCCGTTGCGTTGCCCACGCCGGAGAAGGGTATCAGAAAGCCCAGCATGGAGATGGACGGGATGGTGTACAGGAAGTTTATCACCGCCAGCGTCGGTCTGGCCGAGCGCCGGAACTCGCTTATCAGCACGCCCGCCAGGCCGCCTATCACGATGGCGATGACTATCGCGGTCAGCGAGATCTGCAAGTGCTCCAGCAGCAGCCCGGCGAAGAAGTCCCGGCGGCTTGTGAGCAGCTCGAATATGTCCGATATCATGTGTCGGCCTCCCTTCGTATTATCGCCCCGGCGGGGCAGTTTTCGGCGCACAGCCCGCAGTGCAGGCAGTGCTCCTGGGCTATTACAAACGGTGAGCCGGGGCTTATGCACTGCTGCGGGCAGCGCTCGGCGCACAGTCCGCAGCCGATGCACGCGTCGGTTATCTCAAAGCCCTTGGGCGTGACGCGCCCCGCGCCCAGCGCGAAGCTCTCGCGGTATATCGGCGCCTTGCCCAGGTCGAAGAACTCAAGCTCGCCCTCGCAGATGCAGAAGGGGTCGAGGATGTAGCGGCTCTCGCCGGGGTAGACGCCGTTCATGGAGGGGTTGGCCCCGAAGATGCGCTCTATCCACTCCCGGCGGTCGCGCAGGCGGTGAGCCGTGCCGGTGAGGCGAACCATCTGCCAGTCCCGGTTCAGGCCGGTCACGGCCACGCGGCCGTCGCGCGTGAGCTGGCGGTGGAAGTCCTTGCCGCGCGAGGTGCAGAAGCAGAGCGCGCCGTCCTCCACGAGCATCACGTCAATTATACGCACCTGCGGTGCGCCGGTTTCGTCGACGGTGGCGAAGGCGTAGTCCTTTATCTCACGCAGCATTTCAAGACATCTCTGTGCGTCCATGTTCATACCTCCTGTATTTCCGGCCGGTGTATCCGGCTTGCGTCCAACGTCCGCTGCGCGCCTCTGGCGTAGCGTATCTCGGGGTGGCCGAAGCCTATTATCACGCCTGCGCAGTGGTTCTCGGGTATCTCCAGCAGGGCTTTTACCTCCGGCATGTTCTCCAGCGCGTCCAGCGGGAAGGTCATAATTACCGCTCCCAGCCCGCGCGAGGCGCACAGCAGCTCGAAGCAGGCCGCGGCTATGAGCACGTCCTGCACAGGCTCGCCCGCTCCGAGCGGCGCGTGCGGTATAAGCAGGTGCGGCGCGCCGCAAAAGAGCATATCCGGCCTGACCGTGGCCTCCCAGCGCTTCATGTCGGCGTAGGACGGCTCGTCGAAGCCCCTGGGATACACGCCCTGCGCGGCCAGCACCTCCATGCGCCGGCGGGCGGCGGCGCGAAAGCGCTCCGTGCGCTCCATATCATCCAGCAGCGTGAACTCCACGAGCTGCTTGTTCCCGCCGTTGGGGGCGTTGGCCAGCTGCGCGAGCATACCGTCGATGACGGCCTTGTCCACGTTTCTGCGCTGATAGCGCCTACAGGAGCGGCGGTTTGCTATGAGCGCGTCCAGCGCTCCGGCGTCGACGGGCGGCGGGAGGCTGTCCCCGGGGCGCTTGCCGAGTATGGATATCGCGCCCGCGGGGCAGACGGCCAGGCAGTGCCGGCACTTCCAGCAGCCGTTCCAGCCGAAGGCGTCGAAGTCCGCGATGTGCGGCGCGCCGTCTTCCAGGCTCAGCACCGCGCCGGGACACACCTTGACGCACAGCCCGCAGGCGGTGCATTTGTCCTTGTCCACTTCAAATTTGGCTTTGTTCATGCTGGTGTGCATCTCCTTGCGGCTTGTTGTTGACAAGCTCTGTCGTCTGGTGCTATTATACGGGCGGTAGAGCCGAACAGTAAAGTAAGCACAATATTGTGCCATAGTTACCAAAAGGAAACTATTGAAGGGGAGTGCACACATGACCATGCCTGAAAACCTGCCGGCCTGCCCGGTGGAGACCACGCTGCTGCTGATAGGCGACAAGTGGAAGGTGCTGATACTGCGCGACCTGATGACGGGCACCAAGCGCTTCGGCGAACTGAAGAAGTCCATCGGCAGCGTGTCACAGAAGGTTCTGACCGCGCAGCTGCGCGACATGGAGGACAAGGGGCTGGTGAGCCGCAAGGTCTACGCCGAGGTGCCGCCGCGCGTGGAGTACAGCCTCACCGAGCTGGGCAAGAGCCTGGAGCCCATACTGGACGCGATGCAGAGCTGGGGCACGGACTACAAAGCCCGCTGCGCCGTGCAGAGCGCCGCGGAGGTGTGAGCATGACCGTGACAGATACGCTCGCGCGCGAGATAGAGGGCGCGGTGCTGGAGGCCGCTTCGATGCTGGCGGACGAGCGCGCCGTGCGCGAGGTGCGCGCCAAGAGCCCCACCGACTTCGTGACCAACGTGGACTTCGCGGTGCAGGAGCAGCTGCGCCGCCGCCTGGACGCCATAGCGCCCGGAGTGCAGTTCATGGGCGAGGAGCAGGACAATTCGCGCCTTGACGCTGCGCAGGCCATGTGGATACTCGACCCCGTGGACGGCACGATGAACCTGATACGCGGCCTGCGCCGCAGCGCGGTGTCGCTTGCGCTGGCGGAGGGCGGCCGCGTGGTGTACGGCGCGGTGTATGACCCCTACGCCGGCGAGCTTTTCACCGCGCGCCTGGGCGGCGGAGCTTATTTGAACGGCGATCGCATACACGTCACGGCCGCGACGGAGCTGGCTCAGGCGCTGGTCAGCGTCGGCACCGCGCCGGGAAAGCGCAGCGAGGCCGCGCGCGTGTTCCGCGAGATGTACGCGCTGTACGAGCACTGCATAGACGTACGGCGCAGCGGCAGCGCGGCGCTTGACCTGTGCGACGTCGCCTGCGGGCGCATGGACGCGTATGTGGAGCGGTTCTTGTACCCCTGGGACTACGCCGCCGGTATGCTCATCTGCTCCGAGGCCGGGGGCAGAGTGACCACCGTGGAGGGCGGTTCTCCGCCGCTGACGTCGCCCTGCGGGGTGCTCGCTTCAAACTCCGCGCTGCACAGCCAGGTCCTCGCGCTGCTGGAGGGCTGAAAAATTTCCGCTTGACAAACCGGCAGAGACGGGTCTATCATAAATAGCGAAGTGAATACGAGTCTTCAGGGCAGGGTGAAATTCCCGATCGGCGGTAAAGTCCGCGAGCGCTCCGGCGCAGGATTTGGTGCGATTCCAAAACCGACAGTTACAGTCTGGATGGAAGAAGATGCTTTCGGGCGTTTACCCGTGCAACTATATGCTCTGAGGCGGTTTTACCGTTTCAGAGCTTTTTGTTTCACCGCGCGCCCGGACGATATGTATTAAGCCCCGAAGGTGTGTCTTCGGGGCTTTTTTGTTTGGAGGTGCAGTTGTGAACGACGAATACTACATGCGCCGCGCGCTGGAGCTGGCAAAACGGGGCGAGGGCTGGTGCTCGCCCAACCCCATGGTCGGCGCGGTGATAGTCAAGGACGGCGAGATAATAGGCGAGGGCTGGCACGAGCGCTGCGGCGAGGCGCACGCCGAGCGAAACGCCCTGGCGCGCTGCGGCGCAGAGGCGCGGGGTGCGACGATGTACGTCACGCTCGAGCCCTGCTGCCACCACGGCCGGCAGCCGCCGTGCACGGACGCGATACTGGCCGCGGGCATAGCGCGGGTCGTGGTCGGCTCCGGCGACCCGAACCCGCTGGTCGCGGGCAGGGGCGTGGAGATACTGCGCTCGCACGGCGTGGCCGTCACGGAGCAGGTGCTGGAGGCCGAGTGCGCGGCGATAAACGAGGTGTTCTTCCACTACATCCGCACGGCCACGCCATACGTCGCGCTCAAGTACGCCATGACGCTCGACGGGAAGATCGCCGCCTACACCGGCGAGTCGAAGTGGATAACCGGCGAGGCGGCCAGGGAGCACGTGCACCGGCTGCGCCACAGGTACCGCGGCATCATGTGCGGCGTGGGCACCGTGCTCGCCGACGACCCGATGCTCACGTGCCGAATACCCGGCGGGAGAGACCCCGTGCGCATAGTCTGCGACAGCGCGCTGCGCACGCCGACGGAGTCCCAAATAGTGCGCACGGCGCGCTCGTCCCCCGTGATAATAGCCACGCTCTGCGCCGACGAAAGGCGAGCTGAGCCGTACCAGGACGCGGGCTGCGAGGTGGTAGTCCTGCCGGAGCGGCACGGACACGTCGACCTTACCGCGCTCATGGCCGAGCTGGGCAGGCGCGAGATAGACTCCCTGCTGATAGAGGGCGGCGCGACGCTCAACTGGTCGGCGCTGGAGGCGGGCATCGTCCGCCGGGTCTACGCCTATGTCGCGCCGCTGCTGCTGGGCGGGGCGTCGGCCAAGACGCCGGTGGCGGGGCGCGGCTTCCCCAGCCCCGGCGAGGGGCTGCGGCTCGAGGGCGCGCGCACCGAGCGCCTGGGCGAAGACATACTGATAGAGTGCGAGGTGAAGCGGACTTGTTCACAGGCATAGTTGAGGAGATAGGCACGGTGGAGCGCGTGCGGCGCGGCGCCGCCTCGGCGGAGCTGAGGATACTCGCCCGAACCGTGCTGGAGGACATACACCTGGGCGACAGCATCGCCGTCAACGGCGTCTGCCTCACGGTGACGGACTTTGACGGCGCGGGCTTTTCCGCCGACGTGATGCACGAGACGCTGAACCGCTCGTCGCTGGCGCAGGTCAGGGCGGGCGCAAGGGTGAACCTGGAGCGAGCAATGGCCGCGAACGGCCGCTTCGGCGGGCACATAGTCGCCGGTCACGTCGACGGCACGGGCGTCATTGAGCGCACCCGCCGCGACGGCAACGCGCTCTGGTACGACTTCTCCGCCGCGCCGGAGGTGCTGAGGTACGTGGTGGAAAAAGGCTCGATCGCCGTGGACGGCGTCAGCCTGACGGTGGCGAGGGTGGATGCGCGCGGTTTTTCCATCTCCGCCATCCCGCACACGCTCTCGAACACGGCGCTGCAATATAAGCGCGCGGGAGAGCGCGTGAACCTCGAGACGGACATCATCGGCAAGTACGTCGAGAAGCTGATGCGCCCCGCCGGGGAGGAGCGGACGGGCGGCGGCATCACGCCGGAGCTGCTCTTGCAAAACGGATTTTGACGGTCTTACCGAGGCCGGAAAACTGAATCAAACGGCAAAGGAGCCATGTATATGTACGAGTTCAACACCATTCCAGAGGCCTTCGAGGAGCTTCGCGCCGGGCGCATCATACTGGTGACGGACGACCCGAACAGGGAAAACGAGGGCGACTTCATCTGCGCGGCGGAGTTCGCGACGACTGAGAACGTGAATTTCATGGCCACGCACGGCAAGGGGCTGATATGTATGCCGATGAGCGCCGAGTACGTGGAGCGGCTGCACTTCCCGCAGATGGTGTCCGACAATACGGACAACCACGAGACGGCCTTCACCGTCAGCATAGACCACGTCTCGACCACGACCGGCATCTCCGCGGCCGAGCGGAGCATAACGGCCATGAAGTGCGTGGAGCCGGGCTCCAAACCCTCGGACTTCCGCCGACCGGGGCACATGTTCCCCCTGCTCGCGAAGAAGAACGGCGTGCTCGAGCGCGAGGGGCACACCGAGGCCACCGTCGACCTGCTGCGCCTGGCGGGGCTGAAGCAGGTGGGGCTGTGCTGCGAGATAATGCGCGAGGACGGCACGATGATGCGCACGGCCGAGCTGGTGGAGCTGGCCGGGCGCTTCGGGATAAAGATCTTCGCCATCAGCGACCTCATCGCCTACCGCAAGCGGCACGAGAAGCTAGTCGAGCGCGTGGCGGACGTGCACCTGCCGACCCGGTACGGCGACTTCCGCGCGCTGGGCTACGTCAACAGGCTCAACGGCGAGCACCACGTGGCGCTGGTCAAGGGCGACATAGGCGCGGGGGAGAACGTGCTCTGCCGCGTGCACTCGGAGTGCCTCACGGGCGACACCTTCGGCTCGCAGCGCTGCGACTGCGGCGAGCAGCTTGCCAGCGCGCTGCGGCAGATAGACGCCGAGGGGCGAGGCGTGCTGCTCTATATGCGCCAGGAGGGGCGCGGCATAGGGCTTATAAACAAGCTGCGCGCCTACGAGCTGCAGGAGCAGGGCATGGACACGCTGGAGGCCAACATCGCCCTGGGCTTCGCGGGCGACCTGCGCGAGTACTACATCGGCGCGCAGATACTGCGCGACCTGGGCGTGCGCACGATGCGGCTTTTGACCAACAACCCGGACAAGGTCTATCAGCTGGCCGACTTCGGGCTGGAGATAACCGAGCGCGTGCCGATACAAATAGAGGCCACGCGCTACGACCTCAGGTACCTCCTCACGAAGAAAAACCGCATGGGACACATACTCAACTACGACGCAAAGGAGACTGTAAACGCATGAAGACCTATGAAGGCAAGCTTGTATCCGGAGACATCCGCGTGGGCATAGTCTGCGCCAGGTTCAACGAGTTCATCACCTCCCGGCTGCTGGGCGGCGCGCTGGACGGGCTGAAACGCCGCGGCGTGGGCGAGGACTGCATAGACGTGGCCTGGGTGCCGGGCGCGTTTGAGATACCGCTGATAGCCAAGAAGATGGCCTCGGGCGGCAGGTACGACGCCGTAATCTGCCTCGGCGCGGTGATACGCGGCAGCACCAGCCACTACGAGTACGTCTGCGCCGAGGTCAGCAAGGGCATCGCCGCCGTGCAGCTGGAGACGGGTGTGCCCGTCATGTTCGGCGTGCTGACCACAGAGAACATAGAGCAGGCCATAGAGCGCGCCGGCTCCAAGGCCGGCAACAAGGGCGCCGAGTGCGCCGAGGGCGCGATAGAGATGGTGAACCTCCTGCGCGAATTGGGCTGAAAACAAAAAATGCACCCGCCTTTTGGCGGGTGCGTTTGTGCGTGCGGAGCCTGGAAGCAGGCCGTTTACCTGACTATTATGGCGTAGTTCTCCTTGCGCTTGGCGCTCTTGGGCAGCTCGCCGTCGGGGTAGCCGAGGATGCAGTTGCCGACGCCTATCCAGTCGCCCTCGACGCCCCATTTGGCGAGCATCTCGCGGCCTTCGGGCAGCTCAAAGGTCTCATAGCCGCGGTTTATCCAGCATGAGCCGAGGCCGAGCGCGTGCGCGGCGTTCATGAGGTTGCCCATGACGAGAGAGGCGTCCTGGACGCCGTTGCGGTTCCCGGCCTGGGCGAGCACGACTATGACGGTCGGCGCGCCGTAGAAGGGGTCGGAGTCGGTGCCCATGATCTGGGCGTTGAGGCTGCTCAGCCGGGCGATGTCGCCCTTGTCCTGAACGGCGATCATGAGCGGGGACTGGGAACCCTTGGCCGTGGGGGCGTACTTTCCGGCCTCCAGTACGGCGCTGAGCTCCTCGTCAGTGATCTGCTCGCTCTTATATTTCCTCACGCTGCGGCGCGTGAGCAGGTTTTCGTAGGCTGCGTTCATGTAAGCACCTCCGTCTGATTTATAGTCCTATTTTACACCCGGAGCGCTGCGTTTTGCAATAGAGTTGACGCGCGCGCGGCGGGATGCTATCATCGTGGCGAGGTGGTAATTATGAGCTATTCCGGCGCGAAATTCCACGTGTTCAACTGCCCGGACGCCGACCTCGCCCTGACCGTCACGGACGACGAGTGCGAGCCGTACATACCGCGCGGCGCCGCGGCGCTGGTCAGCCTCGGCGGCGTGGTGTTCGACGGGGACGTCGGCGTGTTCCTGCACGCTCATAAGATAATCATACGTCAGTACTGCGAGGACTGGGCGGGCAACGCCCACCTCCTGACGCTGAACCGCCGCCTGAGGGAGCGGGACATAGTCCTGCCCCGGGACGGGCGTCACGCGGTCTGCCTGCTGGGAAGAGTGCTGGATCTGGGCGTGATAGCCCTCCCGTCCAGATGAGGCTCAGTCCGCGTCCGGCGCAAGATAGGCCATGCCGCCGTTGAAAAACAGCTCCACCGCCAGCTCGCGCAGCTCGCCGCCCAGGTCGGCAAAGCCGTCGAACCGGGCGCTGCGATAACCGAAGTGCTCGTCCATGACCTCCAGCCTGAGTTCCGGCTCGCGCTGCAAAAGCTCGGCGAGCGGCAGCTTTTCGCCGGTGAAGACGCCGCAATGCCCGCCGGACGGGAGTATGTACGCGCAGCAGAAGTCCCAGTCAAGGCCGGTGAACTCCACGCTGCCCTCGCTCGTCATGCCGGAGCCGTCCGTGACCGTCATGCCGTACTCGGTGACAAGCGTCAGACTGTCGCCGCGCACGGAAAAGCGCACCGGCATATCGTGCAGGCTGTAGGGCGGGGCGTTGAACGTGTACTCGAAGCGCTTCACTTTTTCAGCTCCGGGATGTCGATCTCGGTGGGGTCGTCCGGGGACTCGATAAGCTCCCAGATGTCGTCGTTGCTCGCGTCGCTGGGGTCGCCGATGACGCTCAGCGGCTGCTTCATATAGCGCGCGTGGCCGCTGGCCGCGACGGTGCCGTCGGGGAGGATGATCTCGCCCTCGCCGTCGAAGATGAGGCGGGTGTTGCGCGTGACGCGCCCGGTGACTATCAGCGGCACGTCGTAGGGGACGGGGTGGCGGTAGCGGATGTTTATGTCGGCGGTGACCGCCCAGGTGTCCGGCTCGGTGACGTTTATGGCCCTGCCCATCGTCTCGTCGAGCAGCGCGCAGATAACGCCGCCGTGGACGCGGCCGGGGTAGCTCTGGTGCCTGGGGTCGGCGGTGACCAGGCCGACTATCGTGCCGTCCTCCAGCTCGTAGAACGCGGAGTGAAGCCCGAAGGGGTTGTTGACGCCGCAGACGAAGCAGTTGCCGGAGTTGTTGTGCTTGCGTATGACTTTCTTTATCACTTTTGTCCCTCCACTGTAATTGGGGGAGCCTTATCGGCTCCCCCTTAAACTTTATTCAGGCTGATTTACAGGCCAAATACGCCGAGAACGCTGTGCCATGCGTCTTCGACGGCGACTATTACTTTCGCCAGGTCGTAGTTTGAAAATACCGTGTCCGCTATGCGCACGAGGTCGGCGTCCATCACCAGCGCCAGGGCGAAGGAAATAGCGCCCAGGGCTATGGCGAGCAGCGCAACCGTGCGCACTATGCTCCATGCTTTCCTCATCACTCACGCACCTCCCCGCGGCACCACGCGCCGGCCTTGGCGAACATCCTGCTGCAAAGTCCCGCCACGCAGCGCAGGAAGAACCACACCGCGAGGAAGACTATCACCAGGCCTACCGCGCCGACCATCAGGCCGAAGCCCACGCAGAGCAGGATGTCTGCGACGACGCTCATGCCCAAAAACGCAAAGGATATGGCCACGCCGCCCGCATACGCCAGAGAGGCGCCTATGAGCAGCAGCGCCAGCGAGGCGAGTATAAGTATGACCGTCACGGGTATTCCGGGTATGATGCCCAGCAGTACGCAGGCAAAGACCCGGCCGCCGCGCAGCTTGGCGCGCTCCGGCTCCGCCTCGGGCGGCTGCGGATATTCGTAATCGCTCTCGCTTGTGTAGCCGTAGTCCGCATCCGGCTCCGGCTCCGCTTCGGCGCCCTCGTCCGGCTCGGGCTCAGGCTCCGCCGGTTCCTCGGCGGCCTCTTCTTCGGCGGGCGTTTCCTCCGCCGGGACTTCGTCCTCGCTCACCGGCTCCTGCGTGCCGGCCGAACCGTCGCTGTAGACCTCTATCGTGCCGAGACCTATGTCCACGGTCTCGAACTCCGGCACGGCGCTCTCAACCGGCTCAGGCTTATCGATTTCCGGCTCCGGCTCGGCTTCGACGGAAGGCTCCTCCGGCTCCAACCCGGCTCCGGCGTCGCTCTCCGGCTCGGCAGCGGTTTCCGGCTCCTCCGGCTCCGCGCTCTCCGGGGCTTCCGGCTCCGCCTCGGGCGGCGCCTGGTCGGGGGACGGCTCGTCCATCGCTCCGGCCTCGGGCACGGCGTTTTCCGGCGCGTCCCCGGCGGGGGCTTCCTGCGGAGCTTCGACGTCCGATGCGGCTTCTTCCGCAGTGTCCGGAGCCTCCTCGACCGGCTCGGCCGGGCTGTCGGCTTTGGCTTCGCCGGAGTCGCTTGCAGGCTCGGCGTACTGGTATTCTTCTTCCTCGTAATAGCTGTCCTCGCCGTCCGAGTCCTCGGGCGGGGTGTAACCTCTCAGGACGCTGACCGCGGCGAAGGTGGGGCTCCCGAGCGCGGCTATAACCGCGTCATCGTCGCCCGTCTCGTCAAAGCGGGCGTTCACGCCGCGCAGCACGGCCTCGCGATCCGCGCGAGCCATGCCCGAGAGCAGCTTCGCCAGTTCGGCGACGTATTTCTGTCTGTCTATGGCAGGTCACCTCCGAAAAGTGACAAAAGCTTTGGATACCGCCCGTGGGCGTTACGAATCATTATATAGTAGTATGCCCTGTGAGGTCAAGGCGTGAAATGTTAATAAATGAATTTTGTGTCCGCAGCGCGCCGGGCGCTCTGGAAAAAGCCGCCGACGCAGGGAATAAACGCGAGAAGTCTGATTGACAATCGGCTCACAATACTGTATGATATGTTTGGTATGTCAGGTATGTTCTCATAAACGTTACGGAGGATAAATAACATGAAAAGAAATACCAAGGTCGGCATTGTGACCTCTGGCGGAGACTGCCAGGGACTCAACGCGGCCATACGCGGCGTGGGCAAGGCGCTGCTGCAATATGTACCCAACGTAGAGATTTACGGCATGTATGACGGCTACAAGGGACTCATAGAGGGCGACTACAAGTTCATGGAAAAAAATGACTTCTCCGGCATACTGGTGGAGGGCGGCACCATACTGGGCACCTCCCGCCAGAAGTACATACCCGGAAAGGCCATTGTGGACGACGAGGGCAACGATCTCATGCCGGCCATGCTGGACACATACAACCGGCTCAACCTCGACTGTCTGGTGGTGATGGGCGGAAACGGCACGCAAAAGAGCGCCAAGCTGCTCGCGGACGCGGGCATGAACATCGTCACGCTGCCCAAGACCATCGACAACGACATCTGGGGTACGGACACCACCTTCGGCTTCCAGAGCGCCGTGGACATCGGCACGAACGTCATAGACTACATCCACTCCACCGCGAGCAGCCATTCCCGCGTGTTCCTGGTCGAGCTGATGGGGCGCGACGCGGGCTGGCTGACGCTCAACGCGGGCATAGCCTCCGGCGCGGACATCATACTCATCCCGGAGATACCCTACAACATAGAGAAAATCGCTCAGGCCATAGAGGCGCGCCGCCGTCAGGGGCGCAACTTCACGATCATCGCCGTGGCCGAGGGCGCGGTGAGCGACACCGACGCCGTGCTGAGCGAGGAGGAGCGCCGCCGCGTCAAGGAGCAGTCGCGCCACTCCACGATATCCTACCGCATAGCCAGCGAGCTGGAGGAGCTGACCGGCCAGGAGACGCGCGTCACCGTGCCCGGGCACTACCAGCGCGGCGGGCCTCCCTGCCCGTACGACCGCGTGCTGGCCACGCAGTTCGGCACTGCTGCGGCGAGGCTTATCATGGACAAGCAGTACTCCACCATGGTCGGCATCCAGGAGGGACGCATCGTCTCCGTGCCCCTGGCTGACGCCGCCAGCCGCACCAAGTTCCTGCCCACCGACCACCCGCTGATACAGACGGCGCGGGACGTGGGGATACGGTTCGGCGATTAAAACTACTTTAAAAGGCAGACCCGCGCTCCGCGCGGGTCTGCCTTTTAAAGTAACTGGGAAATTGTTAATCCCGCCCGACGTACACGCCGCCGGGCGGGATTTTATTGGAATTGTTCGCGCGTAGCGCGAATTCTGCTGAAAGCTGATTATTTTTGGTGCGGAACGGACGTTTCGGGCATAGCCCGCTTGCGGGGGTCGCGGGCATGCTCTGCCGACGGACAGCAAAAGTGCAGGTGCGCTGTGCGCGGGGGAGTTGAGCGGGTGCGTCTAGTCGACCGCTCTGGCTCGCGGCTGGAGCCGCATCGCTACGTACGTGCGCTGTGCGCACGTCGACCTACCTTTTTCCCTTTGAACAACAGCGTTTTGCCGCCCCCGGCAAAACACTTGATGCGTCTTGCGCGCATCAAGCGGGCGTACCACGTAAAACCCGCGGGTATAAAACGTTCGTCGCTACACGCACACGGGTGCAGTGCGCGCCTGTGGAGCCGCGTGGGCGCGTTGCTTAATCCTCGCTGTCGGCGATATAGTCGCGCACCAAGCCCCAGAGTTCGGGTTTGACTACTACTTCGGCCTCGACGCCGGATTCGGTATATTCGGTGGAGAGGACGGCGGCGTCGCGGCGGAGGGTGTCGAGGATGCCGGTTTTGGAGTAGGGGAGTTCGATGCGCGCGCGGCGGCTTTGGCGGCCGAGTATATCCGCTATTTTCGCCACCAGGGCGTCAGCGCCTTCGCCGGTGCGGGTGGAGATGCACACGATGTTGTCTCCGTGGGGCAGCTCGCCGAGGTACTTGTCGCACTTGTTGAAGACCATAACCCGGGGCGTGGAGCCGGCGCCGAGGCGCTCTATCAGGTCGTCCACGACCTCCACCTGCTCGTTTAAGTCCGGGCTGGAGATGTCGGCCACGTGCAGCAGCACGTCAGCGTATTGCAGCTCCTCCAACGTGGCCTTGAAGGCCTCGACCAGGTGGGTGGGCAGCTTGCGGATGAAGCCGACGGTGTCGGAGAGCAGGACTTCCTGCGCCTCGTCCAGCTTCAGGCGGCGCGTGGTGGTGTCCAGCGTGTCGAACAGTCGGTCGTTGGCCTGGATGTCGCTCCCGGTCAGGAGGTTCAGCAGCGTGCTCTTGCCCGCGTTGGTGTAGCCGACGATGGCCACGACGGGCATGGCGTTGCGCTCGCGCCTGCGGCGCTGGACGCTGCGCACCTTGCGCACCTGCTCCAGCTCCTCCTGGAGCTTCTGGATGCGGCGGCGGATGTGCCGCCGGTCGGTCTCCAGCTGGGTCTCGCCGGGGCCGCGGGTGCCGATGGGCGAGGAGCCGCCGCTGGCCGTCTGGCGCACCAGGTGCGTCCACATGCCGGTCAGGCGGGGGAGAAGGTACTCGTACTGCGCCAGCTCGACCTGCAGTTTACCCTCGCGCGTGCGCGCCCTCTGGGCAAAGATGTCGAGGATGAGGCCGCTCCTGTCCAGCACGCGCACGCCCAGCTCCTCGCCGAGCACGCGCGCCTGGCTGGGCGTCAGCTCGTTGTCGAACACCGCCAGGTCGCACTCCGCGTTGGCGATGAGCTCCTTGAGCTCCGCGACCTTGCCGCCGCCGATGAAGCTGCGCGGGTCGGGAGACGAGCGCTGCTGCAAGAGCGAGCCGACGACTTCGCCGCCCGCGGTCTCGACCAGCGCGGCCAGCTCGTCCATGCTCTCCTCCGTGGAGCGCTCAGCCGCGTCCATGCTGTTGGCCGACAGCCCGGCCAGCACGGCGCGTTCTTTTTTCCTAGTTGTATCTATCAATAATCATAGCCCTTTCGTAAGCAAATTGCCCGACGAAAACCGTCGGGCAATAAATTACATGCTTCATTGCCAAAAGGCGCGAGCCTCCGGGCAAATTATTTGATGCCGTACTTCTTGTTGAACTTGTCAACGCGGCCGCTGGTGTCAACGAGCTTCTGCTTGCCGGTGTAGAACGGGTGGCACTTGGAGCAGATTTCGACGGTGATGTTCTCACGGGTGGAACCGGTCTCGATGACGTTGCCGCAGGCGCAGCGGATGCTGGTGTTGTAGTACTTAGGATGGATGCCTTCCTTCATTGTCGTTCACCTCACGTAAAGCTGCCTTGAGTATGCCGTGCATGGATACAAGGCGCAAACCGTATTGTAGCACACATGTCCGGAAAGTGCAATAGGAAATTGCGGGAAATCCGGCGCTTTTTGCGCGGAGCCTGCGAGACCGCGCCCGGAGCCGTCATGAGCGGGCCAAACCGCCGCGCACGGAGAATTTAACGGCAATATGCGCCAAAATGCTTGCAAAATTAACCCGCCGGTGTTACAATTCAAGTTTGTGAATACTGTCGAATAGGTGATAACATATGGACAAAGCGCATTTGAGAAACGTCGCGATAATCGCCCACGTCGACCACGGCAAGACCACGCTGGTGGACGAGATGCTCAAGCAGGCGGGCGTGTTCCACGAGCACCAGGAGGTGGCCGAGCGAGTCATGGACTCCGGCGACCTGGAACGTGAGCGCGGCATAACCATCCTCGCGAAGAACACCGCCGTGAACTACGGCGACTACAAGATAAACATTGTCGACACCCCGGGTCACGCCGACTTCGGCGGCGAGGTGGAGCGCATACTCAAGATGGTCAACGGCGTCATACTGCTGGTCGACGCCGCGGAGGGACCCATGCCGCAGACCCGGTTCGTGCTCAGCCGCGCGCTGGAGCTGGGTCACCGCGTCATACTTGTCCTCAACAAGATAGACCGCCCCGACCAGCGCATACACGAGGTCGTGGACGAAGTCCTGGAGCTGCTGATGGATCTCGGCTGCACGGACGAGCAGCTCGACTCCCCCACGCTCTTCTGCTCCGGCCGCAACGGCACCGCGAGCTATTCCCCAGACGTGGCGGGCACCGACCTCAAGCCGCTCTTTGACACCATCATAAACTACATCCCCGCGCCCGAGGGCGACGAGAACGCCCCGTTCCAGATGCTCGTTTCCAGCATCGACTACAACGAGTTCGTCGGCCGCATAGCCATAGGCCGCATAGAGCGCGGCACCGTCAAGGCCAACGGCGAGATCGCCGTGTGCAACTACCACGAGCCGGACGTCCCCGCCCGCAAGGCCAAGGCCGTGAACCTCTACCAGTTCGAGGGCTTGCAGCGCGTGCCCGTCCAGGAGGCCGGCGCGGGCAACATCATCGCCATGAGCGGCATCGGCGACATCACGATAGGCGACACCATCTGCTCGCCGGAGCGCGTGGAGCCGATCGAGTTCGTCAAGATAAGCAAGCCCACGATGGAGATGACCTTCTCCGTGAACGACAGCCCCTTTGCCGGGCGCGAGGGCAAGTTCGTCACCAGCCGCCAGCTCCGCGAGAGGCTGTACCGCGAGACGCTCAAGGACGTGTCGCTGCGCATCTCCGACGTGCCGAACTCCACCGACAGCTTCAACGTCGCCGGACGCGGCGAGATGCACCTCTCCATCCTCATAGAGACCATGCGCCGCGAGGGCTATGAGTTCGCCGTCAGCCCCGCCCGTGTGCTGATGCAGGAGATAGACGGCAAGATGTGCGAGCCGATAGAGCGCGTCGTGGTCGACGTGCCCAGCGAGTACATCGGCGCGGTCATAGAGAAGCTCGGCTCCCGCAAGGGCGAGTTTGTGGAGATGCTGCCCGTCGGCAACCGCACCCGCGCAACCTTCTTCGTGCCCGAGCGCGGACTGTTCGGCTACCGCAACGAGTTCCTCACCGACACCAAGGGCGAGGGCATCATGTCCAGCGTGTTCGAGCGCTACGAGCCCTTCAAGGGCGAGGTCAGCCGCCGCGGAACCGGCTCCCTGGTCGCGTGGGAGACCGGCGAGGCGGTCACCTACGGCCTCTTCAACGCGCAGGAGCGCGGCACGCTGTTCATCGGTCCCGGCACCCCCGTGTACGCCGGCATGGTCGTGGGCATGTCCCCCAAGAACGAGGACATCCCCGTCAACGTCTGCCGCCGCAAGCAGCTGACCAACATGCGCGCCGCCGGCAGCGACGAGGCGCTGCGCCTCACCCCGCCCAGGCAGATGAGCCTGGAGCAGTGCATGGAGTTCCTGGCCGACGACGAGCTGCTCGAGGTCACGCCCAAGAACCTCAGGCTGCGCAAGCGCATCCTCGACCACAGCCAGCGCATGAAGGCGCTCAAGGGTCACAAGAACTGAGTAATATAGCGAAAGCCCTCCGGCCATGTAGGCCGGAGGGCTTTTGTTTACGCCCCGGACAGCGGGGCGGCGGGATTATTCGATTGCAATGGCGTTGTGGCTCTCGAGCCTCTTGACGTCGGCCTTGGGCACGCTGAGCTTCAGGATGCCGTCCTCGTACTTGGCGTGCACGTCGCCGCTGGGGATGTCGCCAACATAGAAGCTGCGCTGCATGGAGCCGGCGTAGCGCTCGCGGCGGATGTAGTTGCCCTCCTTGTCCTTCTGATCCTTATCGACGCCCTTGGAGGCGCTGATGGTCAGGTAGCCGTTGTTCAGCTTGACGTCTATCTCATCCTTCTTGAAGCCCGGCAGGTCGATGTCCAGCTCGTAGGTGCCGTCAGTCTCGCGGACGTCGGTCTTCATCATGTTGCGGGCCTTCTTGCCGTACAGCTCGCGGTTCACACCGTGACGCCCGTTCAGATAGCGGTCGATGCGGCGGTCGAAATCGTCAAAGTCATCAAAGAAATCATCAAAAAGGTTTTCACCAAAAATGCTCGGCAACATAAGTCATTCCTCCATTCAATATTGCAATGTTGTTGCCGCCGGGTCAATGCCCGGTGCATGTTTAAACTGTAACCTGAACCGCCGGGAGGTCTGCGGCCTCTCAACCGCCCCTCTCTTAAGTTCGCCTTTATTATAACTCAGGAATTAGCGCTGTCAAGAGGAGAGTGCTAATGTTAACAAAGAACATAATATTTGTTCACATTTCATGCAATATTATGGATGAGAGCTGGAAAATGAGGAAATTGACATCCAGATAATCACAGACATGGCCGTATAAACGCAAACCGCCCCGGGCGTTACGCCCGGGGCGGGGGTTCATTTTACCTGGATCATCGCGCCGCAGTTGGGGCAGTGGAGCGCGCCGGTTTGCGAGAGCTCGGCGAGGTTTCGCACGTATGGGCCGGTGTTGACGGCCGCGCCGCAGTTGGGGCAGCGAGTCCGGCGCCTGCCGGAGAGCAGCCATACCAGACTCGCGACGCACGTCACGGCGCCGCCGCCCACAAGCACCATAGCCATGACGTCCCCGGCGATGCCGCGCAGGCACATGCCGGCTATGCACAGCACCACGCCCAATACGGCGGCGAGCAGAGCCGGGCGCTTCATCTGGCCTTGCGCAGACGGGGTATTACCAGGCTGGCGAGGGAGCCGCCGATGAGGGCGGTGCAGCCCTGCGGCCAGGAGAACATGATGCTCAGCGCGGCGACCTGCTGCGGCTGCACGCCGCTGAGCGCGCCGAGCAGCAGCGGCACGGTGATCCACAGGAAGGCGCACTTGAGCACGGCGGCGATGGCCATGGCGATCCACTGTCGCACGCCCTCGGTGCCGCGCTTGCCGATGACAAGCCCGTACACCACGCACAGCAGCGCGTTGCCGCAGGCGACCACGGGGCTGACGGCCGAGACGGCCGGGCCGATGCCGATGAACTGGGCGAGCATGGCCGATACGACGCCTATCGTGACGCCGGAGCCTATGCCGCTGATTGCCGTGAACACGAACAGCACGCAGTTGACCAGCGAGCCGGTCACGAGCTGGTTCACGGAGAACGGGCCGGTTATCACCGCGCCGGCAGGGAAGACCTTGCCCAGCAGCTGAGCCACGATGATAAGCGCGATGCCCATTGCCGTCCTGGTGACCCAGCGGACGGCGTTGTGAGAGTTTGACATTTTTACTCCTCTACCTCCTCGAGGCGGTCGACAAAAGCGCTGTCAAGCGAGTTCTGCTTTGCCGCCTTGGCCTTATATGTCCTTACGTTGCTGGCCGCGTTGATGACGGGCGTGATGGTGCCCGCGCCCGCGACGCAGCCGCCGGGACACGCCATGCCTTCGAGCAGGTAGCCGTTGCGTTTGCCGGCCTTGGCGAGGGTGAGCATCTTGCGGC
>OJQW01000135.1_pt1 | contig 43151 bp, 39 predicted proteins | sample 1599041 | NCBI WGS metagenome assembly OJQW01 (sample SAMN03922518, study PRJEB24848) | human gut metagenome | isolation source: stool sample | host: Homo sapiens | place: Germany | collected 2010-02
GAAGTGCAGAATGCACTTCGTGGGAGAGGAGGAGCAGCGAAATGACTGAGCTCTCGGCTTTAGCCGGGAGCGAAGGATATGCAGCTTGCGACGACGACGGGGCGCCTTTTGCTATCTTTCCAGGGCGTTGATCTTGAACATTACATCCAGCGAGCTGATGATGATGTCCACGGCCTCATCCCCCGGGTGGCGGGAGGAGTCTATGCTGATGTCGAAGTGCTCCGCGCTCATCCAGTGCGAGCCGGTGTAGCGCCTGTAGTAGTCGGCGCGCTTTTTGTCCGTGGTCAGGACATGGCGGCGGACTTCCGCCTCGGTCTTCTGGGGCAGGACGTACATCTGCTGCTTCACCCTGTCCTCCAGCGGGGCGTGGATGAACACTCGCAGTACGTTCGGCCGCTCCCTCAGCAGGTAGTCGGCGCAGCGGCCTACTATGACGCAGCTCTCGTTGCCGGCCAGCTCCTTGATTATCTCCGCCTGGAAGGTAAAGAGGTTCAAATCACTGGTGAACTCGTCGCTGTCCGGCGGGAGGAGCTTGCCGGTGTAGACCTTGTTCGCCGCGTTGAAAAGCTTCATGCGGTGCACGTCCTCGTCCGCGGCGCCGAACAGGTGCTCGGAGATGCCGCTGCGGTCGGAGGCCATGCGTATCAGCTTGTAGTCGTAGAACGGGATGCCCAGCCGGTCGGCGGTCATCTTGCCTATCTTGTTGCCGCAGCTGCCATGCTGCCGCGAGATGGTAATGACATAGTTGTCTGCCATCTTTACTCCCCCTTATTCGTTTTCACGCGCCCAGGTAGGCGCGGCGCACCTTGTCGTCGTGCAGCAGCTCCTGCGCATTGCCCGACATGGTTATCAGTCCCGTCTCGAGCACGTAGGCTCGGTCTGAGATCGCCAGCGCCATCTTGGCGTTCTGTTCGACCAGCAGTATGGTTATGCCGTCGGCGTGCAGCGCCTTTATTATGCCGAATATCTCCTTGACCAGTATGGGCGAGAGGCCCATGCTCGGCTCGTCGAGCAGCAGCATCTTCGGCTCGGTCATCAGCGCGCGGCCCATGGCCAGCATCTGCTGCTCGCCGCCGGACAGCGTGCCGGCAAACTGCCTGGCGCGCTCCGAAAGGCGCGGGAAGTGGTCGTAGACCATTTCCAGCCGGCGCTTTATTCTGGCTCTGTCCCTGACTATGTACGCGCCCATCATGAGGTTCTCCTCCACCGTCATGCGCGCGAACACGTGGCGGCCTTCCGGCACGTGCGCCAGTCCCAGGTTGATTATCCGGTTTGGCGCGGTCTTGCGCAGGTCGGCCCCGTCGAGCGTGATGCTGCCGCTTGCGGCGCTCACCAGGCCGCTTATCGTGTGCAGCGTCGTGGTCTTGCCCGCGCCGTTTGCGCCGATGAGGGACACCAGCTCGCCGTCGTTGACCTCCAGCGAGATGCCCTTGATGGCACGCACGGCGCCGTAGGAGACGTGAAGGTCCTGGACTTTAAGCAAGGCTCTCCCCTCCTTCTTCATCGTCGTTCTCGCCCAGGTAGGCGGCTATGACGCGCGGATTGTTTGCTATCTCCTCAGGTTCGCCCTCGGCGATGGTCTGTCCGTAGTCGATGACGGTGATGCGCTCGCAGAGCCGCATGACCAGGCTCATGTCGTGCTCTATCAGCAGTATGGCTATGCCGAAGCGCTCGCGCACTATGCTGATGCACTCGACCAGCTCCGCCGTCTCGGTGGGGTTCATGCCCGCCGCGGGTTCGTCCAGCAGCAGCACCTTCATGTCGGTGGCCAGCGCGCGGGCTATCTCCAGCTTGCGCTGCTGGCCGTAGGGCAGGCTGCTGGCGGGCTGGGACGCGTACTCCTTGAGGTGGAAGATGTCCAGCAGGTCAAGCGCCTTCTGCTCCATGGCCGCCTCGGCCCTCCAGTAGGCCGGGGTGCGGAAAAGCGCGGCGCCCATGCGGTACTTGATGTCCTTTGAGAACGCGGCCTTGACGTTGTCAATGACGCTCATCTGCCTGAAAAGGCGGATGTTCTGGAAGGTCCTGGCGATGCCGGCTTCGACGAACTGGTACGTCTTTCTGCCGTTGAGCACCTGGCCGTTTAGCAGCACGCTGCCCTCGGTGGGCGCGTACACGCCGGTCAGCAGGTTGAAAACCGTGGTCTTGCCCGCGCCGTTGGGGCCGATGAGCCCGGCCAGCTCGCCGGAGTAGAGCTTGATGTTGAAGTCCTGCACGGCCTTCAGGCCGCCGAAGGAGATGCCGAGCCCCCTGGTCTCGAGGACGGGGGTCTCGCTGCGTTTGGTCTCGCTCATTGTGCCGCGGCCTCCTTTCCTCCGGCCTCTGCCTTCTTTTTGCCCGAGCCGGCGAACCGGCGGGCTATGTCGCCCGGCGTACGCAGGAGCGAGAACTCATACGTGCCGAAAATGCCCTTCGGCCGGAACATGATGATTATGACCAGCACTATGGCGTATACGAGCATCGGGTAGGCGAAGACGCTCTGTACAAACCCCGGCATCGCGCTGAGCCAGGCGCCGTTGGTGATCTGATAGTTGAGCAGGAACATGATGACCGCGCTGACTATGCTGCCGGTGAGGCTGCCCATGCCGCCCAGCACGACCATGACGACCACGAAGGTGGAGTTGAGTATCGAGCCGTTCGTGAACGAGAAGCTCACCGTGGAGAGCGTGGAGTTGGAGCAGGCGTAGAGCGCTCCGGCGATGCCCGCGAAAAACGCGGAAAACGCAAAGGTCAGCACCTTGTAGTAGCCCGTGTTGATGCCCGAAGCGGAAGCGGCGATCTCGTCGTCGCGTATGGCGCGCACGGCGCGGCCGTACTTGGAGCGGATGAACATGAACATCAGCGCCACGCATACGACGACCGCCGCCAGCGCCACCCACAGGTAGGTGACCTTGGCCGTGGTGCCGAAGCCCAGGCCGTTCTGGTACAGCGAGGAGCTGGCCACGCCCTCGGCCAGGCCGTTCTGACCCGCGAAGGGCAGGTTGTTGATGACGTTGACGATTATGAGGCCGAAGCCCAGCGTGATTATGGCCAGGTAGTCTCCCTTGAGCCTGAGCGCCGGGATGCCTACCAGCACGCCGAACACGGCGGCGAGCACGCCGGCACAGATTATGCACAGGAAGATGATGAGTATGAACACCGCGCCGCTCTTTTCGTCGTACACTCCCGCGCGCTGGAAGGCCAGGCTCATCAGCGCGGCGGTGTAGGCGCCGATGGCCATGAAGCCGCAGTGACCCAGCGAGAGCTGACCCATGAAGCCGAGCACCAGGTTCAGGCTGGCGGCCAGGATGATGAGATAGCAGCACTGCCAGATGCTGGGCACGACGGTGAGGCGGAAGCTGCCCGAGTCCGCGAGGACGACGGACAGCGCCACGCACAGCGCGTAAACGGCGATGAGGACGGCGGTGTTGACCAGATATCCGCGTCTGAATGTTTTTTTCATACCTTCTCACCCACGTTCTTTCCGAGTATTCCCGCAGGCTTCACAAGCAGCACGAGTATGAGGATGAGGAACACGAAGGTGTCCGACAGGCTCGAGCTTATGTAGGCCATGGAGAAGCTCTCCACAACGCCGATAACTATACCGCCCAGCATGGCGCCGGGGACTATGCCTATGCCGCCCACGACCGCCGCCACAAAGGCCTTGAGGCCGAGCAGCGAGCCGAGAGTGGTGTAGATGCTGGGGTACTGGGCTATGTACATCAGCGCGGCCACGGCGGCGAGGCCGGAGCCGATGGCAAAGGTTACGAGCACGGTCTTGTTCACGCTGATGCCCATGAGTATGGCGGCGCTCTTGTCCTCGCTGACGCAGCGCATGGCGCGCCCCATCCGGGTCTTCTGCGTAAAGGCGTAGAGCAGCAGCATCACGACGGCGCTTATCACTATGGTGTATATCGTAACGTAGTCGAGCGTGACGCCCGCGATCCGGATACCGCCGGTTGCGAAGAAGCTGCTGGCTATCTTCGGGTTCGGCCCGATGGCCGGTATGGCCTGAGCCAGGTTCTCGAGGAAAAGGCTCATGGCTATGGCGGTTATCAGCGCGGTCATGTTGGTGCCCTTCTTGCGCACGGGTCTGTAGGCGACCAGCTCCACGCCCACGCCGACCAGGGCGCAGACGGCCATCGCTATGACCACCGCCGCCCAGGCGGGCAGCCCGGCGGCCGTCATCAGCGGCACGGTGAAGAACAGCGTGTAGCCGCCGACCATGATGAAGTCGCCGTGCGCGAAGTTTATCAGTCGGATTATGCCGTAAACCATCGTGTAGCCCAGGGCGATAAGGGCGTAAACGCTCCCGAGCCTCAGGCCCACGAACAGGGTCTGCAGGAATTCACCCATGTTATCTCAACCTTTCGTTGGAATAAGTGTGGGGAGACGTCATGAACCATGACGTCTCCCCGGGATAGGGATGGGAGCGTTATTCAGGCAATTTCATCGGCGGAAATGGTCGTCACCAGCTCGGTGCCGAGTCCCTCGAGCCCGCCGACGGACTCGTCATAGACGAAGCTGATCACCGCGGCGCCCTTGACCGGGGTGCCGGTTTCGTCAAGGGTGAAGGTGCCGGTGACGCCCTCGTAGGTGACGGAGGTGTCTGCCAGTGCGTCGCGCACGGCGCTGGCCTCGGCGGTGCCGGCGGTCTCCATTGCCGTCTGCAGCATCATCATGCAGTCGCTGGCCAGAGCGGCGAAGCACAGCGGCGTGGTGCCGTAGCGCTCCTCGTAGGAGGTGACGTAGTTCTGTACGACCTCGCTGGAGTCGGTGGCGTCGTAGTGGTTGGTGTAGACCACGTTGTTGAAGGCGCTGTAGTCGACGCCCTCGGAGACGTAGTCGAGCGCTCCGTCGTAGCCGTCGGCGCCCATTATGATGCCGTCATACCCGGCGGAACGGGCCTGGGTGATCAGGAACGGACCGACCGCGTCGTAGTAGTAAACGGCGTATACCAACTCGACGTCGGCGTTGACCATGGCGGTGAACTGGTTGGTGAAGTCCTGCGCGTTCATCGTAGCGGTGCTCTGCTGCTCAACGACCTCGATGCCGCGCTCCTCGCAGGCCTGGGCGAAGGCGTCGACCAGACCCTGAGAGTAGGTGTCCGCCGAGCAGGCGATGGTGCCCACGCGGGTGATGCCCTGCTGATCCACATACGCCGCGGCGATGCCGCCCTGGAGCGTATCCTTGAAGCAGGCGCGGAAGACGTAGTCGTCCTCGGTAGTTATGTCGTCGGCCGTGGCGCTCGGAGTGATGAGCACGACGCCCTCCTCGTTGGCCAGGCTGGTCAGCGCGCTGGTGGCGCCAGAGGTGGCCGAGCCGATGATGAGCGTGACGCCCTCGGCTATCAGCGCGTTGAAGGCGTTCTGCGCCTGAGTGGCGTCGCCCTGGTCGTCGCGGTAGTCGAGCTCGACCTGCATGCCCAGGATGCCGCCGGCCTCGTTTATCTCGTCGATGGTCATCTGCACGCCCTCCAGCATCGAGTTGCCGTAGGCGGCGTTCGTGCCGGTCATGGGCGCTATCATGCCGATGGTGATGGTGCCGCCGGAGCTGTCGCCGCCGGTGTCATCGGCCGCGTCATCCCCGCCGGAGCCGCAGGCGGCCAGCGCAAAGACCATGCAGAGCGCAAGCAAGAGCGCAAGCAGTTTCTTTTTCATGTGTTTTCCTCCTTTGATCCGTTTGTTCCCCCATATCCGAGGGGACACCCCCATATCCAAGGGGCTGAATATGCCGGCGGCGTTTCCCAGGCGCCGCCACTCCCCGGCTCCCATTCCGGGGATAAAAAGCGGTTTTCCAGGCCGCTTTTTACCGAATTGACGCACAGGCGCAGTTATAGCGCTGTAATTTATTTCCTGCTCCAGATTACAAAAAAGGCGCAGGGGCATAGTGCATTTCTTTGTTTTGATAAAAGAAATAAGTTTCAGTACGCCCTTGCACTGTATCTGCATTATAGCGCTTTAATACATTGCTGTCAACTGGTTTAAATGCCTAAAGATTTGGCCTTGCTGCACAAGCCATGTGTTGGAATTTACACAAAATGCACAATTCGAATTATGATGCAGAATGGATACAACTCCTATGCAAACCGGATACAACCGCGTGATAAAACGTATTCCGCACTGGAAAAGCGTGAATTTTTGCATATGGAGGCTTTACTATGCAAAATCAAGGGAAACATGCCGCGCCGAGGCGCACCCGGCGCGGCGGACGCGGCACGGTGGTCGCGGCCGTATTGCTCTGCGTGCTGGTGCTGCTGACGGTCGCGGCGGCCAAGCTGCGCTCCGGCGCCGGCGGCGCAGGGACGTCGGACGGCGCGGGCGCGAGCGCGAGCGCCGATGAGGTCGGGGCGCTTTTGACCCGGCTGGGCGCGTCCATAACCGACAGCATGTATGTCGGCGAGTGCGGCGAGGACTACGCCGCGCAGCTGCGCGCTCTGGCGGCGGAGGAGCCGGACAGAGCCGGCCAGCTCAATTTTATTGCCGACCACATAGATATATACACCGAGGACTACGTTAAGACCGCGCTGCTCGGCGGGGATCACATAGACTTCGCGCTGGAGCTGCCCTTCCGCACGCCGGACAGCAGCGGGCTCGACGCGCAGGTGGGCTCCGGCAACGGGGCGATCCCCTATCTCTCGCAGTACGACGAGCGCTGGGGCTACCACGCCTACGGCAGCTCCGTCATAGGCATAGCCGGATGCGGCCCGACCTGCCTGGCCATGGCCGTGGCCGGGCTGAAGGGCGACAGCTCCTGCAACCCCGCCAAGGTCGCCGACTTCGCGTCGGCCAACGGCTATTACATGGCGGGCACGGGCACCATGTGGTCGCTGTTCACCGAGGGCGCGGCGGCCTACGGGCTCACCGGCGAGGAGATACCCCTCGACGAGAGCGTCATGAACTCCTGCCTCGGCTCCGGCGCGGTGATAGTCGCCAGTATGCTCCCCGGCGACTTCACGCAGAGCGGGCACTTCATCGTGATATACGGCCTCGGCGACGGCGGCTACCGCGTCCACGACCCGAACAGCGCCGGGCGCAGCGCCCAGACCTGGACGTATGAGCGGCTGTCCGGCCAGATAGCCAACCTCTGGTCGCTCAGCGCCTGAGCCGCCAGGAACCTTATTCGGGGAGCTCCTGTCTAATAAAGCGCAGGGCGCTCCAAAAACCAAAAAGCGGAGCCTGACCACGTCGGTCAGGCTCCGCTTTCGCATATCAGGCCGTCCGCGCGGCCGGAAATGTATAAAAAAACTCACAAAATTTAAAAAGTGTATGATATAAGTCAAAAATGGACTGCTGCTTCATTAAAAAATCTTGCCAAAGGATATAGTATATATGTGATTTATAAGGTCAATACTGCCTCAAAATACTTGATTTAAGGAAGAATTTTGCTACAATGGAACTCGATATGAAAGCCCTTGGGCGCAACATTCGCTACTATCGCAAGCGCAAAGGCTGGAAGCAAAGGCAGCTGGCCGAAATCATAGACGTGACCGACGAGTACATCAGCCATGTGGAAAACGCGCACGTGCGCCCCAGTCTGGACAAGGCGGTGGCGATAGCAAACGCGCTTGGGATAGACATGAACACGCTCCTTGAGGACTCTCTTTCCGGCGCCAGGCGCGAAATTCTCAACCAGAGGCTGAACGAGCTCACCGAGGGCATGGAGCCGGACAAGCTGGCGCTGGTCGCCGATTTTTGCCGTACCCTGGAGAATTACGAAATAGAAAAGCAGCAGAGGGGTGATGCCGATTGACCAGCAATATGGATGAACAGATAGACGAGCTCTACAAGTCCATGCACAAGACGATGGAGGGCGTCGCCTACCGGTTGTTGGGAGACATCACCACGGCTGAGGACGCCGTCCACGAGACCTTCGCGGCGCTGATGTTCAACTGGGACACGCTCTCGAGCCACCCGAACCTACGCGGATGGCTGATTGTGGCGCTGAGGCGGGTCATAAGCAACGAGCAGCGCAAGCTGGACTCGCAGACCGTGCCGCTGGACGAGGCCTACGCGCTGTGCGCAAAGGACGCGCCGGAGCCGCTGGAGAACCTGCTCCCCTCCGGATTGTCCGGCGAAGACAAGCAAATACTGATTTGGAGGCTGGAGGAACAGCTCAGCTTCCGTGACATTTCCGACCTGCTGGGCATAACGGAGTCCGGCTGCAGGAGCCGCTTTTCGAGGGCACTAAAGCGCTGCAAGGAGTTCCTGTCTGGTCGGAATTAAATTTTTTAAAAATTTTTCTAAACCCTGAAACGAAACGCGCTTCTCGTTACATATATAAGTGAAGGGAGAAAGGAGGCTATCATGGTTCATCCTTCAAATGACCATCCGGACTTGCATGAAGGCATCCCCACCCGAGAGCAGTTGGACAAAATGTCCACGGCCGAGCTGCTCGAGGCGCTGGAGCAGACCCTTTTTTCCATGACAGAGGAGAACTATGACGGCGAGCTTTTGGACGCCTATCTGGACGAGCTGGACCGCAAGTCGCCCATGCCCGAGCACCCCGCCACGGATGAGTCATACGAGCGCTTTAAAGCCCGCGTGGGCAAAATGAACGCGGCGATAAACCCCCTCGAGAGCGCTCCGGCAGTATCCGCCAAGCCCAAGCCGCGACACACGGCGCTGCGCACTGCGCTGGTCGCCGTCATTGCCGCTGCGTGCCTGCTCTCCTGCATGGTCGTGGTTCAGGCCGCCGGCCTGGACGTGTTCGGCTCCATCGCCCGCTGGACGGACAGCCTGTTCGGCTTCGGCGCCATAGGCGAGCCGGCAGCCTCGCCCAGCCCCACCGGCACGCAGGAGGTCACCGTCGAATACATCGAGACCCTCCTCCCCACCGTCCCCGACGGGTTCGTCATGGGGGAACCGGAGGTGTTTGAGGACGCTGAAACCGGTTGTATAGAGTATTGGACATGTTACTATAACGACGATAAGTTTATTGCGTTTAGTGCTGTTGAACAACCTGAAGAAAATATATCAAAATATCAAAAAGACTACCAAGATGTTAGCATCATTGATATAGATGGTCAAGTATTCTATGTTTTCATGAATAATGGTTACGCATCAACCGCATGGAAATTTGCAAATCTGGAGTGTAATATAACCACCAATCTAACTAAAGAGAATTTATCTGATATTATCGTCAACTCGTATTAGAGAGGAGTTTTGCATATGAAGGTAAAAAATGTTCTCGCGCTTATTCTTGTCGTAGCCATTATACTGTCTGTACCTGCTTTTGCGGTTGAGGATCGTGCAAGTGATCAGATTAGTAGACACGACATAAGAGTAACTTCAATCGAAGGACGAATAGCAATTAAAGCTTCAATTTTTGGCAACGGTCCTATGAACAAACTCGGTTGCGAAAGCATTTATCTATACGAACAGTATGGATCCGCTTGGATATCTGATGAGTGGCTTCTTGAAGACGATTACAACATGTATAACACCAACTCAGTCGGCTATGCAGCGAATCACTACTTCGACAGCGAGCCTGGTGTTAGATATAAGGTTGTCATCACAATGTTCGCTGAGAACGACGAGGGGCGCGACACGATTGAGGAGACTTTTTACGTGACCGGCAAGTAAATTTCCCCCAAATACTGTGCTCGCCGGGGCTTGGCGATTTTGCACATCAGCCCCGGCGATTTTTTGACTAAAACGACGAATTAAAACCTTTCTTCAATTTTGCGGGACAAAATCCCGCGCTGAACACATATAGTTATGTACGGGCATTGTACGCTCCGCGCAAAGGCCAAAAAATTTTTTGATTTCGGTCGAAAAATGGCGTTTTTGCGGAAGCGTGCTACATGGTTGCGTGCTTCATTGTTAGATAAGATTTCCATACAAATTTGAAACATGGAGGTCTTATCAATGAAACAGTACAAGAGTCTCGTGCGGACATGCCTGGCGGAATGGGCGCTGTCCTACCGCAAGCGGCGCAGCCTGACGCAGGAGCAAATGGCCGAACAACTGCGCATCACCAGCCGCGCATACGGCGACCTTGAGCGGGGCAGATATTGCTTCTCCGCCATCGCCCTGCTCATGTTTCTGTCCATACTCAGCGCCGAGGAGCGCAACGCGTTCTTCATCGACTTCCGCTCCCGGCTAAGCAAGCTTGAACAATCCGAGGCCGTATGAGCCCCGGTTCCACCCCTCCAATAATCTCACCCCGCACAGGGCGCGTTTAAATCCCCGCGCGCCCGAAAAGTCCCTCCCGGCCACCCCCGGGAGGGATGATTTTTGTACGCGGTATACAGAATCACCGCGTAATATTTGTGCATTATGTCCTATTTACAAATCCCGCGTCCGGGTGCTATGCTAAATGCGTGAAACCGATGACTGAGAGGAGTACCCGCGACACGAAGTCTTCAGAGAGCGGCGCGTATGCTGAAAGCGCTGCGGCGGACGGCTCGGGGAATGGACTCAGGAGGGGAGCGAAACTAACTCCCGGGATGGCGCCCGTTACAGCGCCGGCCGTGTGATGGCACGGAACGAGTGGGCTGCAAGCCAATTTGGGTGGCACCGCAGGATAAAGTTTATTCCTGTCCCAAAGACCTTCTGGGTCTTTGGGGCTTTTTCTATTTTGCTTCGCAGAATTTGCCCTCCGCAGAGGGCAAAAAAGTGGAATCTGTTTTTTTCGGGGGCGTGTACCTCGAAAAAAACTCCGCTCACGAAGTGCAGTGTGCGCCCGATTTTTCGGGCGTGCGCGAAACGCAGTGATGTTCCATCGCGCCTATAGGCGCGGGGTTCACATCGATGAAATGCAAGCATTTCATCGAAATTAATTCAGGAGGTTGTCATCATGACCGAGAAGAAGATCCCTTACAAAATCTATCTTGAAGAAAGCGAGATGCCCCGGACGTGGTACAACGTCCGCGCCGATATGCCCATAAAGCCCGCGCCGCTGCTCAACCCCGCCACGGGCAAGCCCTGCACCGCCGAGGAGCTCGGCGCCGTGTTCTGCGACGAGCTGGTGAAGCAGGAGCTGGACGACACCACCCGCGAGATCCCCATCCCGCAGGAGATACAGGACTTCTACAAGATGTACCGTCCCAGCCCGCTGGTCAGGGCGTACTGCCTGGAGGAAAAGCTCCAGACCCCGGCGAAGATATACTACAAGTTCGAGGGCAACAACACCTCCGGCTCGCACAAGCTCAACAGCGCCATAGCCCAGGCCTACTACGCCAAGAACCAGGGGCTCAAGGGCGTCACCACCGAGACCGGCGCCGGACAGTGGGGCACCGCCCTCTCCATGGCCTGCGCCTACCTGGGTCTGAACTGCAAGGTCTACATGGTCAAGGTCAGCTATGAGCAGAAGCCCTTCCGCCGCGAGGTCATGCGCACCTACGGCGCATCCGTAACCCCCAGCCCGAGCATGAGCACCGAGGTAGGCCGCAGGATACTCGCCGAGAACCCGAACACCACCGGCTCGCTGGGCTGCGCCATCAGCGAGGCCGTCGAGGACGCCACCACGCACGAGGGCTATCGCTACGTGCTGGGCAGCGTGCTCAACCAGGTGCTGCTGCACCAGAGCGTCATAGGCGTCGAGACCAAGATAGCCATGGACAAATACGGCATCGTGCCGGACATAATCATCGGCTGCGCCGGCGGCGGCAGCAACCTCGGCGGCCTGATAAGCCCCTTCATGGGCGAAAAGCTGCGCGGCGAGCGCGACTATCAGTTCATCGCCGTCGAGCCGGCAAGCTGCCCGAGCCTCACCCGCGGCGTGTTCGCCTACGACTTCTGCGACACCGGCAAGGTCTGCCCGCTGGCCAAGATGTACACGCTGGGCAGCGGCTTCATCCCCTCCGCCAACCACGCCGGCGGCCTGCGCTATCACGGCATGAGCCCCGTGCTCAGCGAGCTGTACCACGAGGGTCTGATGGAAGCCCGCGCCGTGGAGCAGAGCAAGGTCTTCGAGGCCGCCGAGTACTTCGCCCGCGTTGAGGGCATCCTCCCCGCCCCCGAGAGCAGCCACGCCATCCGCGTCGCCATCGACGAGGCCGTGAAGTGCCGCGAGACCGGCGAGGAAAAGACCATACTTTTCGGCCTGACCGGCACCGGCTACTTCGACATGGTCGCCTATGAGAAGTACAACGACGGAGTCATGAGCGACTACACCCCCTCCGACGCCGAGCTCCAGGCGAGCTTCGATAAGCTCCCCAAAATCTGATAGCCTCCACACTCTCCACACTCCTGTCCGCCCTGCCGCCCGGCTCACGCCGGGGCGGCAGGGCATTTTTTCTCCGAGCACGCGGCGCGCGCTTCGCGGGCGCGAGAGCCGGCTGCAACAAAGATTGCGTTTACACCCCGGCGCCCCGGATGTTATATTTAGAGCGAAAGGGGGCGCAGAACATGACTTTTTCCGAGAAGCTTATAACCCTCCGAGGCGGGAGGGGCTGGTCGCAGGAGCAGCTGGCTCAGACGCTGGACGTGACGCGCCAGGCCGTCGGCCGCTGGGAGCGCGGCGAGTGTCTGCCCGACGCACCGGGGCTCACCAGGCTCGCGCGCGTATTCGACGTCGACCCCGAGTGGCTGCTCGACGACACCGCCTCCGGCGAGCCGAAACCCCGCACCGCCCGCCGCGTCAAACTCGCCTGGTTCGACTGGGCTATGTTTGCGTTGACCGCGCTGGCCGCAGCGGCCGTCGCCTGCCTCTGGCCGGTGGTGCACGGCAACGCTTTCAGGTCTGAATTGTTCGACATACTGTCGCAGCTGATGTTCCTGTGCGACTTCACCGCGCTGCCGCTCATGTGGTTCTCGCTCGGCTGGTCTGCCGCCGCAGTGCTTTCGGCCTTCGGGCTGAGACCGTTGTTCCTGGGAAAGCGCACCCGCACAGCTGCGGTAATCGCAGGCGCTATCCTGCCCGCGCTGTACGTCTTAACGATAATAAACACACACGTCGTGGCGCTCTACGACTGGCGGTACACAATTTGGGTGGCAATGAACCCGCCCATCCTGGCTCTGAGCGGCTGCCTGTTCGGGCTGCTTGTAAAAAGACGGGAGAAGCGGTGACGATTTCCGCAAAAGGTGCAAAAAAGAACGCCCCGAGGGGCGTTCTTTTTTTATTTCGCGCTGGTCCATTTCCAGTCGGCGACTTCGGGGAGGTCGACGCCGTATTTGGCGATGTACTGCTTGTGCTCGACGAGCTTGTCCTTCATCTGCTGTATCAGGTAGCTGCCGCGGTTGCCGAGCTGGGGCAGGTTGTATACCGCGGTCATGACGAGGTTGAAGCGGTCGAGGCGGTTCATGACGCGCATGTCGAAGGGCGTGGTGATGGTGCCCTCCTCGATGTAGCCGCGCACGTGGATGTTCTTGTTGGCACGCTTGTAGGTGAGCTCGTGGATGAGGCTCGGGTAGCCGTGGAAGGCGAATACGATGGGCTTGTCGCGGGTAAAGAGCACGTCGTAGTCCCTCTGGCTCAGGCCGTGCGGGTGCTGCTCCTCGCTCTGCAGGCGCATCAGGTCGACGACGTTGACCACGCGTATCTTGAGCTCGGGGAAGGCGTCGCGCAGTATGGTCACGGCGGCGAGGGTCTCCAGCGTGGGGGTGTCGCCGCAGCAGGCCATGACGATGTCCGGCTCGGCGCCCTCGTCGGTGCTGGCCCACTGCCAGATGCCGATGCCCTGGGTGCAGTGCTTGACGGCCTGCTCCATGGTCAGCCACTGCGGGCGCGGGTGCTTGCTGGCGACTATGACGTTGACGTAGTTGCGGCTGCGTATGCAGTGGTCGAAGCAGCTCAGCAGGCAGTTGGCGTCGGGAGGCAGGTAGAGGCGCACGACGTCGGCCTTCTTGTTGGCGACGTGATCGAGGAAGCCGGGGTCCTGGTGCGTGAAGCCGTTGTGGTCCTGCTGCCAGACGTTGCTGGCCAGGACGTAGTTGAGGCTGGCGATGTCCGCCCTCCAGGGCAGCTGGTTGCAGACCTTGAGCCACTTGGCGTGCTGGCTGAACATGCTGTCCACGATGCGGATAAAGGCCTCGTAGCTGTTGAAGAAGCCGTGGCGGCCGGTGAGCAGGTAGCCCTCGAGCATGCCCTGGCAGACGTGCTCGGAGAGCATGGAGTCAAACACCCGGCCGTCGGGGGCGAGATGGTCGTCTATGTCCGTGGCCTCCGCGTCCCAGACGCGGTCAGTCTCGTCGAACACGGCCTGGAGCCGGTTGGAGGCAGTCTCGTCCGGGCCGAAGCTGCGGAAGTTGCGCTCCTTCTCGTTGAGCTTGTAGACGTCGCGCACGAACTTGCCCAGCTCGGTCATGTCGCTGGCCTCGACGCTGCCGGGGAAGGGCACGTCCACGGCGTAGTCGCGGAAGTCCGGCATACGCAGGTCGCGCAGCAGCTTGCCGCCGTTGGCGTGGGGGTTCATGCCCATGCGGCGGTCGCCCTCTGGGCAGAGCGCCAGTATCTCGTCCACCGGGTGACCGGCCTTGTCGAAAAGCTCCTCGGGGCGGTAGCTGCGCAGCCACTCCTCGATCTGGCGGATGTGCTCCGGCGAATCCGGCTGGATGGGCACCTGGTGCGCGCGCCAGTAGTCCTCGACCTTCAGGCCGTCGACGTAGTCCGGTCCCGTCCAGCCCTTGGGGGTGCGCAGGACTATCATCGGCCAGCGCGGACGGCTCAGGTTGCCGTTCTCGCGCGCGTCGGCCTGGTAGGCGAGCATCTTCTCTATGCACTCGTCCAGCGCGTCGGCCATGGCGCGGTGCATGGTCATCGGGTCGCTGCCCTCGACGAAGTGCGGCTCCCAGCCGCAGCCGTAGAAGAAGGCCTCCAGCTCCTCGTGCGGGATGCGCGAGAACACGGTGGGGTTGGCTATCTTGTAGCCGTTGAGGTGCAGTATGGGCAGCACGGCGCCGTCGGTCTTGGCGTTGATGAACTTGTTCAGCTGCCAGCTGGTGGCCAGCGGGCCGGTCTCGGCCTCGCCGTCGCCCACGACCGTGGCGGCGATAAGCGTCGGGTTGTCCGTCACGGCGCCGAAGGCGTGCGCCAGGGAGTAGCCCAGCTCGCCGCCCTCGTTGATGGAGCCGGGGGTCTCGGGCGCGACGTGGCTCGGCACGCCGCCGGGGAAGGAGAACTGCTTAAAGAGGCGCTGCATGCCCTCCTTGTCGCGGGTGATGTTGGGGTATATCTCCTGATAGCTGCCGTCCAGCCAGTCCTGCGCGACCATGGCGTTGCCGCCGTGTCCCGGGCCGGAGATGTATATCATGTCGAGGTCAAATTCCTTTATGACCCGGTTCAGATGGGTGTAGATGAAGTTCTGGCCGGGCACGGTGCCCCAGTGGCCCACTATCTTCTTCTTGATGTCGTCTTCACTCAGCGGCTTTTCAAGCAGGGGGTTGTCCAGCAGGTAAAGCTGGCAGGCGGACAGGTAGTTGGCTGCGCGCCAATACTTGTCCATAGAGGCGAGCATCTCCTCGGTGGCGGGCGTCCTTGTCTTTTCCGACATCTCAGTTCCTCCCTGATTTAAGCATTATTTTTATAGGTCTGCTTGCGCTTTCCGGGAGTAGTATATCACATCCGCCGTCAAGTTAAAGATAAATTTAGCCACATCATGATTTTTTTCACAATGCGTCAAAATACCGGCTTCTTCGACGGGATTTATAGTTAATTTATTGGCAATCGCGCCGCAAATACAAAACGCCGCCCGGAGCTTCTCCCCTCCGGGCGGCGTTGGATTTTGAGGTCACAGGGCTTCCGGCTGCGCGCCGGAGGCTAGCATATCGTCCGTCACGCGGCACGCGGCGTCCATGAGCGCGGCTCTGAACGAGCCGCTGCCGCGGTTCCCGCTCAGCTCGCCGGCCAGCTCGGAGCAGCGCTTCCAGTACAAGCTGGCGGCGCAGGCGGCCTTGAAGGCGTCGCGCTCCACGGCGGCGAAGGCTCCGCACAGCGCGCTGAGCATACAGCCGCTGCCGGTCACCAGGGGCATCAGACCGCTGCCGCCGGATATGGCGGCGGTGCGCTCCCCGTCCGATACGACGTCTTTCGCGCCCGTGAGCAGCACGGCGCAGCCGAGCTGCGCGGCCAGCGTGCGCGCCGCGCGCACCCGCTGCTCCAGGTCGGAGCGGCCGGGGCTGTCCACCCCCTGCTCCGAGGCTCCCAGCCCCAGCAGGGCTTCGGCCTCGGCGAGGTTCACGCGCACTATGTCGGGCGGGGCGGCGGACAGCAGGCTCGCGGCGTTTTTCAGCCGCCACTCGCCGGCGCCCACGCCCACGGGGTCGAGCACCACGGGCTTGCCGGAGAGCTTCGACTGCTCCAGGCAGATGCGCGCGGCGGCGTACTTTTCGCGCGAGGGTGTGCCGAGGTTCAGCACCGTCGCGTCGGCGATGCGGGTTATCTCCTCCATCTCCTCAGGAGCCTCGGCCATCATGGGGCTGGCTCCGCAGGCGAGCAGGAGGTTCGCGCAGTCGTTGGCGGTGACTATATTCGATATGCAGTGCACCAGCGGGCGCTTTTCCCGCACTCCGGCGCAGACGGTGTAATCAGGCATGGTTTCTGTTGTTGGTGCTCAGGCTCAGCTGCATACGGCGCAGCGCGCCGCCGGCCTTGAGCGCGTAGACGAGGACGCCGGCGATGATGGAGCCGACCACGGTGGAGATGAGGAACGGGATGATGTACGCGGTCACGGCCAGCGTGGCGGCGTCGGCGTTCATGAACAGGACGGAGACCGGCCAGGCGCACAGTCCGCCCAGCACGCCGGTGCCGAGCATCTCGGCCACGAGCGTGGCGGCGATGGCCGCGACGTCGTTCTTGTTCCTGAGCGCCTTGTACATGAGGCCGCAGCACAGCGCGCCTATCATGCTGCCGGGGAAGGCCATGAGACTGCCGAGGCTGAGGAGGTTACGGATGAGGCTGGCGCAGAAGGCCACGCCCACGCCGTAGCCGGGGCCGAGGAAGATGGCGCACAGGACGTTGACCATGTGCTGCGTCGGCGAGCACTGGCTGCCGAACACGGGGAACTGGATGAACGCGCTGCCCACGACGGCGAGGGCGACGAATATGGCCGCAATGGCCAGCTTTTTGGTTTTTACGGATTGCATTATCAACACTCCCTGAATTTGATATGCGGGAAAATGGCGCAAAGGCAGCGTCAACCCCCGCTAAGGCTTGGGTCGGTCGAGACTTACTGGTCTCCTCTCACGCCGGAACACGGCTTCCCATCGCTGCACATCGGCTCGGACGCAGGGCGCTCCCCCTCCGTCCGCTGCGGGACAAGTCCCGCGCGCCATTTAGTTTTCTGTCCCGCAAACCTCCTTCCGGGAAAGCACGGGGCAAAGCAAAAGCCCCCCGTGCGGGAGGCTGTTTACTCGCTTATCCTCCCTACGTCGGCATTATCCGAATCAGGTCTAGGGTCGAGGCCTGCGCCTCCTCTCAGCCGTTTGGCTCCCCTGATATGGCAATATTATCGCACCGGCGGCGTGATTTGTCAAGCCGCCGGCGCTCCTTTTGCGCCCGAGCCGCGCTCAGGCCTTGGACGGTACCAGTTTGTTGACGATGTAGCAGAGCACCATCGTGATGACCACGGCGGGCAGGGTGTTGCCCACGGGCAGATCCACGTTCATCAGCAGGCGGTAGGCGATGAAGCCCAGCAGCCAGACGATGAGGTTCGGCCAGTCGAAGGCCTCCTTGAAGCTGTCCTTTTTCAGTATGAAGTACGTGGTGAGCTGCACGGCTATCATGGGCGCGAACACGCTGCCTATGAGATAGAGGAAGTTCGTGATGTCGTCCATGTTGAAGCGGCAGGCGCCTATCGTGCCTATGACGGTGACGATTATGCCCACAGTCCTGCCGTTGAGCTTTTTGGAGAGGCTCTCACAGGAGACGCCCGCGCTGAAGGCGTCGAGGAAGGTCGTGGTGACCGTGGAGAGCACGAGTATCAGCAGCGCGGGGATGCCGAGCCCGGCGCGGAGCATGATCTGGGCGATGTCGCTCTCGCCGGTGAAGATGGCCGCGCCCATGCCGATGACGTACATCCAGCAGCTCACGAGGCCGTAGGTCACGGTGCTGGCGAGGGTGGAGCGAAAGGGCTTTTCGCTCTCGCGCGTGTAGTCGCTTATGACGGGCAGCCAGCTCAGCGGCATACTGACGGCGAGCTCCACCGCCGCGCCGAAGGACATGGTCTCGGCGGCGGTGGCTCCGGGGTTGCCTCCGCGGAAGATGACCACGCAGAGCACCACGGTGAGCACGAACAGCAGCGCCATCGTTATCTTGTTGAGCAGGCCGAGGTTCGTAATGCCTATGGCTATCCATATGATTATCAGCACGCCTATGACGATGCTCCAGACCCAGACGCCGACCTCGAATATGCCGTTGGTGGCGACTGCGCCGTCGTAGATCATGATGCCCGTCCAGCCGACGAGCTGCAGCACGTTCAGCAGTGCAAAGAGCAGGCCGCCGCGGTAGCCGAAGCTCATCTTCGTGGTCTCCATGGCGCTCTTGCGCTCGCGGCCGCCTATGAGTCCTGCGAGGAAGAACAGCACGCAGCCTATGACGTGGCCTACTATTATGGCCAGCAGACCCTTGCCCATGCCCAGGGGCGCGAAGTAGGTGCCGGTGAGTATCTCGGCCAGCGAGACCGCCGCGCCGAACCAGATAAGAGAGTTCTGGAAAGCTGTCGTTTTCTTCATTTTATCGCACCTCCGCGGCGTATTCGCCCTTGAGGTCAAAGGCGTGGTTCATAGGTCCCCGGCCGTGGCCGAGGTCGAGCATGGCCGACAGCGCGCCGGATATGTAGGCCTTGGCGCGCTCGACGCTGTCGTGGAGGTTGAAGCCCTTGGCGAGGTTGGCCGCTATGGCGCTGGATAGCGTGCAGCCGGTGCCGTGGGTGTTGGGGTTGTCTATGCGCTTGCCCATGAACCACTGCGCCTCGCCGTCCGCCCACAGCAGGTCGTTGGCGTCGTTGAGGTCGTGGCCGCCCTTGCAGAGCACGGCGCAGGAAAAGCGCTCGGAAATCGTCCGCGCGGCCCGCTCCATGTCCTCGGGCGAGCTGATGGTCATGCCGGCGAGGATCTCGGCCTCCGGTATGTTGGGCGTGACCACCTCGGCGATGGGCAGGAGCTTTGTCTCCAGCGCACCCACCGCGTCGTCGCGCAGCAGGCGCGAGCCGCTGGTCGCCACCATCACCGGGTCGACGACTATGTGCCGCGCCTGATAGCGGCTCAGCCGCTCCGCTATCACTTCGATGAGTCCGCCGGACGAGACCATGCCTATCTTCACCGCGTCGGGGAAGATGTCCGTAAACACGGCGTCCAGCTCCTCTGCAAGGAACTCGGGCGTGGCCTCGAGTATGTCTGTGACGCCGAGAGTGTTCTGGGCAGTCAAGGCCGTGATGGCGCTCATGGCAAACACGCCGTTGAGCGTCATGGTCTTGATGTCAGCCTGAATCCCGGCGCCTCCGCTGGAGTCGCTTCCAGCGATCGTCAATGCTGTTCTCATAATACTGTCTCCTTCCTCAGCATTGCGTTTTATATAGCGGTCTGAGGTGGTGCCCCCAACAGGCCGCTTTGCATCGCGAAGGCCGCCGCATGGCAGCTTCGCGCGTGCGCACATTCAAACTGCGCTCACAGCCGCTCGCACAGCGCGCGCATCTCGCGCGCGGCGGCTTCCACGTCCGGCTGGGCGAACAGGGCGCTGACCACTGCCACTCCGGCCAGGCCGCGGCCGTACAGCTCGGAGATGTTGTCCTTGGTTATGCCGCCTATGGCCACGACGGGTATCTTCACCGCGCCGGTTATCTCGGCGAAGCCCTCGGGCGTGACGTACTGGCCGGAGACGTCCTTGGTGCTGGTGGCAAAGGCCGCGCCGGAGCCGAGGTAGTCTGCGCCCGCGCGCTCGGCGGCGAGCGCCTGCTCCACATTGTGCGCCGAGACGCCTATGATGCGCCCCGCGCCGAGCATGGCGCGCGCCTTCTCGCAGGCCATGTCGTCCTGGCCGACGTGCACGCCGTCCGCGCCGGACAGCAGCGCGACGTCCACGTTGTCGTTTATCACGCAGCGCACGTGGTTCTTGTGGCAGAGCTCGACTATCCAGCGGGCTTCGCTTAGGAACTCCCTGGGCGGCAGGTTCTTTTCCCGCACCTGTACGAAGGTCGCCCCGCCCTTGACGGCCGCCTCGACCTGGCGTATGACCCCGTCCGAGTCCCGCGCCCAGGCGCGGTCGGTGACGGCGTAGAGCTTCAGCTCACCGGGCATTATCTTCATGACATTACCTCCTGGACATGCAAAAAACGCCGGAAAAAGCCAAATAAGGCGTTTTCGCGGCGTGTGCTGCAATATTTCCCTACGTTGGCATTATCCAAATCAGGTCTGCGGGTCGAGGCCAATGCCTCCTCTCAGCCGTTCGGCTCCCCGTTGTTACAATTTATTATCTCACCCGTGTGCGGATTTGTCAAGCGCCCCTTTGCCTCAGCCATTCGGCCACCGTGCGCGGGATGTCCAGCCCCCTCGCCAGGGTGCTGTCCACGGCGCGCTCAGTCTGCGGATTTGCGCCGAAGCCCAGCTCCACCGTCACCCCGGGCGCGCCCAGCGCCTCCTGGACATAGTCCTTGTACCCTCCGGCGTCCAGCCCGGCCGTGTCGGAGATAGTGTAGCCCGTCAGGGCGCAGACCGCCGCCGCCAGGGAGCGCGACTCGCCGTTCACCGCCGCGTCCGCGTACTCGGCGTAGATTACGCCGCCGGAGGTGTGCAGGCTAACCGTTGCGTCCGGCTGCACTCGGCGCGTGTATTCGGCCAGCGCACGGCTCTCGGGCTGATCCTCCGGCTGCGCGCCGCCGTACAGCTCGCTCGAGGGGGCGCTGCGGCCGTCCAGCTCCGCCCAGCCGGCGGAGAAGTTGCGGTTTATGTCCACGCCCGCGGCGTTGGCCTTCCACTGCGCGGCGTACTCGCCCTCGTCCAGATCCGTATATCCCGCGGCCAGGTCTGCGGCGTAGATCTCGCGCTGAGCCTCCGACAGGGTGCGCGTGCGGCTTATCTCCACGCCGTCGGGGTTGACCATCGCTATGAAGTGGAAGCGCACGCCCTCCGGCACTCCGGCGCGCAGCAGGTGCTCCAGCTGCGCCGCGGCCAGCATCGAGGAGAGCATCTCCCGGCCGTGTATCCCCGCCTGGATTATGACCTCGAACTCCGCGCCCTCGGCACCGGCCGCCGCCGCGAGGATGCTCCGCCCGTCCACGCTGCGGCCTATCTCGCTGATGCTCAGCGCGCCGGGGAACTCGGCGGCGAGGGCGTAGAGGTCGCTTTGCAGCTCGTCGCAGCCGTAGTCCGCCGTGGGCTGCACGGTGCTCAGGCCGAAGTCCTCCCCCGGCCGGGATAAATAAGTGGCGAGCGCCCAGCCGCGCTCGCCTCCGTACTCGACCAGCGCGAAGGCGCCCTGCCAGCCCAGAAGGTCGACGGACGCTCCGCGCGGTATTCTGTTCATTTCGCCCGCCCCGGCGTCCGGCGCCGAGCGGAGCGTGACGTATTCGTCGCAGTCGGCCACCCACTCCCCGCCGTAGGCCGCCGGGTCGGACACGACCCCGGAGCTGTCCGCGCGCGCGATGTAGCTCGCGAGCACGTATCCGCGCTGACCCTGGTACTCGACGTAGACGAACTCGCCCGAGGCGCTTATGTAGGTCATCTGCGCGCCCTTTGGGATGGTGGTCACCGCCTCGGCGGAGGTGCTGGGCGCGGAGCGGAGCGTGATGAACTCCTCGCAGTCCGCGTACCAGGTGCTGCCGGCCAGGCTGTCCCCGCCGGAGGCGGAGGCGGCGCTGAAGCTCCACAGCTGGGCTATCTGCCCGGAGAGCTTCTCAAAGCTCCAGGTCTTGCGGCTCAGCTCGATGCTGTTGGGGTCGTAGACGTTGAAGCCGAAAAGGCCGCGGTCGTATATCACGATGAAGTGGCCGCTGGTGGTGAAGTCGCCGGGGAGCATACTGGCGATGATTATCTCGCCGTTCTCCAGGCGGGAGCGCATGGTCTCCTCGTCGGTGCTTATCGTCTCGCACTTCACGCCGAAGTCGCCCGCCCCCTGCGTGAACAGCGACCAGGCCGTGCCCGCGCCGGAGACGTAGTGCCCCGCGCTCTCGGCATAGTCGGCAATGCGCGCCGGCGTGGCCGAGGTGTTGCCCGTCAGCCCTATGACCACCATCGAGAGGCAGGTCGGGCCGCAGGCCGTTATCCCCATCACCGAGCTGCCGTAGGCGTGGTAGCCCCAGCGGGTGTCGTACTGGATGAGGTAGGGTATCTCGCCCTCGTCCACGGTTATGACGGCGTTCAGTCCGCTGTCGTCCGCCTGCCTGAACGGCATCAGCAGCGCGAAGTCCAGTTTCTCCCCGCCCTGCAGCGCGGTCTTGACGGCCTCCTCGGTATATATCTCTATGTGGTCGGCGATGAAGCGCAGCCGCTCGGCGAGGTCTTCCTCCTCGCTGGCCAGCGACTCCAGCTGCGCCACGTAGTCGGTGCCGCACTCGTTGACGGCCATCTCCGGCCTTATCTCGCCCGCGAGCGTGTTGAGCGAATAGCTCAGCTCGTTCTGGACGTTTTTCATGTCCGGCCCGGCGAAGGTGGTCAGCCCGTCGGTCAGTCGCCAGACAAAGAACAGCGCCAGCAGCAGTATAAGCGCGAATATCACAAGTCCCACGCGGCCGCGCCTGCGCCGCCTGCGGCGGTAGCGCCTCGGCGGGGCGTAGTAGTCGTCGCGGTAGTAGTCGTCCTCGTAGTAGGGCACACCCTTCACCTCCGTCAACTGTATTAAGTCATTTAATACAGATTATACCCGCCTCCCGCACGCATGTCAAGCCAAGCCCGGATTTAACATATATTTTACACGCTCTTGACCTTATTCTTGTGGCGTTATGCGCGGCGCGGGTGGTATAATAATTATGTATGTCAATGTGTAAGAGAGGGATCGTATTGTACAGCGTAATCGACATAGGCTCCAACACGATACGGCTGGTGGTCTACCGCGTGGACGCGGAGGGGATCACGGCCATTTTGAACAACAAGTACACCGCCGGCCTGGCGGCATATATCGGCAAGGACGGCGCGCTCTCCGACGAGGGCATAGAGCGGCTGGTGGACGTCATGGGCAAGTTCCGCGACGCGGTGGAGCTGCTGCCCGGCTGCGAGGTCTTCCCGTTCGCCACGGCCTCGCTGCGGAACGTCACGAACCGCGAGGAGGTCCTCCGCCGCGTAAAGGAGGCCACGGGCTTTGACATCCGCGTGCTCTCCGGCTACGAGGAGGCCATGCTGGACTACCACGGCGCCGTGCGCTCCATGCCCGGCGAGGAGGGCTTGCTGGTGGACGTCGGCGGCGGCAGCACGGAGCTGGTGTTTTTCAAGGGCGGCCGCGCGGCCGCGGCGAGGAGCGTACCGCTCGGCTCGCTGAGCCTTTTCAACAAGTGCGTCGGCGGCATCATACCCACGGCGGGCGAGCTGGCGGCCATGAAGGCCGAGGCCAGGAAGGCGCTCGCGGGCGTGCTGCCCGACTCTCAGGGCTACTCCGCGCAGCCGATGTGCGGCGTGGGCGGCACGGCGCGCGGCGCGCTGGCGCTCTACCGCGGCATGGTCGGCGAGCCGGGCGCGGAGGGCTACGACACGCAGTTCTTCTCCAAGGTGCTCCGGCAGGCGCAGGACAACCCCAAAAAGCTCACGCGGCGCATACTCAAGATCGCGCCCGAGCGCATACACACCATGCTCCCCGGCATCGCACTGCTGAGCGCGGCGGCGGAGCTGTACGGCTCGCGCACCGTGGTCACCAGCAAGTACGGCGTGCGCGAGGGATATATGCTCAGCATACTTGAATCGAGAGGTATCCGCATATGAGCGCACACATATACACGCAAAACCGCGAGCTGAGCTGGCTGGCGTTCAACGAGCGCGTCCTGGCTGAGGCCGCGGACGAGAGCGTCCCGCTGCTCGAGCGGCTGAAGTTCGCCAGCATCTTCACCAGCAACCTCGACGAGTTCTTCATGATACGCGTCGGCAGCCTGTTCGACCTCATGGGCGTGGAGCCCGGCCGGCGCGACTCCCGCTCCGGCATGACCCCGGAGGAGCAGCTGCACGCCATATACGACGCCGTCCGCCCGCTGTACCGCGAGCGCGAGGCCGTCTGCCTGGGCTTGGAGCGGCTGCTGCGCCGCTATGACATCTGCCGCCTGGAGTGGAAGGAGCTTTCAGGCAGCGAGAAGAAGTACTGCCAGCGCTATTTCCACAGCGAGGTGGAGCCGATCATCTCCCCGCAGATAGTCGACACGCACCACCCCTTCCCGCACCTGAAGAACAACGTGCTGCACATCGGGGCGTGGGTCAAGTACCGCTCGCGCGACGTCTTCGGCGTCATACCGATGCCGGAGGCTCTGCCCGGAGTGCTGTTCCTGCCCTGCGACGAGGGGCTGCGCTACATCCACATGGAGGAGCTGCTGCTCCACCACGCCGGGGACATCTTCGCCAACTACGACGTGCGCGCCAAGTGCGTCTTCCGTGTGACGCGCAACGCGGACATAAACCCGGAGGACGAGGCCTTCGACATGGACGAAAACGACGACTTCCGCAAAAAGATGCGCAAGGCGCTGCGCCAGCGCACCCGCCTGGCTCCCGTGCGCCTGGAGCTGAGCGAGCGGATAAGCGGCGACTTCCTCGAGTACCTCAAAAAGCGGCTGCCCGTGACCGACGAGCAGGTGTTCTTCACCAGTGCGCCGCTGCGGCTGGACTACGCCTTCTCCCTGGCCGGCAAGCTCGCCGACCCGGAGCTGCGCCGGGCGCTGACCTACCCGGAGTTCAAGCCCTGCCGCAACGCGCAGATACGCACCGGCGAGAGCATGATACGCCAGATCTCGCGCTCGGATAAGCTGCTGAGCTTCCCGTTTGAGAGCATGTCCCCGTTTTTGACCCTGTTGAAGGAGGCGAGCGAGGACCCGGACGTCATATCTATAAAAATCACCATCTACCGCCTGGCGCGCAAGGCCAAGCTGGTGGAGTACCTGTGCGCCGCCGCGGAAAACGGCAAGGACGTCACCGTGTTCATAGAGCTGCGCGCCAGGTTTGACGAGCAGAACAACATAGACTGGTCGGAGCGGCTGGAGGACGCCGGCTGCAACGTGTTCTACGGCTTTGAAAGCTACAAGATACACTCCAAGATCTGCCTCATCACCCGGCGCGAGCGCGGCGAGATACGCTATATCACCCAGGTAGGCACCGGCAACTACAACGAAAAGACCGCCGAGCAGTACACGGACGTGTCCCTGCTCACGGCCAACCGGGACATAGGTCAGGACGCCGTGGAGTTCTTCAAGAACATGTCCATAGGCGAGCTGGACGGAGAGTACAGGCACCTGCTCGTCTCCCCGTACTCGCTCAAGCGTGAGGTGCTGCGGCTTATGGACGGCGAGATAGCCAAGGGCTCCGCCGGGCGTATGCGCTTCAAGATAAACTCTCTGACCGACATGGACATAATCGAGAGGCTGCGCAAGGCCTCCCGCGCCGGCGTGCGCATAGACATGGTCGTGCGCGGTATATGCTGCATCCTGCCGGGCATCCCCGGCGAGACGGAGAACATACACATCGTCAGCATCGTAGGCCGATTCCTGGAGCACTCGCGCATCTACTGCTTTGGCGAGGGCGAGAGCGAGCGCATGTACATCTCCTCGGCGGACTTCATGACCCGCAACACCCAGCGCCGCGTGGAGACGGCCTGCCCCATCTACGACAGCGCCGTGCGCGCCAAGCTCAACGGCATCATGGACCTCTGCCTCATGGACAACGTCAAGGCCAGGGAGCTGCACGCCGACGGCAGCTACTCGCCCGTGCACGGCGGCGAGGAGCGCTTCGACGCGCAGCAGCTGCAAATGGAGCGCGCCATCGACGCCGCGGCGGAGCCGGAACCGGCTCCGGAACGCGAGGGCGTCATCGGCCGCCTGCTGCGGCGGTTCAGGAACTGAAAAAGCAAAAGCACTCCGTTTGCACCGCAAGCCGGCAAACGGAGTGCTTTTTATTTTTCTCCCACGTCCTCGAGCGGCAGGGGCATCAGCTCGGTGGAGATAACGGACAGCATCCGCGCGAACTCCGCCGTCTCCCTGGCCGTGAAGCGGCCGCGTATCCGCTCGACCAGTGCGCTGACGTAGTCATCCAGCAGCGCGGCGTTGGCGTAGTACTTGTCCGTGAGCACGAGGTAATACTCGCGCTTGTCCGGACCCGAGCGCTCCTTGCGCACATAGCCCAGCCGGATGAGGCTGGCGACCTTGTATGTGGCGTTGGAGCGGGATATGTTCAGGAATTCAGCAAACTGGCCGACGGTCGGTTTGCCAAGCTGGTCTATGACCTCCAGCGAGAAGGCCTCCACGGCCGAGAGCGAGGCGTCCACGTCGTGGCTGGCGCAGAACACCTCGCGGTAGAACTCCATCTTCAGGCGCTCATAGACCTGCCTGAAGCCCTCGCCGAGAGAGTCGCTCATGAGCTGTAGACAACGAGCGCTATCATCTCCAGCGGCTCGTCGGAGGTGCAGACCAGGCTGTGACCCTCGCCGTCGGGAGTCCAGCAGACGTCGCCGGCGCGCACCTTGACCACGGTGCCGTTGTCGTTGAAGTCGCCCTCGCCGGCCAGTATATAGTAAATCTCTCCGTCGCCGTTGTGGACATGCCAGCCCACCTCGTCGCCCTTTTTGAGGTATCCGTGGTTAAAGAGGCGGTTTTTGCCGTACATGGTAGCCTCCGTCGCAACCACACGGTTGGTCAGAGAACCGGCGCCGCCGAAGGCGTGCTCGCGCACGAAGGTTTCGCGGTCTGCGTATTTTGTTACCATTTTTAGTCCTCCCTGATTTTACAGATTTTCACTATGGCCAGCGCGAATATCTTGCTGGCGGTAAGCGCGTCGGAGACGCGGATACGCTCGTTTGCGCCGTGCAGGCGGGAGTCGAAGCCCGGCATGGTCGCGCCGAAGGCCACACCGCCGGGGATGTCGTGCACATAGGTGCCGCCGCCCGTGGCGATGCACTCGCCGCGCAGGCCGGTGTAGTGCTCGTAGCACTCCAGCAGCGCGCGGACAAACTCGCCGTCGGCGCTGGTGTGGTGCCCCGGCTCCATCTCGCCGCTCACGTTGAAGCCCGCCGCGCCGAGCGTGCGCTCGTACACCTCGCGGCAGTTGGCGTCGTCGGCGCACAGCGGCACGCGCGCGTCGCTGCGCAGGCTGAGGTGCGTGGCGTCCAGCTCGAAGATGTCATGGGAGATGGTCAGCTCGCCGGACTGCTCGTCGGACTGCGCTATGCCGCAGCGCTCGCCGCGCCAGTCGCCGTGGGGCAGGCAGGCGGACAGCGCGCGCACGCACTGCGCGGCCTCGTCGTTCAGCGGCAGCGCGCCGATTATCTCCAGCAGCGCCGTCACGGCGTTGCAGCCGTCGCCGGGGTGAGCCGCGTGCGCCTGCACGCCGCGCACGAGTATCCTGCACCCGTCCGGCACGTCCTCGGCAAGCAGCTCCACGCCGCACCTCTCCGCCGCCGCGCCGCCGAATTTCAGCGCCGCCGGGGCGTCCAGCCCGGCTATCACCGCCTCGGCGTCGGCGGGAACCACGTTTATCCTGAAGCCGCCGCGCGCGCTGACCAGGCGCATCGGCTCGCTGCTCTCCGGCCAGGAGCGCGTCACTTCGGCGCGGTAGGTGCCCTTCTCCACGTTGTAGACGGGGAAGCCGGAGTCCGGCGTGAAGGTGTTCGGCGCCGGGGCGTGCTCGTCGTAATAGTAGTGCAGGTCGCCCGAGCCGTTCTCTTCGTCCGTGCCGAACAGCAGCCGGCAGCCGCTCTCCAGCTCCACGCCCAGCTCCTTGAGGCAGCGCATGGCGTAGAGCGCCTCCACGACCGGCCCCTTGTCGTCGTCGGTGCCGCGGCCGTAGAGGCAGCCGTCTCCGCCGCCGGTCAGCGTGTACGGGTCGGTGTCCCAGCCGTCGCCGGCGCCGACCACGTCCAGGTGGCCGAGGATGTCCAGCGCGGCGGCCTTGCCGTTGTAGTCGGCGCTGCCCATTGCGCCGCCGTATATCTCCGTGGCGAAGCCGTACTCCGCGCACAGCCTGACCATCTCGTCGAGCGCCTCGCGCGCCTTCGCGCCGAAGGGCGCGCCCGGCTCGGCCTCGCCGCCCACGCTGGGTATCGCCACCATACGCGCGAGGTCGCGCACAAACTCGTCTTCGTGCTCGTCTATCCACTTGGATATGCGGTCTTCAAGCTTCATTTTCAATCAGCTCCTTGGTATATTTTTCAGCCTCGGCGTAGATCTCCTCCGCGTCGCAGCCGACGCGGAACTCGCCGTTTTCGTAGAGTATCCTGCCCGCAACCATCGTCATGCGCACGTCGTCGCGCGTGCCGGAGTACACGAGGTTCTTCGCCACGTCGTGTATCGGGCGCATGTTCGGGCGGTGCAGGCTGATGACGGCCAGATCGGCCGCCTTGCCCTCGGCCAGGCTGTCGCAGCCGTCCAGCCCCATCGCCCTCGCGCCGCCGGAGCAGGCGGCCAGAAGTATGTTCTCCGCCGGGCAGGCCGCCGCGTCGTTCAGGCGCAGCTTTTGCAGCACGCAGGCGAGGTACATCTCGCGGAACATGTCCAGCGCGTTGTTCGACGCAGGTCCGTCCGTGCCGACGGCCAGGCGCACGCCGCGCTTTTCAAAGCGCTCCAGCGGCGCGATGCCGCTGGCCAGCTTGGCGTTGGAGCACGGGCAGGTGACCGCCCACAGCCCCTTTTCGGCGAAGATCTCTATGTCCCGCTCGCTGAACCACACGCAGTGGTAGCCGCCGCCGCCGAAGTCGTAGAGCCCCAGCGAGTCGAGGTACTCCGTGGGAGACATGCCGTGCCGCTCAAAGCAGCCGTCCGTCTCGCTCTTTGTCTCGGAGTTGTGCGTCCAGAACGGGCTTTTCAGCCCGTGCACCAGCTCGCTCATCCCGCGCAGCAGCTTTTCGTCCGCCGTGTACTCGGCGTGCACGCCGGGGAGGTAGCTTATAAGCGGGTCCAGGGCGTTGAATTTGGCGTAGTCGTCCGCAGCGACAGATATTTTGTCCCCGGCGGAGAGCGCGCCGCATATCACGGTGCGGAAGCCGCAGTCGATGTTCGCCCGGGCGTAGGCGTCGCGGTGGAAGTACATGTCAAAGCTCGCCGTGATGCCTCCGGAGAGGTACTCCAGCACGGCCAGGCGCGTGAAGGCGTAGACCGCCTCGGGAGTCAGCCGAGCCTCCAGCGGGAAGACCTTGTCGAACAGCCAGCTCTGCAGCGGCAGGTCGTCGGCGTAGGAGCGCAGGAAGGTCATGGCCGAGTGCGCGTGCGCGTTCTTGAAGCCCGGGAGCACCAGGTCGCCGTTTAAATCTATCTCCCGCTCGAACTCGGGCAGCTCGCCGGCGCGCGGCGCGCCCGCGTAGGCTATCCTGCCGCCGTCCGTCCAGACCTCGCCTCGGAAAACAGAGCAGTCCGAGGTCATGGGCATGACCAGGGCGTTATGAAGTCTTATCATCTACTCACCTCATCAGTTGCAAATCCCGCCGCGCCGTGGTAGTATTGTAGGCGCGAACAGGGGGTAATTTACGTGAAACCGACTGAATTTATGGACTTTCTCCACACACTTGAAAACATGAAGTGCAACACCCGCCACAGCTGGACTCACACCGGCCGGCACGAGAGCGTGGCCGAGCACACCTTCCGCGTGTGCTGCATGGCCTTCCTGCTCGAGCGCGAATTCCCCGAGCTGGACATGAACAGGGTGCTCAAAATGTGCCTCATCCACGACTGGGGCGAGGCCGTCACCGGCGACATCCCCAGCTTTTTGAAGACCGGCGGCGACGAGGCCAGGGAGCTGGACGCCATCCACGCCCTGACTGCCAAGCTGCCCGACCGCGAGGCGGAGCTGAACGCGCTCTACGCCGAGATGGAGGCGCGAGAGACGCCAGAGGCCAAGTTCTACAAGGCGCTCGACCGGCTCGAGGCCGTCATCCAGCACAACGAGGCGCCGATGAGCACCTGGCTGGAGCTTGAAAAGGAGCTGAACCTCACCTACGGCGTCGAGGACTGCGCGCCCTTCCCCTTCCTGGCGGAAGTGCGCGAGCTGTCAAACGAGGACACGCGGCGCAAGATCGCCGCCGAGGGCTGAGCGCTCAGTGAAAATCGCGCATAAACTGCTTCAAGGCGTCGGACAGCAGCTGTCCGGCGCCGTTTTCTGTCAGGCGGCGACGGAGCGCGGCGGCGCTCTCGTCCGGCACGGCGGGCACGCTCACGCGGCCGAAGCGGCGCGCCTCGCTGCCGTCGGCGTCGGCCAGCACGGCCGCGGCGGACACCGTGTCCGCGCCGCGCGCGATGCGCAGGCAGACGCAGCGCCCGGCGAAGGCGCGGTAAAGCCCCTCCTCCGGCTCCGGCTCCACGCCCACGAGTATGGCGATGTCCGCGTCCAGGTCGAGCAGCTTGGCCGTCAGCGCCCGGGTGAAGGTCGCGGCGTTGGGGAAGATGGCCGCGTCCACCTCGTAACCGGGTATGCCCGCGCTCTCCGAGCGGGCGAGGGCGCGCGAGCCGCGCTCCGTCGCCACAACGGCGGAGACGGTGAAGTCCGGTATCTCCCCGAAAAAGAGCCCGTCTATGAGGCTCTGCAATTCTGAGCCGTCGCCGGTGACGACGGCCGCGGCCTTAACCATTGCCAACTACCTCCTTGCCCAGAAGCCCGGCTGCCGCGGCGGTATTCCTGCCCTCCAGCTCGCGCAGGCGGCGGACGCTCTCGCGCAGAGCCTCGGGGTCTGCACGCTTGGACAGAGCCCTGCCGGCCAGGGCGCACAGCGTCTCCCCCGTGGCGTCGGCGAGGTCGACGCACTCGCCGTCTATGCACCGGAGGAACGCCGTGACCTTGGGGTCGTAGCTGACGCCGACGACGGGCGTGCCCTGCCCCGCGGCGAAGATCAGCCCGTGCAGGCGCATGGAGACGGCAATCTCCATCCGCCCCAGCACCCCTATGGCCAGCGCGCTGGGCAGTGGCCCGGGCATGAGCACGTGCGGCACGTCGGGTATCAGCGCCGCGACCGTCTGCGCGGCGTCAGAGTCATTTTTGTGGTTGATTGGTATAAAAACCGGCGTCAAACCGTGCTTTTCGTACACATACCGCGCACATTCGGCGATAGCTCCCGCCTTCTCGGCGAAGCCCGGCCACAGCCGCAGCGCGAAGCCGGCGTAGCGCCCGGCGGGGTCTGCGCCAACGGCGGACAGCGCCTCGTCCACCTCGGCGGCCGAGGCCGGCAGCAGCGTCAGCGCGGGGTCGGCGGCTAGGATGATCTCCGGGCGGTTCACGCCGAAGCGCGCCAGCTCCTCCACGCTGTCCGGCTCGCGCAGGGTGATGACGTCGACGCAGCTGTTGAGCGTTTTCCGCGCGCTCTCCACGCCGCTCTCGCGCGTGACGGGGCCTATGCCGCAGCCGTACATCATGACGCGGCAGCCGCGCGCCTTGGCCGCGCGGAGCGTAAAGAGGTAGTACCACAGGCTGCGGCGGCTGGTGACGTCCTGAATCAGACTGCCTCCGCCGTTTATGTACAGCCTGCGCCGCTTCATCAGGCTCAGCACCCTCGGCACGTTGAAGGTGTGCGCGGACTCCACGTCCAGGCGCGCCGAGGCGCCCTCCGGGTCTCGCGAGAGCACGGACACGGGCATCAGCGGGTCTATGCCGCGCATCTCGGCCACCAGCGCGTCGAGGATGGCCTCGTCGCCGGCGTTGCCCATGCCGTAGGCGCCGCAGATGAGCACTCCCGCGCGGCCTCCGCTGCGCTCGCGCTCGAGTATTTGCCGATACACCGCTATCTGCTCGCGGCAGGTGACGTCGATGGAGTACTCGCGCGAGGCCTTTTCAAAGAGCGCCTCGCCCAGAGTGCGGCGCAGCGCGGCGTCGGCGGCCAGCGCGGCTATGCGCGCGCCGAGCGTGTCGCTGTCGCCGACCTCGACGAGATAGCCCGTCTCGCCGTCCAGCACGAGGTTCGGTATGCCGCCCACGCGGGTGGAGACCGTGGGCAGGCGGTGCGCCGCGCCCTCGGTTATGGCGTAGGGGAAGGTCTCGGAGATGCTGGTCAGCGCGTTTATGTCTATCGCGCCGTAGAACTCGTCCATATCGTCCAGCCAGCCGCACAGCGTCAGGTCGTCCGACATGCCCAGCTCCCCGGCCAGGGCGGTGAGGTTGGGGCGCTCAGCGCCCTCGCCCGCGATTATGAGCTTTATGTTGGGCGCGCTCCTTCGCGCGGCGGCGACCGCGCGCACCAGTGTGGCGAGGTCCTTCACCGGGTCGAGCCTCGCCGCCGCGCCCACGACCACGTCGCCCGGCGCTACGCGCGCGCCCACGCGCTCATAAAAGGCGGCGCGGTCGGTGACGGGTATCTCGCGGCCGAAGTCGATGCCGTTATATATGGCGAAGGTGTCGTTGCGCCTGAAGCCGCGCGAGATGAGCAGCCTGCGCATCGCGTCCGACACGCCGACGTGGTACTTTATGTGTCTGAGCGCCCAGGCGTTAAGCACGCCGTAGGTGGCCGCCGCCAGCGGCCTGCCCATGTAGTCGAGCTTCCAGTCGCTGTGTATCGTGCTGACCACGGGCAGGTGGGTGCGGCGCGCCAGCAGCGCCCCGGCCAGGTTGCCGCGCGAGCCGTGCGAGTGTATAAGCTCGAAGCCCTCGGCGCGTATCAGCTCCTCCACCTCGCCGAGCGCGGCAAAAAAGCGCCCGGGGAAGACGCGCGTCTTTATCCCCAGCGCTGCCGCCTCCTCGGCGAAGGGGCCGTCCCGGAAGCAGACCAGCGTCACGTCCACATTGTTTGTCAGAGAGCGCAGCAGCGAGTGGACGTGGGTCTTGGCTCCGCCCGTATCTCCGCCGCTTATCAAATGTATAACTTTCACATTGACCTCCGCGCCGCTTGCTTAACACGGTTGAATGATGTAAAATAGCAAGTAGCTTGTTTAACGGCCGCACGGCCGGCATTTCACCGGCCGCACGACCGGCAACAATACCCTGATATTATAAACGACTGAGCCTGAATGGTCAACTAAAAGACGGGATGGAGAGAACATGACGACGATCTACCTCATTCGCCACGCCGAGGCGGAGGGCAACCTCTTTCGCCGGGCGCAGGGGCACTGGAACGGAAAGATAACCGAGCGCGGAAAAAAGCAGATCGACGCCCTGGCAGGGCGCTTTAAGGACATACACATCGACGCCGTATACTCCAGCGACCTCGACCGCGCGGTCGAGACCGCCGGGGCGCTGCTGCGCGGCCGGGATCTCGAGCTGCACACCACGCGGCAGCTGCGCGAGATACACATGGGCGTATGGGAGGGCGACAGCTGGGGCAACCTCTCCTACCGCTGGCCGGAGCAGATGTACAACTTCAACAACGACCCCGACCGCTGGGTGGTGCCCGGCGCGGAGAGCTTTGCCCGGTGCCGCGCGCGCATGACTGCGGCCATAGCCGAGATCGCCGCGGCGCACGACGGCCAGACCATAGGCATCGTCGCCCACGGCATGTGCATCAAGATCTTCCTGATGGCCGTCATGGGCATCCAGCCCGACTCCCCGGAGGCGATGGCGCACGGCGACAACACCTCCGTCTCATTGCTGCACTGCGACGGCGGGAAGTTCGAGGTCGAGTACTACAACGACAACAGCCACCTCGGCGAGCTGTCCACCTTCGCCAAGCAGCAGTGGTGGCGCGACACGACGAAGGACGACCCGACCAGCCTGCGCTTTGAGCCGCTCAACCCCCGCGACAAGCGCGAGGCGGAGTTCTACACCGGCTGCTACCGCGACTCCTGGATCGCCGCGCACGGCTCGGACGCCGGGTTCATGAGCAGCGTCTACCTCTCCAGCGCGCGCAGCCACGCGGCCAAGGACTCCGAGAGCCTGCTCAAGGTGCTCTCGGGCGACGAGCCCATCGGCGTGCTGGAGCTGGACCCCAAGCGCGGCAAGGAGGACAACTGCGGCTGGATAAGCCTGTGCTACCTCAGGCCGGAGTACCGCGGGCACAACCTGGGCGTGCAGCTCATAGGCATGGCCTCGGCCTACTTCTTCCGCAAAAAGCGCAGCGCGATACGCCTCCACGTCGCCGTCACGAACGAGCACGCCATCGGCTTCTACCACCACTACGGCTTCCGCAACATACGCATAGACCCGGGCGTCGCCAGCGACCAGATCCTGATGGAGCGTGAGCTGTAATGCTGATGAAGGCTCGCATCGAGCGCCGGACGCTGCCGGACACGGGGCGGATAATCGCCATCTCCGACGTCCACGGCAACCTTGAATACCTGCGCGGACTGCTGAACAAGCTCGACCTCCGCGGCGAGGACACGCTGGTCTTCTGCGGCGACATCATGGAAAAAGGTCCGCAGAGCCTGGACACGCTGCACTTCCTCATGGATTTGAACGAGCGTCGGCGCTGCTGGTTCGTCCTGGGCAACTGCGACTACTGGTACGACGAGCGCGACCACTCCAAGCCCTGCCGGGACTGGTACGTCAGGGACTATCTGCTGACCAACGCCAACGGCAACGGCCCGGGGCTTTTGCAGCAGATGTGCGACGCCGCCGGAGTGACGGTGGACGAGGACTTCGACATCGACGCATATTACAAGGCGCTGGGCGACATGTTCCCGCGCGAGTTTGAGTTCCTGGCCAGTATGCCGCAGGTGATAGAGACGGAGCACTATACCTTCGTCCACGGCGGCCTGCCCGAGGGCGACCCCGCGGCCTGGGACGGCTGGTACTGCATGAAGAACGACGACTTCATGGAGCAGGGGCGCAAGTTCGACAAGTGGGTCATCGTCGGGCACTGGCCGGTCATGCTCTACCGCCAGGACATCACCTGCGCCAACCCCATCATAGACCGCGAGAGCCGCATCATAAGCATCGACGGCGGCTGCGTACTCAAGGACGACGGCCAGCTCAACGCGCTGATAATCCCGCGCAACGGCAGCGAGGACTTCACCTTCACTGCCTACGACCCCTTCCCCGTGCGCCGCGTCAAAAGCGCGCAGGCGGGCAGCGAGCGGAGCATCTACGTCCGCTGGGGCGACAACGAGGTGGAGATACTCTCGCGCGGGGAGGAGTTTTCCCGCATCCGCCACGTGCGCACGGGCTATGAGCTGGACATACTCACCAAGTACCTCTACGGCGATAGCGGCGTCGTCCGCTGCAACGACTGCACGGACTACGTCCTGCCGCTCAAGGCCGGGGACGAGGTAAGCATAGTTGAAACCACAAGCCGGGGCTACCTCTGCAAGCACGACGGGGTGTCCGGCTGGTATTACGGAGAACTGGAATGACTGAATTCGATTTTCTGCCCGTCTCGGCCGAGGACATGCACGCGCGCGGCTGGTGGTGGTACGACTTCCTCGTCGTCGGCGGGGACGCCTATGTCGACCACCCCAGCTTCGGCACGGCGGTCATAGCCCGCGTGCTGGAGGCCGAGGGCTTCCGCGTGGCCGTGCTCTGCCAGCCCGACTGGCACAGCGCCGAGGCCTTCGCGGCCATGGGTCGGCCGCGCCTGGGCGTCATGATAGGCGCGGGCAACCTGGACAGCATGGTCGCGCACTACACCGCCAGCAAGCACCGCCGCCGCGAGGACTTCTACTCCCCGGGCAAAAAGATGGGGCTGCGCCCCGACCGCGCGGTGACCGTCTACGCCAACCGCGCCCGCGAGGCCTTCCCCGGCCTGCCGGTCATAATAGGCTCGCTGGAGGCGAGCCTCAGGCGCTTTGCCCACTACGACTACTGGCAGGACAAGGTTCGCCGCAGCGTCATCTTCGACGCTAAGGCCGACCTGCTGACCTACGGCATGGGCGAGTACGCCACGATCGAGATAGCCCGCCGGCTCAAGCGCGGCGAGGACGTCTCGGCCATGCACGACATACGCGGCACGGCCTATATCGGCTCCGAAGCGCCGGAGGGCGCCGTCGTCCTCCCCAGCTACGAGGAGGTCTGCGAGAGCAAGCGCGCCTACGCCGACGCCACGCGCGTGGAGTACGCCGAGCACGACCCCGTGCGCGGCCGGACGCTCGCGCAGAAGCACGGCGAGCGCTGGCTGGTGGTCAACCCGCCGGCCATGCCGCTCTCCACCGCCGAGCTTGACCGCGTGGCGGAGCTGCCCTACACCCGCGAGGTGCACCCGATGTACGACTCGCTCGGCGGCGTCCCGGCGATAGAGGAGGTTCGCTTTTCCGTCATACACAACCGCGGCTGCTTCGGCGGCTGCAACTTCTGCGCGCTGGCCTTCCACCAGGGGCGCATGGTGACGAGTCGCAGCCACGAGAGCGTTATACGCGAGGTCGAGGCCATGACGCACCACCCGCTGTGGAAGGGCTACGTCTCCGACGTCGGCGGGCCGAGCGCCAACTTCCGCCATCCGAGCTGCCAGAAGCAGCTAAAGGCCGGCATGTGCGCCAACCGCAGCTGCCTCGCCCCCACGCCCTGCCCGAACATCGACGCCGACCACAGCGACTACCTCGCGCTGCTGCGCAAGCTGCGGAATATACCCGGCGTCAAGAAGGTGTTCGTCCGCAGCGGCATACGCTACGACTACATGCTCTGCGACAAGAGCGGCGACTTCTTCGCCGAGCTGGTGCGCTACCACATCTCCGGCCAGCTCAAGGTCGCGCCGGAGCACTGCATAGACTACGTCCTCGACTACATGGGCAAGCCGCACATCGACGTGTACGAGCGCTTTATGGAGCGGTACAAGAAGCTCAACCAGCGCTACGACAAGGAGCAGTACGTCGTGCCCTACCTCATGAGCAGCCACCCGGGCAGCACGCTCAAGAGCGCCGTGGCGCTCGCGGAGTTTTTGCACCGCACGGGCAGGCGTCCCGAGCAGGTGCAGGACTTCTACCCCACGCCTGGCACCATCTCCACCTGCATGTACTACACCGGCATAGACCCGCGCGACATGAGCGAGGTGTACGTCGCGCGCTCGGCGCACGAGAAGGCCATGCAGCGCGCGCTGCTCCAGTACACCATCCCCGCCAACCGGCACCTGGTCATAGAGGCGCTCCGCGCCGCCGGGCGCGAGGACCTGATAGGCTACGGCAAGCACTGCCTCGTCCGCCCCGAGCGGCCGAGCCGCGCCCCGTCCGGGGGCGATTCCGGCGGCGCGAAGGGCGCTTCCAGGGGCGCGAAGCCGGCCAGGCAGGCGAAGAAACCGCCCCAAAACGCAAAAAAGCCCGCGCCGAAGCGCGGGGGAAAGGGCAGATAATTTGGAACTGCTCATAACTATAATCGCGATCTACCTCATAGTCATAAACCTGGACGCCTTTTTGCTCATGCGCTCGGACAAGCGCCGCGCGCAGCAGGGCAGGCGGCGCATACCCGAGGCCACGCTCTTTCTGGTGGCCGTGCTCGGCGGCTCGCCCGGCGTCATGCTGGCCATGCGCCGCTACAGGCACAAGACGCTGCACTCGAGCTTCACCGTGGGCATGCCGCTCATCTGCTTTTTTGAGTGCGCGCTGCTCGCCGCCGGGCTCATCATCGCGTACATAGGCGTATAGCCTCACCGGCCTCCGAGGGTCAGCGAGCCGGTGACGCTCTCGCCTATCGCCAGCGAGCCTATCGCCACCTTGCCCACGGCCAGGGAGCCTACGGCCACGTATCCCACGGCCACCGCCCCCCGTGGCGGCGCCTCCAAGCGCAGCCGAGCCCGCGGCCAGCAGCCCCACCGACACTGCGCCCACAGCCAGCACGCCCAGAGAGACAAGTCCGACGGCCACCACGCCGCGCGCGGCCAGACCGATGGCCACTATGCCCGTGGCGCGGTACATGGCTCCCCTGCCCACGTTGATATGCAAAAGCGGCAGGCCGAACAGCGTGCGTCGGCTCTTGTATTCATAGTGCCAGCGCCAGCCGGCTCCCGGCGCGCTCTGCTCCGGCCGAGCCTGGGCGGCATCGCCGGGGCGCTCTGTGCGCTCTATCCCCGCCAGCTCGTCCAGGGAGACGCCGAAGATGCGCGACAGCTCCACGAGCTTTTCCAGCTCGGGCGTCGAGTCGCCGCGCTCCCACTTGCTGACGGTCTGCCGGGTGACGTCCAGCATGTCGCCCAGCGCCTCCTGGGACAGTCCCCGGGCACGGCGCAGGCTCATAAGGCGTTCGCCGAATGTCATTTACATTCCTCCGTTTCGCCGGAATTATAGCACGAGCGCCGTCCCGCGTCCAGCGAGCGGCGCGAACAAAGTGTCAACGAAAGTTAACATCCGCCATTCAGCGCACAAAAAGGAGACAAAATGCCCGAGATCACATACCGTCCCGCCGGGCGCGGCGACGTTGAGCTGATAATGCAATTCATCCGCGACCTCGCGGAGTACGAGCGCCTGGCCGACCGCGTGGTGGCCGACGCGGACGTGCTCGCGGACTGGCTTTTTGAAAAGCGCGTCGCCGAGGTCGTGTTCGCCGTCTGCGACGGGGTCGAGGCCGGCTTCGCGCTCTACTTCCACAACTTCTCCACCTTCCTCGGCCGGGCGGGCATCTACCTGGAGGATCTCTACGTAAAGCCCGGGTACCGCGGCCGCGGCCTGGGTCTGGGGCTGATGAAGTACCTCGCCGGGCAGTGCGTGCAGCGCGGCTGCGGCCGGCTGGAGTGGTCGTGCCTGGACTGGAACGAGCCGAGCATCGGCTTCTACCTCTCCCTCGGCGCCGAGCCGCAGAGCGAGTGGACGACCTACCGACTCACGGGCGAGGCGCTCAGCGCACTGGGTACGGCGGAATAAATTTGCGGCAGGACGTCCGCGCGCAGGCGCGGGCGAGGTTATAAACTATGGAGGGCGCTCCGGCGCCCGGCAGAAAAGGAGGTAACATGAACAAGAAAGTAGTCTTCCTCACCGGAGGAACGGGCGTGATGGGCACCGAGGCCATAAAGAAGTTCCTCGAGCACACCGACGAGTTCGAGGTGCGCGCCCTCATACGTCCAAGCGAGAAGAACCGCGCGAAGGTAGAGGCCTACGGCGGCGAGCTCACCGTCGTCTGGGGCGACCTCACGGACTGGGATCTGCTCGAGCGGAGCATGGAGGGCGTGGACTACGTGCTGCACATCGGCGCGCTGCTGAACCCGCTGTGCACGGACTATCCGCCCGAGGTCACGCTCAAGACCAACTACGGCTCCACCCTCGCCATGCTGCGCGGCATAAAGCGCTTCGGCCAGCAGGACACGACGCACTTCGTCTACGTCGGCACGGTCGAGGAGACCGGGCACCACGCCATGCCCAAGCACTGGGGCCGCGTGGGCGACCCGCTCCAGCCGCCCGTGTACAGCTACTATGCGCTGAGCAAATGCGCCAGCGAGCGCGCCGTGGCGGAGAGCGGGCTGAAATACTGGGCGAGCGTCCGTCAGAGCTTCCAGAACCCGAACAACCCCGTCGCCATGGACTACCCCATCGTCGGCGAGATGCCGTACGACAACTGCTCCGAGCACATAGACTCGGAGAGCTCCGGCAACCTCATGCTGCAAATATGCCTGAGGGCGCCCGAGGAGTTCTGGCGCCACGGCTACAACATCGGCGGCGGCGAGGGCTTCCGCTTCGTCCAGCACGAGTGGCTGCGCGCCCTGCACGGCGACATCCGCGCGGGCTGGGAGCCGAAGTGGCTGGCGCGCAAGAACTACCACGGCCAGTTCTTCTCCGACTCCGACCGCCTGCAGGAGCTGGTGCCCTACCGGCTGAAGACCGGCGAGCAGCTGCTGCACGACGAGCTGCGCTTCCAGATAGGCGTGCTCAAGAGCCGCCCGCGCATGACTCCCGAGGAGAGCAAGCAGCACAACCACGACATCTGCGCCAAGCCCGAGGGCACCGTCTGGGCGGCGGAGCACAGCGAGGAGCACCTGCGCGTCTACTACGGCTCGCGCGAGAAGTACGAGGCCATCCCCGACGACTGGGCCAAGATAGAGCTGAAAAGCCCGTCCATGACGCCCACGTACCTCGATCACGGCTTTGACGAGAGCAAGCCGGTGGCTGAGCTGGACATAGAGGACATGCGCAAGGCCGCGCGTTTTCGCGGCGGCGAGTGCCTCTCCGAGAGCATGGTCAAGGGCGACATGTACACGCCGCTGCGCTGGCGCTGCGCCCACGGCCACGAGTTCGAGGCCACGCCCAACCTGGTGCTGTTCATGGGTCACTGGTGCCCCGAGGAGCTCCGCGGCGAGTGGAACTACTACGAGCAGGCGCGCGTCAACCCCTTCTTCGCCCAGTGCTGGGACTACGAGCACGAGGGCGAGGAGCCGTTCGTCGTCAAAATGGTCTGCGACGACACCCTCATATCCCCCGACTTCAAATGATAAAAGAGGCTCCGGATACTCCGGAGCCTCTTTGCGCTTTACGCGGCAAGAGAGGAGAGCCTTTCGGCTCTCCTCTTTGTTTTACAGCAGTATGCTCATGAAGCCCTGGCAGGCCAGGTACATCACAAAGCCCACGCACACGGGGGCGAGGATGCCGGCGCTGCTGGTGACCAGCCGCTCGCGTATGGCCGTATACAGGTACGCAAGGGCGGTGAACAGCAGTCCGCCTATGACACCCACGCGCACGGCCTCGACCGCGCCGGTGATGCCGGCGGCCCAGGGCAGCAGCCAGAAGGTCACGACGGCCAGCACGGCGGTCAGCGCCCAGCAGTGCGGCGTCAGCTTCTTGCCGTCGATGTATCCGTCCACCACAAGGGCGATGATCGAGATCGCGGCGAGGTTGGGTATGTCCGCCAGCGGGAGCACCAGGTACGGCGCAAAGGTGCGCAGCAGCACGAGGACGAGGCAGGCGAGCCCTACCGCACCGGCCAGCACAGTGTTGAGCTTGAAGTTCGCAGCTTTCATGTTCTCACCCTCCCTTTACGCGCCGATGGCGGCCTTGACGGCGTTGATTATACCGTTGCTGGTATAGGTCGCGCCGGCAACGACATCGACATCAGGCGAATTGGCCGCGACGATGGCCTCGGGGATCTGCTCCAGCGCACCGGCGGCTATCTCCGGGGTCTCGCTGTTGGACACCACGGTGACGCCGGTTATCGTGTCGCCGTCCATGGTGACCTCGACGGTGATGGGTCCCATGAAGCCGTCGGCCGTACCGGTCAGTCCGCCGCCGGAGCTGCCCGCGTTCTCGAGGGCGTTCTTCACGGCGTTGATTATGCCGTTGCTGGTGTAGGTCGCGCCGGCGACGATGTCGACGTCGGCGGTGTCGGCCTCGACGATGGCGGCGGGGATCTGCTCCAGCGCGCCGGAGGCTATCTCGGGCGTCTCGCTGTTGGACACGACGGTGACGGCGGTGATGTCGCTGCCCTCCATGGTGACCTCAACGGTGATGGGCCCCATGAAGCCGTCGGCCGTACCGGTCAGCGCTCCCCCGCCGGCGGAGGCGACGTACTCGCTGGCGGTGTTGACCGCGCTCATGATGGCGGAGGAGGTTATCGTGGCGCCGGTGACGGAGTCCACGTCGGCGATGGTCAGGTCGCCCTGGCTGTCGAGCATGGAGCACAGGAAGTCCCAGTCGTCCTTGGCGCTCTGGCCGAGGCCGTAGGTCTCGTGGGAGTCGAGCACGGTCAGACCGTAGACGCTGCCGTCGTTGAGCACGCCGACCACCATGTGTATGTCCTCGGCGAAGCCGCCGACGACCATCTCGACCGCCGCGCCCTGTTCGGTGCGGTAGACGCCTACGATGCTCTCGTCGGTGCCGGTGTACTCCTCGGCCTCGTACTCGGTGCCGTCGGGCAGCACGTACTGCATGACGATGTCAAACAGCTCCTGCCTGTTGGTCTCCGCGGTGCCGGACAGCGCGGCGTTCGCGCCGAAAAGGACAAGCGCGCAGACAAGGATGACGGCTACGGGTATAAGCAGTTTCTTCATGTTCATTTGCCGGCGCCTCCTTTCATAACGCCGAAGCGTCTCGGGGGCAGCGCCCTGTCAAGCGCCCAGGCGCAGGCGTTCATAACGAGGATGGCATAGGTCACGCCCTCCGGGAAGATGCCGAAGTAGCGGATGATGACCGTCAGCACGCCGCAGCCGATGCCGTAGACTATCTGCGCGGCGGGGAGGGTCGGGCTGGTGGCGTAGTCGGTGGCCATGAAGATGGCGCCGAGCATCACGCCGCCGCCCATGACGCTGTAGAGCATCCAGGCGAGGGCGTTGTCGCCTTTGTAGAATATCAGCGTCAGCACAGCCACCGCGCCGACATAGGCGACGGGGATGCGCCAGGAGATGACGCGGCGGAACAGCAGCCAGGCAAAGCCTATCAGCAGCGCCAGGACGCTGACCTCGCCGATGCAGCCGAGCACGCCGTAGCCGGTGAACATGTCTATAAGGCTGACGTCGGGCAGCACCGCGCGGCTCATGGTCTGCAGCGGGGTGCTGGAGGCCACCATGTCGACGCCGCCGAAGTCAAAGGCCGGCATGAGGACATAGCCGAAGCGGGTGACGGCGCTGGGCCACAGCAGCATCATGAACGCCCTGCCGCCCAGAGCGGGGTTGAATATGTTCTGACCCAGGCCGCCTATGAGCCCCTTCACCACGATGATGGCGAAGGCGTCGCCCACGATAACGACCCAGTAGGGGCAGGTGTGCGGCAGCGAGAACGCCAGCAGCACGCCGGTCACGACGGCGGAGAGGTCTCCCACCGACATGGGCTTGCGCAGCACGAGGCACAGCAGCGCCTCAAACACCACGCAGGCCGCGGCGGAGACAAGTGTCAGGACAAGCGCCCTTCCGCCGTAGAAGTACACCGCCGCGATAAGAGCCGGGACGAGCGCTATGAGCACGTCCAGCATTATCTTGCGGGTGTTGTCATTGCCGCGGATGTGGGGCGCGGAAGAAACGGTAAGATTCACGCTCATTTTCCTCCCTTCAGCGCTTCTTGGCAAGCGCGAACGTCTCTGTCAGCGGGAGCCTGCCGGGGCAGACGAACGAGCAGCAGCCGCATTCCATGCAGTCTTTGAGGTAGAACTCCTCCAGTTTCTGCTTGTCTCCGGCCTTGGCGTAGCGGTAGAGCTGCAGCGGCTGGAGGTACATCGGGCAGACGCTGACGCACTTGCCGCAGCGGATGCACACGCCGTCCGCGGCGTTTTCCGTCAGCTTGGTGAGACACAGGATGGCGTTGGTGCCCTTTACCACAGGCACGTCCAGGCTCTCCACGGCCTTGCCCATCATCGGGCCGCCGGCGACTACCTTCTGCGTCTCCTCCTTGATGCCGCCCGCGGCCTTGACCACGTCGGCAAAGCTGGTGCCGATGCGCACGAGCA
>OJQW01000144.1_pt1 | contig 40970 bp, 40 predicted proteins | sample 1599041 | NCBI WGS metagenome assembly OJQW01 (sample SAMN03922518, study PRJEB24848) | human gut metagenome | isolation source: stool sample | host: Homo sapiens | place: Germany | collected 2010-02
CGCTGCGCTCTGCGCCTCGGTTGTCCGCCAAAGGCGGACAATTCGACGCTCGCTTCGCGAGAAGTATTTTCGGCGACGTACACGCCGCCGCCGAAAATGATCCCAGTCCCTTTCGCGCCCATAGGGCGCGAAACTCTGCGAGGCTTTTGACAAGCTGAATCCACCAGTTCGCAAACTGGTGGATTTTTCACACTCCGTATTGCCGGAGCGAGATTCTGTGAGACATGGAGAAAAGATATGGTTCATCAATACAAATTTGACGGTCAGGGCGTAGTGCTGGACACCTGCTCCGGTGCGGTGCATCTGGTCGACGACGTGGCCTACGACATAATAGAGCTGTGGCCTGACAACGCCCCCGACGAGATCGAGCGCGTTATAATGGAGCGCTACGGCGAGCGCGAGGACGTCACCGCGGAGGAAGTGCGCGAGTGCATCTCCGACGTAGCCGCGCTGGTGGACGCGAGGCAGCTCTACACGCCGGACACCTATGAGGACCTGGCCGGCGAGTTCAAGCAGCGCCAGGCGGGCGTCGTGAAGGCTCTGTGCCTGCACGTGGCGCACACCTGCAACCTCAACTGCTCCTACTGCTTCGCCAGCCAGGGCAAGTACCACGGTGAGCGCGCCGTGATGAGCTACGAGGTGGGCAAGCGCGCGCTGGACTTCCTGGTCGAGAACTCCGGCAGCCGCACCAACCTGGAGGTCGACTTCTTCGGCGGCGAGCCGCTTATGAACTGGGACGTGGTCAAGCGCCTGGTCGCCTATGCGCGCAGCATTGAGCCGGAGTGCGGCAAGCACTTCCGCTTCACCCTGACCACCAACGGCGTGCTGCTCGACGACGATGTCACGGAGTTCGCCAACCGCGAGATGAACAACGTGGTGCTCAGTCTCGACGGCCGCGCGGAGGTCAACGACCGCTTCCGCGTCGACGCCGCTGGGAACGGCAGCTACAAGCGCATCGTGCCGAACTTCCAGCGCTTCGTGCGGCAGCGCGGCGACAAGGAGTACTACATGCGCGGCACCTACACGCACTACAACACCGACTTCACCCGCGACATCCTGCACATGGCCGACCTGGGCTTCGACCGCCTGAGCATGGAGCCGGTGGTCTGTCCGCCCGACGACCCCTGCGCCCTCACCGAGGACGACCTGCCCGTGCTCTACAAGCAGTACGAGATCCTCGCCCGCGAGATGCTCAGGCGTGCGCGCGAGGGTCACCCGCTGGTGTTCTACCACTACATGATAGACCTCAAGCACGGCCCGTGCATCTATAAGCGCATCTCCGGCTGCGGCTCGGGCACCGAGTACATGGCCGTCACGCCCTGGGGCGAGCTGTTCCCCTGCCACCAGTTCGTCGGCGAGGAGAAGTACAGCCTCGGCAACATCTGGGACGGCGTGCTCCACCCCGAGGTGCAGGACGAGTTCCGCGCCTGCAACGCCTACTCGCGCAGCGACTGCCGCGACTGCTGGGCCAGGCTCTACTGCTCCGGCGGCTGCGCGGCCAACAGCTACCACGCCACGGGCAGCGTCAACGGCGTGTACAAGTACGGCTGCGAGCTCTTTAAAAAGCGCATAGAGTGCGCCATCTGGTACCAGGCGATGCTCGCCGAGGGCGGCGAGGAATAATGGACGCGCCCATCTGCCGCTTCGTGCGCGAATACGCCGCCGGCGGAGCCGTGCGGCTGCACATGCCCGGCCACAAGGGGCGGGGCGTCCTCGGCTGCGAGTCGGTTGACATAACTGAGATTCGCGGCGCCGACGACCTGAGCTGCCCCGAGGGCGTGATCGCCGAGAGTGAGCGCAACGCCACGGCGCTTTTCGGCTCTGGGCACACGTTCTACTCCACCGGCGGCAGCAGCCAGTGCGTCAAGGCGATGCTGCTTTTGGCCGCGCGGCGCTCCAAAAGCCGCGTACTCCTGGCCGCGCGCAACGCTCACAAGAGCTTTATCCACGCCTGCGCCCTGCTGGACTTGCTCCCTGAGTGGCTCTACCCGGAGAGCGGCGCGGCCTCGCTCTGCGCCTGCCCGGTGACGCCGGAGGGCGTCAGGGCAGCTGTCTCAGGCATGGCGGAACCGCCGTGTGCAGTTTACATAACTTCTCCTGACTACCTCGGCGGAGTGCAGGACATCGCCGCGCTGGCCGAGGCCGCGCACGAGTTCGGCGTGCCGCTGCTCGTCGACAACGCGCACGGGGCGTACCTCGCCTTCCTCGGTGAGAGCGCGCATCCGATCGCGCTGGGCGCGGACATGTGCTGCGACAGCGCGCACAAGACGCTCGGCGTGCTGACGGGCGGCGCGTACCTCCATGTCTCGCGCGCATCGCGCCTTGACTTCGGGCAGGACGCGCGCGAGGCGCTTGCCGTCATGGGCTCGTCCAGCCCGCCGTACCTCATTATGCAGTCCCTGGACGCCATGAACGTGCGTCTGGCCGGCGCTTACCGCGCGGAGCTGGCGGACTGCGTCTCCAGGCTGGACGGCCTCAAATCCGCGCTGAGCGCGCTGGGTGTCCCCGTCGCGGCGTCCGACCCCCTGCGCCTGACCATAGCCGCGCACGAGGCCGGCAAGACCGGCTTTGAGCTGGCCGAAACTCTGCGCCTGCACGGTGCGGAGCCGGAGTTTGTAGACCGCGACTACCTCGTCATGATGTTCACGCCCGACGTGGATGAGCGTGCCTACGGGCTTGTGGCGGACGCGTTTCGCGGCTTTGAGCCGGGCGCTCCCCGCCCCGCGCTGCCCCTCCCCGCGCCGGGAGAGCGTGTCCTGACGCCGCGCGAAGCCCTGCTCGCGCCGCGTGAACGCATAGCCGCAGCTCAGGCCGAGGGGCGCGTGATGGCGTCCGCCGCGGTCACCTGTCCCCCGGCGATCCCCGTCGCGATGCTCGGCGAGCGCCTGACGCGCGCGCACGTGCAGCTGCTCTCGCAGCTCGGCGTGGAATATGTGGATGTAGTCACGGCTAACTAAACGGCAAAAAACACCGGCGCTCGTCTGAGTGCCGGTGTTTTTTATTTGCCCAGATAGCTTATCAGCAGCTCCTGCAGCAGCTCGTCCCTGTCGAGGCGGCAGATGAGACTGCGGGCGTTGTTGTAGTTGGTGATATACGTCGGGTCTTCACTGACAATGTATCCGACGAGCTGGTTAATGGGGTTGTAGCCCTTGACCTTCAGAGAGTCGTATACTGATGAAAGAATCTCACGAATCTCGCTGCGCTCGTCAATTGCAGTAAATCTCCTTGTGACGTCTTCCATGGCCAGAGCCCCCTTCTTTCGTGATGTGCTTATTATATCAGATTTCCGCAATTTGAACATTACGGTTGCATTACACTTTTCTTAAGTATTTGTTAAGCCGCGTTCAAATCTATATCTGGCGAAAAAGCGCCCCGTCGTCGTCGCAAGCTGCATATCCTTCGCTTCTCCTCCATTATCCGCCTTTGGCGGACAATAGAGGTCGACGCTCGCTCCGCGGAAAATGATTGCAGTCCCTTTCGCGCCCAAAGGGCGCGAAGCTCTGCGAGGCTTTTTTGAAAAGCTGAGCGCCCCGCGCTTAATGCGCGGGGCGCCGGTTTTTTAGTTATTCAGGCTTTCGCCGCTGAGGCTCAAGCGCCGTAGTGCTCCTTGACGTAAGCCATGCCGGCCTGGAGAGCCTTGATGTTGCCGTCGAGGAACTTGGCCTTCTTCTCACCCAGCTCAATGCGCATGGCGTTGATGATGGCGTCCTCGCTGATGACGTCGGGCTTCTTGGCGATGTAGGCGCCGAGGAAGACGACGTTGGGTCCCTTGAGGTTGCCGATGCTCTCGGCTATCTCGTTGCAGGGGACGTAGACGGCGTCGACGTCCGTGCGGGAGGTCTTGATGTCGATGATGGAGCTGTTGACCAGCAGCAGGCCGCCGGCCTTGACGCTGCCCTCGAACTTGAGCAGGGAGGGCTTGTTCATCGCCAGGACGGTGTCGGCCACGTTGATCAGCGGGCTGGCCACGGGCCTGTCGGAGACGACGACGGAGCAGTTGGCCGTGCCGCCGCGCATCTCAGGGCCGTAGCTGGGCAGCCAGGAGACGTGCTTGCCAGTCTCCATGCCGGCCTCGGCAAGGAACTTGCCTATGAGGAGCATGCCCTGTCCGCCAAAACCTGCGAATATACACTGTTCCTTCATATCTTACTCGGCCCCCTTATCCTTGTAGACACCCAGCGGGTAGTACGGGATCATGTTGTCCTCGAGCCACTTGATGGCCTCGACCGGGCTCATGCCCCAGTTGGTCGGGCAGGTGGAGAGGACCTCGACGATGTTCAGGCCATGGCCTTCCATCTGGTACTGGAACGCCTTCTTGATGGCCTTCTTGGCCTTCATGATGTTCGCGGTGGTGTTCAGCGCGACGCGCTCGGCGTAGTAGCAGTCGGGGATCTGGCTGAGCATCTCGCAAACCCTGATGGGAGCGCCGCTCCACTCCTCGCTGCGGCCGTAGGGGCTGGTGGTGGTCTTCTGGCCGATCAGGGTGGTCGGAGCCATCTGGCCGCCGGTCATGCCGTAAATGGCGTTGTTGATGAAGATAACGGTGATCTTCTCGCCGCGGTGGGCGGCGTGGACTATCTCATTGGTGCCGATGGAAGCGAGGTCGCCGTCGCCCTGGTAGGTGAATACGCAGGTGTTCGGGTGGACGCGCTTGATACCGGTGGCGACAGCAGGGGCGCGGCCGTGCGCGGCCTCGAACATGTCGCAGTTGAAGTAGTCGTAAGCGAACACGGCGCATCCGACGGGGGCAACGCCGATGACGTTGTCCTCCAGGCCGAGCTCTTCTATAGTTTCAGCGACCAGGCGATGCGCTATACCGTGGTTGCAGCCGGGGCAATAGTGGAACACGGTATCGGTCAGCATCTTGGTCTTTTCAAATACAACGGCCATTACAGTACCTCCCTCATGCTGAGCAGCTTCTCTTTGATCTCCTCCGGAGTCGGCATCTGGCTGCCGAGGCGGCTGAGGAGCTCGACCTTGGTCTCGCCGTTCATGGCGAGCCTGACATCCTCGTACATCTGGCCGGCGTTCAGCTCGACGTCGAGGACAGCCTTCACGCCGGGAGCCATGCCCGCGTCGTGAAGCTCCTTGTACGGGAAGGGCCAGAGGGTGATGGGACGGAACAGGCCGACGTTGAAGCCCTCCTCCTTCAGGTCGTCGATGGCGCTCTTGGCGATACGCGCGACGGTGCCGAAGGCGGTGACGACGATCTCGGCGTTCTCCATGTTGTAGGCCTCGAAGCGGACTTCGTTCTTCTCTATCTCGCGGTAGGTGGCCTGGAGGTTCTCGTTGTGGACGGTGAGATCCTCGGTGTTGATGTACATGGAGTTGATGATGCTGCGGCCGGACTTCTTGCTGAAGCCGTGGCCGTTGGCAGCCCAGGGCTTCTTCTCGAGGTCGACCTTGTACTCCTTCATCTCGGGGAGCTCAACGGGCTCCATCATCTGGCAGATCATGCCGTCGGCAACGATCATGACCGGGCACTGGTACTTGTCGGCGGTGTCAAACGCTACCGACATGATGTCGATGCTCTCCTGGACGGACGCGGGAGCGAAAACGACGAGGTGATAGTCGCCGTGTCCGCCGCCCTTGGTGGCCTGGAAGTAGTCCGCCTGGCCGGCCTGGATGCTGCCGAGGCCGGGGCCGCCGCGCATGACGTTCATGATGACGCAGGGCAGCTTGGCGCCCGCTATGTAGGAGATGCCCTCCTGCTTCAGGGAGACTCCGGGGGAGGAGGAGCTGGTGAGGACACGCTCGCCGGTGCCGGCAGCGCCATAGACCATGTTGATGGCGCCGACCTCGCTCTCGGCCTGCAGGAAGCAGCCGCCGATTTCGGGCATACGCTCAGACATGTACTCGGGGATCTCGGTCTGCGGGGTTATCGGGTAGCCGAAGAAGTAGCGGCAGCCGGCACGGATGGCGGCCTCAGCTATGGCTTCGCTGCCCTTCATCAGAGTCAATGCCATATCTCGTTCCTCCTCATTCCTTCTCGATGCGGATGACCACATCGGGACACGTTCTGGCGCAGGACGCGCAGGCTATGCAGGCGTCGATGTCGGTCATCTCCGCCGGATGGTAGCCCTTGGCGTTCAGCTTGGTCTTGGAGAGCTGCAGTATCTTCTTCGGGCATGCACGGACGCAGAGTCCGCAGCCCTTGCACAGCTCCTCGTTGATGGTGAATTTTACCATGCTTCTACCTCATTTCTTTAAGAAGTTTGTTCACTTGAGGTTGACGTATATTGAATAAATTGTATCCTGCCCCGGGGTCGTGCGACCCCGGAACAAAACAACTATTCACTTTTTGCCCCGGCTCAGAGTCCGTGCTTGGTGAACGTCTCCCAGTCCCTGTGCATGTACGTCTCGATGGGCATGGGCTTGCCGATGAACCTCGGGTCATGCTCCTCGGCCAGGAACTGCTCGAGCAGATCCGGCCGGCCGGAGGTGTACAGTACGGGGACGCCGGAGCGCTCGCTCGCCTCGCGTATGACCTCATAGCCGTCGCGGAGGTCTTCCGCGCTGGCCAGCCTGGCGAGGTTGGTGTTGTTCACAAAGCCGTCCACCTTGAGCCTCGAATGGCGCTGCATGCCTTCCATGAGGCTGAGCAGCTTGTCGGGAGTGCCCGCCATGGGGCGGCGGGTGTTCACGACGTTGAGGACGGTCAGGCTGCCCTCAGGCAGAGCCATGAAGTCCTCGTGATAGCGGCCGAGCGCCGTGGCGCCTGCCGGGTCGCCGCCGACGTCGAAGATGACGGTGTCCCAGTCGAGCGCGAAGGCCGAGGCCACCTCCGCGGGCAGGGAGAGCGTCTCGATGCTCGAGTGGACGAAGTTTGGCGAAACGAGGCGGATCTCCTTGGACTTGATAAGCCCGTTGCGGTCGGTCAGGCGGAAGTAGGTGTTGACCATGTCCAGGTCGAGCAGCTCTACCTTCTTGCCCTGATTTGCGGCCTGGAAGGCAAAGTTGAGCGCGAGCTCTGTCTTGCCGGAGCCGTAGTTGCCTATGAGAACTATAACCTCTTTCATTGCTTCCTCCATTGCTCTCCCGCCGTGTGGGAGCCTTTATTGGCTCGAAACGCGCTCAGGCGTCTCAGGCGTTGACGGCGCCGTTCTTTTCGCCGTACTGGTTGTCGTAGTTGTCCTGGATGCAGCGGACTATGTCGCTGAGCACGTCGCAGGTCGGGGTCGGGACGTTGAACTGCTTGCCGTAGTCGCTTATGGCGCCTGTCAGGGTGTCGACCTCGGTGCGGAGCTTCTTGTACAGCATATCCTGGGCCATGCTCGGATAGTAGTCGCTGATGTTGTCGATGATGTGCTGGTGGTCGACGCGGATGAACTCGTCGGGATCGATGTGGACGCCCTTGTACTCGGCGACGGCGCAGCACTCGCGGATGACGTTGTGGAACAGCTTCTTGCCGTAGGGGTTGTTCTCGACGTAGCCTATCTTCAGGCGGGTGACGGCGCAGACGGTGTTGACGGTGCAGTTGACGATGACCTTCTTCCAGATGAAGGGCAGGACGTCCTCACGGAACACGGCCTCGCAGCCGCCCTTGTTGAAGCAGTCCTCCATGTACTTGCCGGCGGCGACGGTGAGCTCGTTGTTCTCCAGCGCGCCGAAGTTCATGATGACGCCCTCGCTCGGGGTGGAGACGCAGCCGCCAGGGCCGTCAAGGGCGGTGCCGATGACGCCGGAGCCGACCATGCAGCGGGAGGCGGGGTAGAACTTGAGCAGCTTGTCGTCGTTGCCCAGGCCGTTGATGAGGCTGACGAGGACGGTGTTGGGGCCGATGCAGTGCTTGGCGCCCTGGATGGCGCTCTCGAGCTGGTTGGCCTTGGTCATGAAGATGACTATATCCATGGTGTCGACTTCGTCGGCAGTGTAGGCGGTGTGGAAGCCGGTCAGGACGGTGGTCTTGTCCGGGTAGATGGTGAACTTCATGCCGTTGTCGCGCACGGCGTCCATGTGAGCCTTGTACGGATCGATGAGGGTCATGTCCGCGCCGCCCGCGCGGAGATAGCTGGCGAACACACTGCCGGCAGCGCCGGAACCTACCATTGCGATTTTCATAGTTTTCTCTTCCTCCAGTTTCATTTGATCTTGCGTTGTTTGATTGGTTGCTATGAGTTTACGTCTCCTTCCGGAGACGGAGAGAGCTTGTCAGCCGTTTTCCATCCCGTACTGATTATTATAGTTGTCCTGCACGCAGCGTATGATGTTGGCGAGGACGCTGTTGTACGGGGTGGGGACTCCCAGCCGCTCGCCGTACATGGCGATCGCGCCGTTGAGCACGTCGACCTCGGTCTGGCGGTGGTGAAGCACGGCGTCCTGCGCCATGCTGGGATAGTAGTCGCCCAGGTTCTCGCGGAGGTTCGCGACGTCGCCCTCGATGAGCGGCCATATGTCGCCGACGCCCAGGGCTTTGGCGACCGCGCAGCCCTCCTTCCAGACGTTCATGAGGAGCTTCATGCCCCACTCGTTGTCCATGACGAAGTGCAGCCTCATGCGGGTCACGGCGCAGACGGCGTTATAGCCGCTGTTGGTGACGGCCTTCTTCCACAGCAGGACGCGCACGTCGTCCTCAAAGCTGGCGTGGCAGCCGCCGCGCTCGAAGCACTCCTCGAGGTACTTGCCCGCCGCATCGGTCTCGGGGCTCTTTTCCACCGCGCCGAAGAACATCTGTATGCCGTCCTCCGGCTTGGAGACGCAGCAGCCCGGGCCGGCCAGCTCGGTGCCTATCACGCCGGCGCCGTACATGATGCGCGTCTTGGGGACGTACTTCATGAGTATCTCGTCGTTGCCTATGCCGTTCTGCAGCGAGACGACCACGGTGTGCTCGCCCACGCAGTGCATGACGTCGGGCATTACGCCGTCGGTCTGCGTGGCCTTGACCATCAGGATAACTATATCCATAGTGGGAAGCTCCGCCGCTGTCGGGGAGGTGTGGAAACCGGTGAGGACGCACTCCTCGCCCTTGCAGCGGAAAGTAAGGCCGTCGGCCGCTATCTTGTCCATGTGCGCCTTGTACTTGTCGACAAGGTACATGTCCGCTCCGCCGCGGTTCAGGTACGCCGCAAACACACTCCCGGCCGCGCCGGAGCCTATCATTGCGATTTTCATTGGACTCTCCTCCTCATTTGCCTCATTTATTCTTCTCCCCCCGTTTGAATATCGCGAAGGGATCGCCCTTGTCGTCGCAGTACGCCACAAAGTTGAGGCTCGACTGTATATGATCCGCCATGCACTGCCTTGCAAGGGTGGGGATATGCAGTTTTATTGAGGAGACGATGGCAACATGCTGGTGAACCACCTGGCTGGACCAGGGGTTCGTGCTGCCGGGATTGATAAACTTCGTCCAGGAGCCCTGATACATCTTGAGGTTGGGCAGCAGCTCATTGTAGCTGCGTATCAGATACTTGTTGCCGCAGGACTCCACTATCAGCTTGTGGAACGGCATGTCGGTCTCCTTGAGCCTTATGCCGTCCAGCTTGGGCACGGCCTTCTTGAACTCCGTCGCCAGGCTGTCCATCTGGGCTATGGCCTCCGCCGAGGCATTTTCCGCGCAGAGCGCGGCGGCCTCGCACTCTATGGCCGTGCGCGCGTCGTAGAGGTCTATCATGTCGCGCATGTTCATGTCCGTGACGTAGAAGCCGCTGGTGCGCGGGCGCGTCTCCACAAAGCCTATCGCCTGCAGACGGTTTATGGCCTCGACCACCGGGGTGCGGGAAATGCCCAGATCCGTGGCTATCTGGTTGATGTTCAATTTAGAAGCAGGCGGGATGTCAAGAACAACTATCTCGTCATACAGTATCTGGGTCACCACGTCGCTGAGCTTGGCAAAGGGATTTTTTTCAAGATAGCTTTCAAGCTTTTCTCTGTTCATCTATTAAACAACCACCTGAAGTGCAATTTCGGTGTATAATCCGCAGTTTTGCATTTACCATATCGCTTTCTTCGCTACTAATTTACCACAACTCAAGCAGCAGAATCAAGATGTATGCAATATTTCCACGAAGTGCACAATAGTGTACCCAAAAAAATGCTTTTGCAAAATGCAATAAGAATCATAAAAATCTTCGACAAATTTTAAACTATCGAACAAACATCACGCTTTAGTGCGGTGAAAGATTTAACAACTGACTCACTTGGGAGCACCCATAAAAATTTGGGGGTGTATTGCTTTTGATTCAGCGCATTTTTACATTTTGTTAACATTTAATGCTCGCAAATTGAAACAATCTGACTTTCGAATTATAATCATGACATGTTGCTTCAAGCAGCTATGAGAGATGAGAGAGCAAAACTAAAAATGGGAAGGAGCGCCGAGATTTATGTCTGAAAACCCCAATGAAAAATCGGCAACCACGAAGGGTACTCTGGCAGCAGGTTTCTCCGTCGCAAGCGTGTGGTTCGGCACCCACGTTGGCGCAGGCTTTGCAACCGGCAACCAGATACTGAACTACTACGTCGCGTACGGCTGGACCGCCGTGATTTTCCCCCTCATATCCATGGGCATCCTGGCGTACGTCATCTACGTCATAATGAAGTTTGCCCGTCTTCGCGGACTGGACAACTACAACGACACGTTCCGCGAACTGTGGCAGCCGTACCCGCAGCTTGCAATCAGCTTTGAGATCTTCTACATAATTATAATTCTCGCCGCCGTCGCAGCCGCCATCAACGGTGCTGCACTGCTGGTACAGGATATAATCCCCGCGCTGGGTCTGGTTGGCAGCACGATAGTGGTCGCCGCCATTCTGATAGTCCTGTGTCTGTTCGGCGTCAAGCTGATAATCGCGGCCTCCACCGTCCTGACCGTCGGCATACTCGTAACCGCGGGCGTCATGATCATCGTCGGCATCATCAGCCGTCCCGACGCCGTCCTTGCCGCCTTCACCGCCGAGCCCAGCAACCCCAATACGCTTGAGGGCTTCTGGAGAGGCGTTGTCATCTACTGCGGCTTCCAGTGCGTCTCCATCCCCGCTATGATCGCCGCCGCCGTCACCCTGAACCAGAAGGGCGTCAAGAAGGCCGGCATCCTCGGCGGTATCATGAACGGCGGCATGCTGGCTCTCAGCGGCCTCATGCTCCTCGGCTGGAGCGCTGACATCTACGCTGCCCCGGCAGAGGCCAATGCCGTGGCTCTCCCCAACCTGTTCATCTGCAACCAGATCGGCTGGGATTGGCTCGTCATCTGCTACAGCGTGCTGATGTTCTGCGCCTTCATCTCCACCTGCGTCACCCTCATCTACACGATGATCCTGCGCGTGGACAAGAAGTTCTTCGTCCGCAGCAACGTGCACGAGAAGGTTCGTATGGCCATCATCGGCGTCATCCTTATCGCCGTCTGCATGAGCCTGAGCTTCATCGGCATCAGCGACATCATCACCTACGCCTACGGCTACGACGGCTACCTCGCTCTGGTCGCCATCGTCTTCCCGGTCATCATCATCGGCAACATCAAGAACAAGAAGTACGTCAAGGAGCACCCCGAGTGCCTCCAGAAGTACGGCAATTCCTGAGAGGACTGAGTTTAGTTGAGCAAGCTGAAGAACTGGCAGAAATGGCTGATAATCACAGCCTGCATAGTGCTGGCGCTGATTATCATGACCCTTGGCTTCCAGCTTGTGTTTGACTTCATCGCAGGTCCGGTACCGATACTGGTGGTAGTCTTCATCATCTACGGCACAGGCCGCGTCTGGACGCGCTCTCCGTCCACGCAGACCGAGCCGGATGTCGAAAGCGCTGAAGACAAGTAAAATAACGAACGCCGCCGCAGCATTGCGGCGGCGTTTTTTATCTTCTCCGAGAGCGGTTCGCGCTCGCGATTTTACACTAATTTAAGTTGAACATTGGCGGATTTGGTGGTAGAATGATTTAGTTAAGTGTGACTTCGCTACATTTTATATAGGGGGACCAAGCGATGAACGAAATACGCGACATAGCCCTCGCCCCGTCGGGCGAGACCAAGATAGCCTGGGTGCGCCGCAACATGCCCGTGCTGCGCGGCATCGAGGCGGACTTTGCCCGGGAAAAGCCCTTTGCCGGCATGAAGATCGCCCTCTCCGTGCACCTGGAGGCCAAGACCGCATATCTCTGCCGCGTGCTGGCCGCCGGAGGCGCCGAGATGTACGTCACCGGCTCCAACCCGCTCTCCACGCAGGACGACGTCGCCGCGGCGCTCGCCGCCGGGGGGATGGAAGTCCACGCCGTCTACGGCGCGAGCGAGGAGGAGTATTTCGGCCACATCAAGAACGTCCTCGCCCACGGTCCCAACATCATAATCGACGACGGCGGCGACCTGCTGGAGACCATGCGCACCGATTTCCCCGAGCTGTGCAGGGACGTCATAGGCGGCTGCGAGGAGACCACCAGCGGCATACACCGCATACGCAAACTTGCCAAGGACGGCCAGCTCCCCTTCACGATGGTCGAGGTCAACGACGCCGACTGCAAGCACCTCTTTGACAACCGCTACGGCACCGGCCAGAGCGTGTGGGACGCCATCATGCGCACCACCAACCTGATCGTCGCCGGCAAATACGTCGTTGTGAACGGCTACGGCTGGTGCGGCAAGGGCGTGGCCTTGCGCGCGAAGGGTCTGGGCGCAAAGGTCGTCGTGACCGAGACCGACCCCATCAGGGCCATCGAGGCCGTCATGGACGGCTATGAGGTCATGCCCATGCGCGACGCCGCGCGTATAGGCGAGATATTCTGCTCCGTCACCGGCTGCAAGGACGTCATGGGCGCCGAGCACTTTGCGCTGATGCGCGACGGAGCCATACTCAGCAACGCCGGGCACTTCAACGTCGAGATAGACATGGATGCGCTGGAGAAGATGGCGGTGCGCAAGTACACAGCCCGGCACAACATCACCGCCTACGTCATGCCCGACGGGCGCGAGCTGTTCGTGCTCGGCGAGGGCAGGCTGGTGAACCTCGCCTGCGGCGACGGGCACCCGGCCGAGATAATGGACATGAGCTTTGCCATCCAGGCGCTCAGCGCGGAATATCTGGCCAAAAACGCCGGCAAGCTCCCCTGCGCGCCGCTCACGGTGCCGCGGGAAATCGATGAGGCCGTCGCCCGCCGCAAGCTGGCCAGCCTCGGCGTGGAGATAGACACTATGACCACTGAACAGAAGGACTACATGGGAATTTGATACCACTGCCGGCGCGCATAGCGCGTCCGGCCAGTACGGAGAGGCGGTGAGAGCGTGGAGGAACGCAATTACGAACAGCGCCGGGAAAAGCTGCTTGAGCTGCTCAAGAGCAGGCGCCTGAAGTCGCTGCAATACGAACTCGAGGACATGAACGAGTTCGACATAGCCGAGTTCCTGACCGAGCTGGGCGAGGAGGACAAGCTCAAGATGGCCTCTGTCTTCCGGCTGCTGAGCAAGGAGCAGGGCGCGGAGGTCTTTGCGGAGCTGGATGCGCCCGAGCAGGAGGTCATCATAAACTCCATCACCGACAAAGAGCTGACCGAGATAGTCGAGGACATGTACGTCGACGACGCGGTCGACATGATGGAGGAGCTGCCCGCCAATATCGTAAAGCGCGTCATGCGCGCCGCCACGCCCGAGACCCGGGCGCTGATAAATCAGTACCTCAAGTACCCCGACAACTCCGCCGGCAGCATAATGACCGCCGAGTTTGTCGACCTCAAAAAGTACATGAACGTGCGCGAGAGCATCGCGCGCATACGCCGCGTGGGCGAGGACAAGGAGACCATCTACGTCTGCTACGTCACCAACGCCCACCGCCGGCTCGAGGGCGTCGTCACCGTCAAAGACCTGCTGCTGAGCGACGACGAGGACGTCATCGAGAACATCATGGACACGAACGTCATCTTCGTGCGCACCACCGACGACCGCAGCGAGGCCGCCGAGCGCATCTCGGACTACGACCTGCTCGCCATACCGGTGGTCGACAAGGAAGACCGGCTGGTCGGCATCGTCACCGTCGACGACGTCATCGACGTCCTCGAGGAGGAGGCCACGGAGGACTTCGACCTCATGGCCGGTATCTCCCCCTCGGACAAGCCGTACTCGCGCACGGGCGTGGTGGAGATGTGGAAGCGCCGCATACCCTGGCTGATGTTCCTCATGCTCAGCGCCACGTTCACAAGCATGATAATCACGCACTTCGAGGACGCGCTGGCAAAGACGGCCGTGCTCACCGGCTTCATACCCATGCTGATGGGCACCGGCGGCAACTCCGGCTCGCAGAGCTCTACGGCGGTCATACGCAGCCTGTCCATCGGCGACACGGAGCCTAGCGACATACTCAGCGTCATCTGGAAGGAGATCCGCGTGGCCGTGCTCTGCGGCGTGTGCCTGGCCTGCGTCAACTTTGTAAAAATGCTCGTAGTGGACCGTATGCTGCTCGGCAACAGCGACGTGACCGTGATAGTCGCGCTGACCGTAAGCATCACCCTGGTGTTCGTCGTGATTTTTGCAAAAGCAGTCGGCTGCACCCTGCCTATGGCGGCTGAGAAGATAGGCATAGACCCGGCCGTCATGGCGAGCCCGCTGATAAGCACCATCACCGACGCCGTGTCCCTGCTGATATACTTCGCCCTGGCGACGGTGATGCTCCACATATAATAAGTATATGGTTTATCGCGCCCCCGGACGCGGTTTGCGCCCGGGGGCGTAGTTTTGCTCAAAATCGGTATCAAGAGGTGGTTACATATGGATATGACGCCGGTTCTCACGCAGATGGGCATACTTGTGTTCATCATGGCCGTGGGCTTCCTGTGCACTAAAATAGGGGTCACCGGGCCTGAGTTCACGCGCTCCGGCTCCAAGGTCGTGCTCAACGTCCTGCTGGTCTTCACGATACTCGACAGCGTGAGCAGCGCGGACATGGAGCTGTCGCTCTCCGCCGTGGGGGTGGATCTGCTGGCGTACTTCGCGCTGATATTCATCTCCGCCGCGCTCGGCCTGCTGTGCGCAAAGCTGATAGGCGGCCGCCGCGACCGCAGCGGCATCGCCGCCTTTGCCGTCGCCTTCTCCAACACCGTGTTCGTCGGCTTCCCGGTCATCGAGTCGATATACGGCTCCGAGGGCATACTGGTGGCCACGCTGTCCAACGTGCCGTTCAACCTGCTGGTCTACACCATGGGCGTGGCCATGATAAACGGCAGCGCCAAGGGCATGAACGTCAAGAACGCCATCTCCGCCCCGCTGGTGGCCACCATCATAGCCGTGGCCTTCTTCATGACAGGCATCAAGCTCCCCGACCCCGTCGTGCAGTGCTTCGACATCATCGGCGGCGGCACGGTGCCCATGAGCATGCTGGTCGTGGGCGCCAGCCTGGGCAGCATCTCCGTCAAGCAGGCGCTCAGCGACTGGCGGGTTTACGTCGTAAGCTTTGTGAGGCTCATCGTCTCCCCGCTCGCGACCTGGCTGGTGCTGCGGCTGTTCATACACGACGAGATGCTCCTCGGCGTCAGCGTCATACTCGCCGCCTGCCCCACCGCCATGATAGCCACCTCCCTGGCCATACGCGGCAACCGGGACGAGGCCTACGCCAGCCAGATAATCTTCGTCAGCACGGTGCTCTCAGCCGTGACCATGCCGCTCATGATCTGGCTGCTGCTGTAATACCGCTCCCCGCCCTTCCCGGGCGGGGTCTTCGCTTTTATCGCGCATTTATACGGCGGGATCTCCGGGTCGCGCTGGTGTGTCAATTTTTTACATCGACACCGCCTCACATTTGTGGTATTATGAAACATATTTCCGCCTGTGGCGTCTAAGCGCCGTCAAGGAGGTATTGCTATGAAACTGCTGCTCACATCCGCGGCTCAGGAAGGCACGCTGCTCACGGCGCTGACCGTCGTGCCGGTCATACTCCTGATTGCCACGGTGCTGATAGTTGTCCTGGCCGTGGTGGTCATGCGCCGGGCAAAGAGGAAGATCGCCGATGAGGAGAAGCGCTCGTCCCAAGACGGGCGCACCGGAAGGAGGAACCCATGAAAAAACGTCTGCTCAGCCTGCTGCTTGCCGCTGCTGTGCTCGTCACCCCCGCCCTGGCCTACGGTGACGGCACCGGCGAAGCCGTGTACATAAACACCACCGAGCTCGCCGACGGCTTCACCTACACCAACGCCGTCAGCTATGACGATGACGGGCGCGCCGAGAGCTTCACCCTGGAGACCGAGCGCGGCAGCTCCGTCTACCCCATCGTCATGGCCTGCGACACGATCTACGGCGGCTTCACCGTCACTGAGATGATAGCGTACGCCGAGAGTCTGGGCTACAACGTCGTCGGCGCCGTGAACGCCGACTTCGGCGAGAGCAACGGCGTGCCGACCGGCATGGTCGTTGAAAACGGAGTGTACAAGTCCTCGCCCGAGGGCAACAGCGCCATAGCGTTCAACGACGGCCGCGCCTTTGTCAGCGAGAAGCCGGAGGTTGAGCTGACGTTCACAAACGAGGAAAACGGCTACGAGTACACCACCGAGCACCTGAACAAGTCCCGCACCGACTACGGCGCCTATGTGTTCAGCGAATACTTCTCCACCGTCTCCACCCGCACGTCCGGCGACGGCTGGTTCGTGCGCTTTGAGGTGCTGGGCAGCGACGAGCTGACGCTCGGCGGCGAGGTCGAGCTGATCGTCACCGAAATCAACACCGACGGCGGCAGCGTGAGCATCGGCGGGGACAACCTCATCCTCACCGCCTCCGACGCGGCGGCTCTGGGCATGGTGGCCGAGAGCTTCGAGGTCGGCGACCGCGTCACCCTGGAGATAAGCTGCTCCGACAGCCGTCTCGAGGACGCGGACTGGGTCTCCGGCTGCGGCAACATCCTCGCGCTCGACGGCGAGATATACGACCAGGACCGCTGGAACAGCGAAGTAACCGACGCCAACCCCCGCACAGCGATAGGCATCAAGAGCGACGGCACCGTCGTCTACCACGTCCTCGACGGCCGCTCCAGCCTCAGCGTCGGCGCGACGCTGGAGGAGCTGGCTCAGGACATGCTGTCTATGGGCTGCGTCGACGCAGTCAACCTCGACGGCGGCGGCTCCTCGGTCATGAGCCTGCGCGTCCCCGGCATCGACGGCTTCACCGTGGTCAATGACCCCTCCGACGGCCGCCTGCGCTCCGTCAGCTCGTATATACTTTTCGTCACCGACAGCGACCCCAACGGCAGCGCCAGCCGGCTCTTCCTCGCGGAGGACGGCGACTACGTGCTCGCCGGCAGCTCGGTTGACATAACTGTCGTAGCGACCGACCGCGCCCTGCACACCGTCGCAGCCCCCGAGAGCGTCAGCGCCAGGGCGCAGCGCGGCACCGTGGAGGGCGGCGTGTACACCGCTCCCGAGAGCGCCGGCACCGACAGCATCAGCCTCTCCGGCGGCGGCGTGAGCGGCAGCGGCACGCTGCACGTGATCGACCGCGTGGACTCCCTCACCGTCACCGACGCCGCCACCGGAAACACCGTCAGCCAGCTCATGCTTGAAAACGGCGAGATCGTAGACCTGGACGTCGCGGCCAAGTACCTCATGCGCGACGTCAGCCTCAGCGACGAGGCCGTGGAGTACACGCTCACCGGCGACATCGGCACCATAACCCCCGACGGGGTCTTCACCGCCTCGCTGAGCGGCGCGGCCGCCGGCACCATCAGCGTGAGCTGCGGCGGCGTCACCCGGGAGATAAGCGTGCGCGTGGCCTTTGAGTTCACGGACATGCGCGGCCACTGGGCCAGCGAGTATGTCAAGGAGCTGTACGAGGCCGGCATAGTCACCGGCGTCACCGACACCGAGTTCGGTCCGTCGCTGAGCATGAAGCGCGGCGACTTTGTCCTGATGCTCTACCGCGCCGCCGGTCAGCCCGCCGTGAGCGGCTCCGCCGGCTTTGAGGACGTCGCCGCCGACGCCTACTACGCCGACGCCGTGGCCTGGGCTGTAGCCAACGGCATCACCGAGGGCAAGGGCGAGGGCGCCTTCGCCCCCGACGACACGCTGACGCGCCAGGAGGGCTTCACCTTCCTCTACCGCGCGCTGGACGTCCTGGGCTCCGACTTCGTTGAGGGCGACACCGCGCTGCTCGACAGCTTCGCCGACGGCGCCTCCGTCGCCGAGTGGGCCAGGAGCGCCACCGCCACCCTCATCACCAACGGCGTGGTCGAAGGCTCCGAGTCCGGGCTGAATCCCACCGGCAGCCTCACCCGCGCCGAGATGGCCAAGATGCTCGCCAGCGTGGTGTGATCCGCCGCAGCTAACAATAAAAATCAAAGGACGCCGGTCAAATGCCGGCGTCCTTATCTTAAACCAAAACTCCCCCTGATTAGGCATCAGGGGGAGTTTCATGTTGTTCAAACGCTTATCTCAGCTTGACGCCGTACTCCTTCTCCAGGGCGGAGAGGATGCCGGTCACGGCCTCGTCGGCGTGGGAGTCGGTGAGGGTCTGATCCTCGGCGCGCAGGGCGAGCGAGAAGCTGACGCTCTTTTTGCCCTCGGGGATGTTCGCGCCCTTGTAGACGTCGAACACCTCGACGCTCTCGAGGTAGTCGCCGCCGGCGCGCTTGATGCACTTGGCCAACTCGCCCGCGGTGAGCGAGTCGTCGCAGATAACGGAGATGTCGCGCATGACGGCCGGGAAGCGCGGCAGCGGGGTGTAATAGACCTCGGTGGTGCGGCTCTCGAACATGGCCGGGAAGTCCAGCTCGGCGGCGTAGAGGCTGTCGCTCACGCCGTAGTTCTTGGCCACCAGCGGGTGAACCTGGCCGAATACGCCGAGATACCTGCCGTTCGAGTACAGCGCGGCGCAGCGGCCGGGGTGATAGCTCGGGTTGTCGCGGACGGGGACGTATTCGCAGTCGGCGATGCGCAGCGCGTCGCACAGCTCCTCCACGGCGCCCTTGAGCGTGTAGAAGTCCATGTCCTCGCCGTAGGCGCCCAGGGTGAGCACCTTAGGCTCGTCGGCCAGGCCGTCGGCGCGCTTCTTGTAGACCTTCGCGAACTCGTAGACCTTGACGCACTTGTTGCGGTAGTTCCAGTTGCGCGCGAGCACTTCGAGCACGCTGGGCAGAGTGGTGGTGCGCATGCAGCTGGTGTCCTCGCCCAGGGGGTTGAGGATGCGGATGGCGTCGCGCTTGGGGTCGTTTTCGGGCAGGCGTATCATGTCCCAGCCCGCCGGGCTGTAGAAGGAATAGGTGATTATCCCGTCATAGCCGCAGGCGCGGCAGACCTCGCCCAGACGGCGCTCGGCGTTCTGCTCGGGCGTGTAGCCGCCGGACTTGGTGCCGGAGTCCTCCATCATGGTGCTGGGGATGTTGTTGAAGCCGTAGATGCGCGCGACCTCCTCGGCGAAGTCGTTCTGCGTGTACTTCGGGTCGATGTCCAGGCGCCAGCTCGGCACGGTGACGGTGTTGCCGTCCAGCTTGAAGCCGAGGTCGGTGAGTATCTTGCGCATGGTGTCGCCGTCTATGTCGGTGCCGAGTATCCAGTTGACGCGGTCGACGTCCAGCTCGCGCACCAGCGGCTCGGGGGGATTCGGGAACACGTCGATGACGCCGTCCACGACCTCGCCCGCGCCCAGCAGCTCGACCAGCTCGCAGGCGCGGTTGACGGCCCGCATGGTCAGGTAGGGGTCGAGCCCCTTCTCGTAGTGCGCGCTGGCGTCGGTGCGCATGTTCAGCGCGGCGGCGGTGCGGCGGATGCTGGTGCCGTTGAAGTTGGCGCTCTCAAAGAGCACCATCTTGGTGTCCTCGGTTATCTCGCTGTTCTCGCCGCCCATGACGCCGGCCAGGCCGACGGGCTTGTGCTCGTCGCAGATGCACAGCATGCTCGGCGTGACCTTGCGCTCGTTGCCGTCGAGGGTGCGGCAGGTCTCGCCCTCGCGCGCGGTGCGGACTATGATGTGGCCGCCCTCCACGCAGGCAAAGTCGAAGGCGTGCATCGGCTGGCCGTACTCCATCATGACGTAGTTTGTTATGTCAACTATATTGTTGATGGGGCGCATGCCCATGGCCGTGATGCGCTCGCGCATCCACTTCGGCGAAGGCTCTATCTTGATGTTGCGCACCATGCGCGCGGTGTAGCGCGGGCACAGCTCGGGGTTCTCGACTTCGACCTTGACCAGCTCGTTTATGTCGCCGCCGCTGCCCTTGACCACGGGCCCGTGCAGCTTGAGCGGCTTTTCAAAGGTCACGGCCGCCTCGCGGGCGAGGCCGATGACGCTCAGGCAGTCGGGGCGGTTGGGGGTTATCTCAAACTCCACCACGTGGTCGTCGCGGCCTATGACGGGGACGATGTCGTCGCCGGGCTTGCAGGGCTCCCGGAGGATAAACAGGCCGTCCTCGATGGCGTAGGGGAAGTCGTGCAGCGTGAGGCCGAGCTCCTTGATGGAGCACATCATGCCCTCGCTCACTTCACCGTGGAAGGTGGTGGTGCCGATGTTCACGCCGCCGGGCAGCGTGGCTCCGTCGAGCGCCACGGGCACGAGGTCGCCCACCTTCTGGTTCTGCGCGCCGGTCACTATCTGGAGCAGCCTGTCGCCGCCCACGTCGACCTTGCAGTTCCACAGGGTGTGCTTGCCGCTGTCCCCGGCGTCCCAGAGCAGATCCATCTGGACTATCTTGCCGACGACGACCTTGCTGATGCCCTCGCCCATGTAGTGCGTGCCCTCGACCTTGCTGCCGGACATGGTCATGGCCTCGGCAAAGTCGTGGTCGTTCTTCTCCTCCAGGCTCAGATCAACGAACTCGTTGAGCCACTTTCTCGAAAGATTCATGTGTCAAATACTCCTTTCCACCGTTAGAACTGCTCGAGGAACCTGACGTCGTTCTCGAACATGAGCCTGAGGTCGGCGATCTTGAAGCGGCGCATCGCGGCGCGCTCGAGACCCATGCCCCAGGCCAGGCCGGAGTACTTGCTGGTGTCAATGCCGCTCATCTCGTGGACGTGCGGGTTGGTGACGCCGGCGCCCAGCAGCTCTATCCAGCCCTCGCCCTTGCAGGTGGGGCAGCCCTTGCCGCCGCACTTGTGGCACTGCACGTCCATCTCGCAGCTCGGCTCGGTGAACGGGAAGTGGTGCGGGCGGAAGCGGGTGACGGTGTTCTCGCCGTACATCTGCACGGCCATGTTGTGCAGCAGACCCTTCAGGTCGGCGAAGGTGATGTGCTCGTCCACGACCAGACCCTCCATCTGGTGGAACATCGGGCTGTGCGTGGCGTCGACCTCGTCCTTGCGGTAGCAGCGGCCGAACACGGCGGCGCGGATGGGGACATTGCGCGTCTCCATTATGCGCGGCTCCATGCTGCTGGTCTGGGTGCGCAGCAGAGTGCGGCTCTCGTCGTCGAGGTAGAAGGTATCGGTCCACTCGCGCGCGGGGTGACCCTCGTCTGTGTTCAGGCGGTCGAAGTTGTAGGTGGAGAACTCCACCTCGGGGCCGTCGTCGATCTCGAAGCCCATGCCGACAAAGATGTCCTTGACCTCGTCAATCACGACGTCCATCGGGTGCTTGTGCCCGCCCTTGATGCGCTTGCCGGGGAGGGTGACGTCCAGAGCCTCGGCCTCGAGCTGAGCCTCCAGCGCGGCCTCCTCCAGCGCGACGCGGCGGCCGTCGATGGCCTCCTCCAGCCTGGCGCGGACGCTGTTGGCCAGCTGACCCATCGCGGGACGCTCCTCGGCGGAGAGCTTGCCCATCTGCTTGAGCAGTGCCGTCAGCTCGCCCTTCTTGCCCAGGTACTTGACGCGCAGCGCATCCAACGCCGCCACATCCGCCGCCGCAGCGACCGCCTCGAGGGACTCTTGAGCGAGCTTTTCGAGTTGTTCTTTCATACTTCTGCCTCCATGTTGGGGATTTTTTAATAATACTCTATTATTTATTTTTTCTGAGAGATTTCTTTTTGTCTTGTCAAAAAGAAACCCCTCAGACTCCAAAGAGAAAATCGCTTTTTGGGTTGGGAAGTTTGGGGACACGGGGAATAGTGGTCACCAAACAGGTTGGTATTTCAGGTTGCTATCCCTAAGATTTATGCCAGATTAGGGTGCGTACAACTTACCGCTCTAATGACTGACCCGGTAAGCGCTCCGGCGCAAAGCGCCGTTGCGCGGAAATGACAGCACCCCAGTCTCGTAAAGTCCAAGGGATACCAGCGTATCTATGTCGAACCGCCAAGTTAAACCCATTCCCCGGCATATTAAACCACCCAAGCGGCTTTCCTTTCGGGGTCTGGGACGCTTTCTTTGGCCAAGACCAAAGAAAGCGCCCCAGGGGTTCTGCAACCCGCCGGGTTGCACCGCCCGGGCGCGGTCGCCCAATCCACCCCCCTTTTGGGGGGAAAAGAAAAAAGCCCCCCGTCCCTTGCTCAGGGACGAAAGGCAACCTTCCGCGGTACCACCCAGATTCGGCGCTGTGCGCCGCACTCCTGCCGGCTTTAACGGGCCGAACCCGCCGGTGATTGGCCGGACGCTCCAGGGCGAACAGTCAGCTCGATTCGCGGGAGGCTTTCAGCCGGTGGCCTCCGTTCTCTGCTGCGCTTAAAAGCTGGCATTTTCCCGTTCACAGCGATATTCTGGATTCAACTGAAATATACTTATATCACATCGCCCGCCGGAAGTCAAATGATTTGACGAAATTCCTTTTAAAAGTTATAATGTCCGCATGGGTAAACTCACTGCGAGAGCCGATGCGCCGAGCCTCCTGCCCCGGAGGGCGCGCGCAAGCTCCAAACACGACTACGGCCGGCTGCTTATCGTGGGCGGCAGCGTCGGCTATTCAGGGGCGCCCACACTCGCTTCCCGCGCCGCCGTGCGCGGCGGAGCCGGACTTGTCCACCTGGCCGTGCCGCGCGACATCTACCTCGTCGCGGCCATGAAAAACGACGAGGCCATGACCATGCCCGTCGACTGCGACGAAAACGGCGTGATAAGCGCCGGAGCCATCCCCGCGCTCATGGACATACTGCCCCGCTGCGACGTGCTGGCAATGGGTCCCGGCCTGGGACGCAGCCGCGGCGTGGCCGAGCTGGTGCGCACGCTCGCGCTGGAGTGCGAGGCGCGGGTCGTCCTGGACGCAGACGCGCTGTGGGCGCTCTCCCAGCTCGAGCCAGACTTCCTCTCCAGGCTCGGCAAGCCCGCCGTGCTCACGCCGCACGAGGGCGAGTTCGTCCGCCACCTGGGCGGCGAGCTTGCGCCGTCGCGCGAGGCCGCGGCGGAGCGCTACGCCCGTGAGCACGGCTGCATCATGGTGCTCAAGGGCGCGAACACGGTCGTGGCCTTCCCGGATGGCAAGACTTATGTCAACCGCAGCGGCAACCCCGGCCTCGCCCGTGGCGGCAGCGGGGACGCGCTGACGGGTATTATGGGCGCGCTGCTCTGCCAGTTCCCGGCGGACAAGGCCGTCCCTCTGGCCGTATATCTGCACGGGCTGGCCGGCGACATAGCCGCCGGAGAAAAAGGCGAATACGGCATGACGATAACCGACGTGATAGATGCGCTTCCGCAGGCGATGAAGCTCATTACGGAGGAGTAGATCATCATGCTAAGAGCCGCACTGGCTCTGGCCGCGGGCGCGATGCTGTTAGCGCTCACGGCCTGCGGCGCGCCCGGCGAGGACGCGCTGGACGAACTGCGCGAGGACATGACCGCAGCGGACGGCGTCACCGTCCGCGCGGCCGTCACCTCCACGGCGGGCGGCGAGTACGCCGAGTACGAGCTGGAGTGCACGCGCTCCGGCGGCGAGTACGGCGTCACGGTGCTCGCGCCGGCAGAGGTCGCGGGCGTCACCGCGACGCTGGACTTGGACGGCGGCACGCTCGGCTACGACGGCCTGGCGCTCGCTTTCGCGTCCCCGGGCGGCGTGACGCCCATCACGGCGCTGCCGGAGCTGCTGCGCGCGCTGGAGAGCGCCTACGCCGCGCTCAGCTGGACGGAGGGCGATAGCACCTTTGTCTCGCTGGAGGTCACGGACAGCCTGACCATGACCGTGGAGCTGGGCGGGGACGGAAGCCCCGTCTGGGCGGAGCTCCTGGAGGACGGAGCGGCCTCGGCGCAGTGCGAGATCTCGCAATTCACCATCGATTGAGGCGTAAACATGGCATTTGAAGACAAACGCACCTGGGCCGAGATAGATCTCGCCCGGCTGGATGCAAATTACAGAGAGATACGCCGCGTGCTGCCGGAGCGCTGCCGCTTCGCCGGACTGTGCAAGGCCAACTCCTACGGCCACGGCGCTATACACATCGCCCGGCGGCTGGAAGCGCTCGGCGCCGAGTACATAGCCGTGAGCTGCTTTGAGGAGGCGGCCGACCTGCGCCAGGCTGGCGTGGGCGCGGACATACTCGTCCTCGCGCCCAGCCCCGCCTTCCTGGCGGGCAGCCTGGCCGATCTGCGCTGCACGCAGACCATCGGCGACATAGACGCCGCGCGGGACATGAGCCGCCGCCTGGCCGGAACCGGCAGGCGCCTGGCCTGCCACCTCAAGCTGGAGACCGGCATGGGTCGCACCGGCTTTGACGTCTCCTCGCCCGCCGCCATCGCCCAGGTCTGCGAGGCGCTGAGCCTGCCGGGACTGGAATGGACGGGCGTGTTCACCCACTTCGCCGTCTCGGACGAGCCGGAGTCCGACTTCACGCTCGCCCAGTTTGAGCGCTTCGAGGCCGCCGTGCAGCGTCTGGAGGAAGTTTCCGGCCGCTCGCTCGGCATTAGGCATTGCGCAAACTCCGGCGCTGTGGTAAACTTCCGTCAGACGTGTATGGACATGGTGCGCCCCGGCCTGCTGCTGTACGGGCTGTACCCCGGCGCGGAGCGCGGCGGGCTGAGCCTGAAGCCGGTCATGAGCGTCAAGACCCGCGTGGCCGAGATAACGCATCACCGCGCCGGAGACACGATAAGCTACGGCCGCACCTTCACCTGTGAGCGGGACATGACCCTGGCCGTGATACCGATAGGCTACGCCGACGGGCTGCACCGGCGGCTGTCCGGACAGTTTTCCGTCTCGATAAACGGCGAGCGCGCGCCGCAGGTGGGCACGATCTGCATGGACATGTGCATGGTCGACGTCAGCGCCATGCCGGACGTGCGCGTCGGCGACGTAGTTACCGTGTTCGGCGACGATCCCCCGGCGGACGAGCTGGCCGCCAGGGCGGGCACCATCGCCTACGAGCTGCTGTGCGCCGTCTCTCCGCGCGTGCCGAGAGTATATCTCAATGAATAAAGCGGCGTAAAACGCGTGATAATAATACCGGCGGGACACTCCGCCGCCCGGTACATATAATATGAACGGGCACCTTTATATAAGCAGGTGGTACTATGCTAAACGCGAACCCCGTGCACCGCGGGGACATCTATTACGCCGACCTCAGCCCCGTCGTGGGCAGCGAGCAGGGCGGGCTCCGCCCCGTGCTGATAGTGCAGAACGACACCGGCAACCGGCACAGCCCGACGGTCATCGCCGCGGCGATAACGTCGCAGACCGGCAAGGCGCGCCTGCCGACCCACATCGAGCTGTCGGCCAGCCACTACGGCCTGAGCCGTGACAGCGTCGTGCTTCTCGAGCAGATACGCACGCTGGACAAATCCCGCCTTCGCGAGCGCATGGGCTCTCTCGACGCGCCCACTATGGATCGCGTCAACGGCGCTATCGCCGTGAGCTTCGGCCTCGCTCAGTGAGGCAGCGCCTCAAAGGGGCAATTAAAAAAGAGAACATCCGTGCGGGGTGCGGCCCCGCACGGCGTGCAGGAGGTACATAAGAGATGAAGAAAAAGCTGATAATCGCACTGGCCGCGGCGCTTGTGCTGTGCTGCGCCGGAGTTGGCGCATGGGCCGCCAGCAACGCCGGAACGCAGTCCGACCCGCTTGTGGCCATGAGCTATCTCGAGCAGGTACAGCAGCGGCTGGAGCGCAACTTTGACGCCGCGCTCGACGAGGCCGTGGACGGCCTGGACGCCGCCGCGGGCGAGTTCGCCTCCGTCAGCCTCTCCGGCGGGAGCGTGAGCCTCGGCGTGGGCACCGAGGTGCTCTGCCTCGAGCCGGGAGCCGTCGCCACCGGCACGCTGATCGACGCCACTGCCGGCGGGGTCATCAACCCCGGCGACACGCTCAGCGCCAACCACCTCTACCTGGTCGCGGACAACAACACCATCCTCTCCGGCGCCGGCGAAGCCCTGATACGCGGCTCATACAGTGTGGGGTAAGCGCGCTCGCAATAATAGTTAAAACGCTGTGCGGCGGGTTCACACCCGCCGCTTTGATTTGCCCGGCCGGCATTGCGGAACAAAACGCCGCGCGGCTACGTCAAAGCGCCGTCGAATTTTACCGGACTTGAAAATTGTTCAAAGATTGCTTAAAAACAGCGCGGCAATATCTGCTATACTATGCGTTGACCGGCCTCGGCCGGTTCAAGCCGCGTTAGAAAGGACAAGCGCAACATGGCTAATGACACGCCCTCCGGCGGGGCTTCGACTTTAATAAAAAAGCACCTGAAGCGCTTTATTCAGGGTATGCTCATAGGTCTCGGCGCCGTGCTGCCCGGCATATCCGGCGGCGTGCTCTGCGTCATATTCGGCATCTATCAGCCGGTGATGGAGCTGCTGTCCAGCCCGTTCAGGAACTTCAAGACCCACATACCCAAGCTGATACCGGTGCTGCTAGGCGGCGCCGTGGGCTTTCTCGGCGTGGCCAAGCTGCTGGCATTTTTGCTCAACGCCTACCCCGACCCGTCCGTCTGCGTATTCGTCGGCCTGATAGCCGGTATGCTCCCCTCCCTCTTTCACGAGGCCGGCGGGCAGGGACGAAGCCGCGCCTCGTGGGTGGCCATGCTCGTCGCCTTTGCCGTAGTGCTCGCGCTGCTGTGCGGCCTGAACAAGCTGAGCGTGACGATAGAGCCGAACTTCGGCTGGTACCTGTTCTGCGGCTTCTGCCTGGCGCTGAGCGTTATAGCTCCGGGTATGAGCTTTTCCACGCTGCTCATGCCGCTGGGGCTGTACACGCCCTTTGTGGACGGCCTGGGCAGCCTCAGCCTGAACGTGCTGCTGCCCGGCGCGCTCGGCGCGATAGTCACGGTGGTCTGCCTTGCAAAGGCGGTGAACTACCTTTTCAAGCGCTACTACTCTGTGGCCTTCCACGCGATAATCGGCGTCGTCATTGCCGCGACCATCGTAATCATCCCGTTTTCCGGCTTTGCGGCCTCGGCGGCCTCCTGCGCCGTAAACGCCATCTGCATCGCCGCCGGCACCGCCGCCGCGCTGCTGATAAGCCGCTTCAACGCCAGGCACGGCGCATAAACGCCAAAAGCGTCCCCGTTTCTACGGGGACGCTTTTGCTTTGCCCTCCGGCCTCGCTCACTTCTCCGAGAAGCCGAAGTTGCGCAGGAGGCTCATGGAGTCGCGCCAGTTTTCCTTGACCTTGACCCAGGTCTGGAGGTAGACCTTCGTGTCCAGCAGCGTCTCTATGTCCTTCCTGGCCATCTCGCCTATCTTCTTGAGCATGTCGCCGTGCTTGCCTATGATGATGCCCTTGTGGCTGGCCTTTTCGCAGTATATCGTGGCGTCTATCTCTATCACGCCGTCGTCGCGCTCCTCAAAGCGGGTGATGACCACGGCGGTGCCGTGCGGCACCTCGCGCTCCAGGCACCAGAGCAGCTTCTCACGGATTATCTCGGCGCACAGCTGCTTCTCGGGCTGGTCGGTGAACACGTCGTCCGGAAAGAGGTGCGGCCCCTCCTCGGCGAACTTGTCCAGCTCGTCGAGCAACTCGTCCAGGCCCTCGCCGCGCTGGGCGCTTATGGGCACGACGGCGTCGAAGCTGTGCACGGCGGCGTAGGCGGCTATCACGCTCAGCAGCTCGGGCTTCTCCACCGTATCTATCTTGTTCACGGCCAGGATGGCGGGCACGCGCGCGTTTTTGATCTGCGCGATAAGCTCCTGCTCCTGCTTGCCTACGGACGGTATCGGCTCCACCACCAGCACCACGGCGTCGACGTCCGCCACGCTCTCGCGCACGACCTTGTCCATGTACTCGCCCAGGCGCGTGCGCGCCCTGTGGAAGCCGGGAGTGTCCATGAACACGAACTGCGTCTCTCCCCTGGCCACCACGCCGGTTATGCGTCCGCGCGTGGTCTGGGGCTTGTTGGAGACTATGGCCACCTTCTCGCCGACCAGGGCGTTGGTCAGCGTGCTCTTGCCGACGTTGGGACGTCCAGCTATGGTTATCATCGCGTTTTTTGTCATTGTTCCACCTCCGCGGCGGGAACTGTCCCCGCCGCCTTTTTTCTTTGAACCGCGCCGCTGACCAGGTATATTATCGTGGCGACCCACACGCAGACGAAGGTCACCAGCATGGCGCTGCTCATCGTCTCGTTGAAAAACACGAGCCCGCACAGCAGCTGCAGCGTCGGATTTATGTACATCAGCACCCCGGAGAGCGACATGGGCGTGCTGGGTATCCCGCTCGAATACAAAAACACCGGCAGGAACGTCACGGCACCCGCCGCGGGCAGGAGCAAAAGCCGCCAGCCGGACAGCGCGCCGGTGCTTATGGGACCTGCGTTGAGCTCCATCACCAGCGCCACGGCCAGCGCTATCGGCGCGACCAGCAGCGTCTCTATGAACGTGGATATGCCGCCCGGCACGTTCGCCTTTTTCTTCACCGCGCCGTACAGCGCGAAGGAAAGGCCGCACAGCAGCGCCAGATACGGGAACTGCCCCGCCATCACCATCGGCGCGGCCACGCCTATCGCGGCTATTATCACCGACACCCACTGCGCCGCCGTCAGCTTTTCGCGGAACAGTATGAAGCCCAGCAGTATAGCCAACAGCGGGTTTATGTAGTAGGCCAGGCTGGTGTCCAGCACCCTGCCCGCGCTGACGCAGTAGATCAGCACGCCCCAGTTGAAGCTTATCAGCAGCCCGCACGCGAGCATCCTCAGCAGCAGCTTTCTGTCCTTCAGCACGGCCTTGGCCGCCACCCAGCCGCCGGTCAGCGGCAGCAGCGCGGCGCTGACCGCCAGCGAAAAGACTATCCGGCAGCACAGCACGTAGAACGAGTCTATGTCCGCGAGCAGCTTCCAGAATATCGTCAGCAGCCCCCAGAGCACATAGCTCGCCAGCACCATCAGCGTCCCCTTTTTCATCTCTCTCCCATCTCAGATTATGGCTCCAGGCGAGCCATTATGGCCTTCTCCCTCTCTCTCATCTGCCTTTTCATCTCGCCCTCGTCCACGTGGTCGTAGCCCAGCAGGTGCAGCACGCTGTGCACCGTGAGATACATCAGCTCGTGGTCGAAGCCGTGCAGGTACTCCTCGCCCTGGCGCGCGCAGCGCTCCAGCGAAAAGGCCATGTCGCCCAGCAGTATGCGCCCCGTGTCCAAGTCCCGCTCGCACGCCGCAGCGTCAAATTCGCCGGGCGCAAGCTCGTTGAGCGGGAAGCTCAGCACGTCGGTGGCGGAGTCTATACCCCGGTATTCGCGGTTTATCTCGCGTATTCCCTCGTCATCGGTAAGCAGCGCGGACAGCGCGCAGTCCTCCGTGACGCCCTCCGCCGCAAGCGCGGCAGCGGCGGCGCGGAGTATCAGCTTCCTGGCGTTTTCGTGTCCGAGGCCTCTCTTTTCCCGGGACACGCTCAGCTTGACCGGCATTATTCTCACACTCCATAGACCTCGGACAGCTTGTCCGAGAGATAGTCGGCGTAGCACTGCACGTCCAGCGGGCCGCCCGTCGCCCGCTCCAGCAGCTCGCGCGGCTGGTACAGCGCGCCGTAGCGCCAGATGTTCTCCTCCAGCCACCCGTTTATGTCCGAGACGTCGCCGGCGCGCAGGCTCTCGTCCACGTCCATGCTCTCGCGCATACGCGCCATGAGCTGCGCCGCGGCCACGGTGCCGAAGGCGTAGGTCGGGAAGTACCCGAACTGCCCCGCAGCCCAGTGGGAGTCCTGCAATATGCCCTCGTCGTCGCTCGTCACCTCGCAGCCGAGGTACTTTTTCGTCAGCTCGTTCCACATGGCGGGCGCGTCGCGCACAGCGGCCTCGCCGTTCATCACCGCGCGCTCTATCTCATAGCGCAGCAGTATGTGCAGGCAGTAGCTGACCTCGTCGGCCTCGTCGCGCAGCGGCGTGTCCTTGACCGCGTTGACCGCGCGGAAGAACTCCCTCGGCTCCCTGCCGGCCAGCTCCGGGATATTGGCCGTGAGCACCGGCCACATGAACTCCGTCCAGGCGCGGGAGCGGCCGACCATGTTCTCGTAGAAGCGCGACTGGCTCTCGTGCACGCTCATGCTCACGCCCTCGCCCAGGCGGGTGTATTGCAGCGCCTCGCCGGTGCCCAGCTCGTAGAGGGCGTGTCCGCACTCGTGTATCACGCCGTACAGGCTGGTCGTGAAGCTGTCGGGGATATACCGCGTGCAGATGCGCACGTCGTAGCGGGAGAAGGCCACCGTGAAGGCGTGGTCGGAGATGGCCAGGCGGCAGCGGTTCCGGTCCACGCCCAGCGCGTCCATGTTGAAGTGGGCTATGCGCTGCTGATACAGCGGCGAGACGCGGCAGCGCAGTATGCCCGTGTCCGGCTGTACGAACTGCCGCGCATAGTTTTGCAGCGGCGCTATCTTCTCGCGCACCTCGTCAAAGAAGGCTCCGCACTGAGCCTGGGTCAAGCCCTCCTCGTTGTAGTCCAGCCAGAACTCATACGGCGGCGAATCCGGCCAGGTCTGGGAGGCGATGCGCCTGGCGGCGTAGAAAAGCCGCCCGAGCCACGGCTCCAGCGCGGCAAAGTCGTTGGCCTCGTGCGCCCGCGACCAGGCCGAGAGCGCCTCGTTGGCCAGCTTGCGGAAGGAGAGGTACTCCTCCAGGTTCACGTGCCTCAATATCTCGCCCGAACGCCTGAGCAGGTGCACGCTGCGCCGCTCCGGCTGCGTCAGCGCGTCGAGGTGGTCCTCCAGATAGTCCAGCAGCCGGATGCCCTCGGCGGAGGATATGAGCTCCAGCGCGGATTCGCCCAGGATGCCCAGCGTCTGCGAGCGCGCGATGATGTTCCCCGGCGGAGCCAGCGTCTCCGCGTCGAAGGAGAGCGCGCCGGAGGCGTGGCGCAGGGCGAACTCGCGCTTTTGCAGCTCGGCAAGCTGACGCCTGGCTACGGGCAGCGTCAGCTTCGATACGGCGATCAAGGCTTCCTCCGGAAGGTCTTCAGCCCGGGCTTGGCCGCCTTCTGCGCCTCGCTGCGGCGCTTTTCGTCCTTCTCATAGGCCTCGATTATCTTCTGCACCAGCTCGTGGCGCACGACATCCGCGCCGGTGAGGCGGCAGATGGCTATGTCGTCTATGCCCTGCAGCACGCGCATGGCCTCCTTCAGGCCGCTGACCTTGTCGCGCGGCAGGTCTATCTGCGTCACGTCGCCCGTGATGACCACGCGCGAGCCGAAGCCGATTCGCGTGAGGAACATCTTCATCTGCTCGCGCGAGGTGTTCTGCGCCTCGTCGAGGATGATGAAGCTGTCGTCCAGCGTGCGGCCGCGCATGTAGGCCAGCGGCGCGACCTCGATGTTCCCGCGCTCGAGGTACTTGTTGTACGTCTCGGGGCCGAGCATCTCAAAGAGCGCGTCGTACAGCGGCCTGAGGTACGGGTCGACCTTGCTCTGCAGGTCGCCGGGAAGGAAGCCCAGCCGCTCGCCGGCCTCGACGGCGGGGCGGGTGAGGATGATGCGGTTCACCTGCTCGCTCCTGAACGCGGCCACGGCCTCGGCGACGGCCAGATAGGTCTTGCCGGTGCCGGCGGGGCCTATGCCCAGGGTGACGGTGTTCTTGTTCATCGCGTCCACATAGGCCTTCTGACCCAGGGTCTTGGCCTTGATGGGCTTGCCCTTGGCCGTGATGCACACCACGTCGCCGCCCAGCTCGCCTATCTTGGCCTCGCGGCCTTCGCGCACCAGCTTGAGGATATAGCGCACGTTCTGCGCGTCTATCGCCTCGCCGCGGCTGGCGAGCTGCAAGAGGCCGTTTATTGCCTTCTCCGCGGCCATGACGTCCTCAGCTTCGCCGGAAATGCGCAGCTGGTCGTCCCTGTCCGTGACGGAGACGCGCAGCTCGCTCTCGATTATTCTCAGGTTCTGGTCAAAGGAGCCGAAGACGCTTATGACGTTCTCCATGCGGTCTATCGGCATTGTCCTTTCTATCATTTGTGCGTATCCCTTTCTCTGCTTCTATGCTTGCTCCGCCGGGGTGAACACGGCGATGTCCTCGCGGCACTCCGCGCGCATGGTGACGATGAGCCGGCTGCCGCTCACGGAGCTTGTGAACGTCGCATTGAGCACCTCTCCCCTGCCCTGAAGCTCGCGCGCGAGCGCGTCTTCGAGCTGGGCGGACAGCTCCGCGGCCAGCGCGTCGGCGTCCCGGCGGGCGGGGGCGGCGTCGTACTCCACTATCTGCTCTCTCACCAGCGTGACGGGCAGGGTGAACACACCCTCCACGGCAAGCGGAAATTCTTTCACTATTTTACCACAGCCGGCGGGCGTTTGGCTACTCCTTTTGTAAAAATTCAGGCGCGTGCCGCCCACCGTGAGGTACCAGCGCGAGCGCGTTCCGGCCTCCTCCAGCGCGGTGTATTCTATCGGCGCGGATATGCTCCGCTCGTACCACGTCCTGGCCTCCACGACGGCGGAGGCGCGCACATAGCGCGTGTCGCCGACCTCGCTGGGCATCTCGCCGGAGACCAGCGTCTCCCCGGCCACCACGGCGTCGCCCACCGCCGCCACCGGCAGCCCCTGATAGACCTCCATACGCTCTATTATGCCCGTTGCGGCGGCGGTGACGCTGCCCGCGCCGTCCTCGGACACCAGGCCCGGAGCCTCGGTGCGCTCCCGCACGCGCACCAGCGCGCGGGACGAGTCCACGCTCACGCCCACCCAGCTCAGCTCCGGGATGTCCAGTATCACGCTGTTGCGTATCTCGTCGGCCGACCAGCCCGGCCAGAACGAGCCGCTCTCCACACCGCAGGCGGCCAGGGCGCGCAGTATCTCGCCCGTGGACACGCTCTCGTTGCCCTCGACGTCTATGTCCCAGACAAAGAGCGAGCCGGCCGCCAGCAGCGCGAAGCATACCACCGCCGTCACAAGCAGCGCTATGCGGCGCGCAAGGCGGCGGCGAACCAGCGGCACGCCGCGCTCGCGCAGCACCTTCAGCTCGCACTGGCAGCGCGCGGCGAGCGACCTCGCCAGCGGGAGGTCGCGCGTATACAGTCCCAGGCGCAGCGTCAGCGCGTCCACGCACTCGCCCTGCCAGAAGCGCACGTCACGCCCGGCGAGGGCGTTGAGCAGCCGCTCCGGCGCGGCGCCCGTGACCTCGACGCGGACGCTGCCGCGCAGAAATTGAGCAAACTTTCGCATCACTCCAACTCCACCGAGAGTATGCGCCCCGTGACCAGCAGAGCCTCTCTGTCCATGGCCGCAAGTTCCAGCGCCTCGCCGATTATGCGCACGCGGTGCGCCCCGGCGTTGACCTCTATCCGCTCGCGGGAATAGCTGGCAAGCCCGCGGTGGTCCTCGACGAGCGCCCGCCGCGTGCCCATAAGCGTTACCTTTACGACCCCCGCCGCCCCGGCCGGAAGCTCGAACCGGTCGGCCAGCGTCTCTCTCAGAGGCGTGCGATTAGGCATAGACTACACCCCCGTGGGAGTTTATGCCCCGGAGCAGCGGCGTATTACGGCCGGGGCTGCGCGTAATACGGCGCGCGGCGCGCTCATAAGCTCCAACGGGGGTGTTGTCCTTGCGATATCAACTGGCGTGCGCGCTGGCCGCGGCGGCGCTGCTGGCGCTGCTGGGCTGGCCGGAGGCCGCGTCCGGCGGCGTGCGCGGCGGGCTTGCGACCTGCGGCGGGGTGATAATCCCGTCGCTGTTCCCGTTTTTCGTGCTCAGCGCCGCCGTGAGCGAGCTGGGCATACCGCAGCGGCTGGCGAGGCGGCTGGCAGAGCCCATGTCCAGGCTGTTCGGCGTGTCCGGCGCGGGGGCTTCGGCGCTCGTCCTCGGCGTGCTGGGCGGATACCCGCTCGGCGCGGCGAGCGCGGCGGATATGGCCGTGCGCGGCGTCATCACCTCTGAGGAGTGCTCCCGTCTGCTGGAATTTTGCAACAACTCCGGCCCCGCCTTCCTCGTCGGGGCGGCAGGCGTCGGGGTGTTCGGCAGCGTGAGGGCGGGGATGGCGCTCTACGCCTGCCACGTGGCCGCGGCGGTGACCTCCGGCGTGCTGATGCGCGGCGCGCACACCGCCCCCGCCGCCGCGGCTCCGGACGTGCCGGAGGTGCGGCCGGGCGCGCTCGCCCGGGCGGTGACGGCCTCGGTAAAGAACATACTCAACGTCTGCGGCTTCGTGGTGATATTCTCCGCCGTGTGCTCGGCGCTGGACGCCTCGGGCGTCCTGCCCCGGCTGGCCGGCGAGCTCGCGGTGCGCACGCATCTGGAGCTGGGCGCGGCGCGCGCCGCGCTGACGGGCTTCTTCGAGCTGGGCGGGGGCATAAGCGCGCTGCGCGGCTGCGCGCCGACCCGGCTGAACTTTGCGCTCTGCGCCGCGATGATAGGCTGGGGCGGAGTATCCGTGCACATGCAGACCGCCGCGGCCGTCGCCGCAGCGAACGTCAAGACCGCGCGGCACCTCGCCGGGAGGGCGCTCAGCGCCGCGCTCTCGGCCTTGTACGCGCTGGCCGCCTATGCGCTGATCTGACCTGCGCGGAGGCGTCAAACCGCCCTTGCATATCCCGTGGCTATGTGGTAAAATGTCTCGCTATGAAAAATGACTTTCAAGAGAGATATATCGCCGCAAGACGGCGCGTCATTGCCAATGATTTCCGCAACCTGAACCCCATGCAGCGCGAGGCTGTTATGGCCACGGAGGGGCCGCTGCTCATCCTCGCAGGGGCAGGCAGCGGAAAGACCACCGTGCTCATAAACCGCGTCGCCAACCTGCTCAAATACGGACGCGCGTCCGACTGTGACGAGGTGCCCGAGAGCGCCACGGAGGCCGACCTGGCCGTGCTCGAGGCCGGTCCCTCGCCGGAGGCGGAGGCGCTCGCCGCCTACGAGCCGGTGGAGCCGTGGCGCATCATCGCCATCACCTTCACGAACAAGGCCGCGGACGAGCTGAAAAGCCGCCTTGCCGCCAAGCTCGGTCCCAAGGCCGACGACATCTGGGCGCGCACCTTCCACAGCGCCTGCGTGCGCATACTGCGCCGCGACGCGGACAAGCTGGGCTATCCGCGCGACTTCACCATCTACGACACCTCGGACCGCAACAGCGTGATGAAGTCCATCCTGCGCGAGATGGATCTCGACGAGAAGATCTACCCGCCGCGCAGCATCCTGGCGATGATAGACTCGGCCAAGGACCAGCTGCTCTCGCCCGAGCGCTACGCCGCGAAAAACGGCCAGAGCGCCGACCCTCGCCAGCGCAAGATCTGCGAGATATACACCGCCTACGCCTCCCGCCTGTTCAAGGCCGGAGCCATGGACTTTGAAGACCTCATCTACAACACCGTGCGCCTTTTCAACGAGCACCCCGACGTGCTGGAGCACTACCAGAGGCAGTTCAAGTACGTGCTCATAGACGAGTACCAGGACACGAACCATCTCCAGTACCTGCTGGCCGGACAGCTCGCCGGCGGCTGGGGCAACATCTGCGTTGTCGGCGACGACGACCAGAGCATCTACAAGTTCCGCGGCGCAACCATCGAGAACATACTCAGCTTTGAAAAGCAGTACAAGGGCTGCCGCACGATACGGCTGGAGCAGAACTACCGCTCCACCGGCCACATCCTGCACGCGGCCAACGCCGTCATCGCCAACAACACCGAGCGCAAGGGCAAGACCCTCTGGACCGACTTCGGCGACGGGGACAAGCTCCAGCTCTACACCGCCATGAACGAGGACGACGAGGCGCAGTACGTCGCCGCGCACATTCTCGCGCACCGCGGCCGGGGCGGCAACTTCCGCGACTGCGCCGTGCTCTACCGCATGAACGCGCAGTCCAACCGCCTGGAGTTCGCCTTCAAGCGCAACGGCATCCCCTACCGCGTAGTGGGCGGTATGCGCTTCTTCGACCGCGCGGAGATAAAGGACATGCTCGCGTACCTCTGCGCCATACAGTCCCCGGCGGACGATCTGCGCCTGGCCAGGATAATCAACGTCCCCGGTCGCGGCATAGGCGAGAAGACCGTTGAGGCGGCCAGGGGCATCGCCGCGCGGGAGGGCGTCAGCCTCTCCGACGTGGTGTCCCGCGCCAACCAGTACGAGGAGCTTCACCGCGCCGCGCCGAAGCTCATAGAGTTCTCGGACATGATGGCCGGGCTGCGCCGCCAGGCCGAGGAGCTGCCCGCCGACCGGCTCTACGACCTGGTGCTGGAAAAGACCGGCTATGAAAAAGCCCTGCGCGACAAGGGCGGGGACGAAAACCTCGCCAGGCTGGAGAACATCGCCGAGCTGAAGACCAACATCCTCGGCTACATCAAGGAGACGGGCGACGAGTCGCTCTCCGGCTTCCTCGACCAGGTCGCCCTCTACACGGACATAGACGGCTACAGCGCGGACGACGACTGCGCCATCATGATGACCATGCACAGCGCGAAGGGGCTGGAGTTCCCCGTCGTGTTCGTCGTGGGCATGGAGGAGGGCATCTTCCCCGGCGTCAGGAGCATAGGCGACCCGGAGGAGATGGAGGAGGAGCGCCGATTGTGCTACGTCGCGCTCACCCGCGCCAAGCGCGAGCTGTACCTCACCAACGCCCGCCAGCGCATGATCTTCGGCCGCACGGCCATGAACCTGCCCAGCCGCTTCACGGACGAGATCCCCGCCGAGGACGTAGAGCGCACGGGTCACAGCGCCGAGCAGCAGCGCGAGTGGAAGCCGCGCAAGCGCCTGGCTCCCGAGCCGAGGGCGCACGCCGTGCAGGCGGCCAAGCCCGCCTCCTCCGCCGCGCCGAAGCCCAGCTTCGCCGTGGGCGACCGCGTCAAGCACATGGCCTTCGGCCCGGGCAAGATCTCCAAGCTCACGCCCATGGGCGGCGACGCGCTGGTCGAGATAAGCTTCGACAGCGGCGACGTCAAGCGCCTGATGCTGCGCGCAGCCAGCCAGCACATGGAGAAGGTGGACGGATGAGCGCCAAAAACCGCGGCGCCGTCGGCAGGCTCGCCCTCCTGGGCGCAACGCTGCTGTGGGGCTCCTCCTTCGTCGTGCTCAAGACCACGCTGGACAGCGTGCCCACGCTCTGGGTGCTGGCCATACGCTTCACCGGCGCGGCGCTGCTGATGGGCATACCCTGCATAAAGCAGCTGCGCAAGATAGACGCCGGCTGCCTCAAGGCCGGCGCGATGATGGGCGCGGCGCTCTACGCCGCCTACACCCTGCAGACCTTCGGCCTGGAGTACACCACGCCGGGCAAGAACGCCTTCCTGACGGCCACTTACTGCGTCCTGGTGCCCTTCCTTTGGTGGGCGTTTGCCCACAAGCGCCCGGACAGGTACAACATCTCCGCCGCGCTGGTGTGCATCACCGGCATGGCGCTGGTGTCGCTCTCGGGCGACTTTGGCATCGGCCTGGGCGAAGGGCTGACGATGTGCTGCGGGCTTTTCTACGCGCTGCACATAATCTTCACGTCCAGGGGCGTGGAGAAGTACGGAGTCGGCGTGCTGACCACGATACAGTTCGCCACGGCGGCGCTGCTGTGCTGGATAAGCGCGCCCATCTCCGCGCCCTTCCCCGCCGCCGTCCCCGCCAGCGCGTGGATATCCATCGCCTACCTGTGCATCATGTGCACCGGCGTGTGCTACCTGCTGCAGACCATAGGCCAGAAGTACACCTCCCCGCAGACCTCGTCCATACTGCTCACGCTCGAGAGCGTGTTCGGGACGCTGATATCCGTCGTCTTCTACCACGAGCAGCTGACCGTGCGCGAGCTGGCCGGCTTTGTGCTGATATTCGCCGCCGTGCTGATAAGCGAGACAAAACTCGAGTTCCTCCACCGCCGCCCGGCGGTACAGCGATAAAAAAAGACCCATCGGTCAGTTATTGAACCGATGGGTCTTTTTTCACTCCTCGACGTCGTAAATGCCGTCGTCTTCGGGGTCGTCTTTCAGCAGGCGCTTGAGGTTTTCGAGCCTTGCGGCGACCTCGCCGGCCGGCTCGTCTATGCGGCTTTGCATCTCCTCGAGCATGAATTTCGAGCCCTGGAGCATGGTGTAGGTCGCGCTTCTCAGCTTGCCCGCGCGGGCGAGGTCTTCAAGGTTGAGCTCCACCAGCTCGTGCTCGGCGGCTATGCCCTCGCAGAGGTCTTCGTACTTACCGAGCGCGGTGAGTATCTCCTCGGCCGTGTGCTCCCCGGCGCTGTATGCGCCGTCTTCCAGGCGCTTGGTCAGTCTTTCCATATGTCCTCCTTTATGTGGGCTTGTTGTCGCCGTGCTTGACGAACAGCATGGTCACGAAGGCCAGCAGCACAAACACCGCGCCGTAAGGGAACAGCGCCGTCATGCCCAGCGTGTCCATAAGGAAGCCGGATATGATGGGCGTCAGCGTCTGCGCGGCCATGCTGGCCGTGTAGTAGAAGCCCGTGTACTTGCCCACGTCGCCGCCGCGGCTCAGCTCGACGACCATGGGATAGCTGTTGACGTTGATGGTCGCCCAGCCTATGCCCGCCGTGGCGAACAGCAGGTTCATCACCATGACGGGGCTGCCCGCGCGGATAAAGCTCGCGGCCAGAAAGCTGCCGCCCAGGATGACGATGCCTATGAGTATGGTCTTGCGGCGGCCTATCCGGCTGGCCAGCGCGCCGACGGGCAGGTACGCGACTATAGCCGCGCCGGTGGCTATCATCAGCGTGAGGTTGTAGTCCAGGTGGAGCACGCTGGAGGCGTACACGGCGTACTTGCTGGTGACGGCGTTGTAGCCGAAGAACCAGAACACCACGCTCATGAGTATGAGAATGAGGCTTTTGAACTCGCCCTTGGACAGCTTGCGGTCGCCGCTGTTGGGGTCTGCGTCCTCCTCCGTGGCTATGCCGTAGCGGTGCGACTCCTCGTGCATCTCATGCACCAGCTGCGGCTCCTTGACTCTCCAGAGGAAGATGACGAGCGAGACGAGCATCAGCGCGCTTATGGCCGTGAAGAACAGCGTGTAGCTCATCAGGGCGTTCTCCGCCTTGCCCGTGCCGAACACGGCGCCCAGGCCGAGCACGATTATGCCTCCGGCCGCGCCCATGAGGTTTATGACGGCGTTGGCCTTGCTTCGCAGCGGCTTTATCGTGACGTCAGGCATCAGCGCCACGGCGGGGCTGCGGAAGGTGGCCATGCTCACCAGCACCAGCAGCAGCACGGCGACGAAGAAGATCAGCGGGCCGTGGTTGTTGGCCGTGGCCTCGGCGGCGTAGGCCTGGCGGGCGGGCACGACGTAGTTGGTGTAGTCGGGGTCGGCGCTGCCGTCGGCCTCGGTCATCTCAATCGAGGCGAACTCCTCGCGCGTGAACTCCTCCTGCACCTCGAACTCCACGCCGTCGGGCGTGGTGGCGGTCAAGTCGGCGTCCCACAGCGTCTCCTGAGCCGTGGGGTTGTCCACCGCCACGGGCGCCAGAGAGCGCAGCTGCAAATCGTCGGCAAAGCTCAGCACCACGAACAGCACCGCGGCGCATATCGTGCCCGTGATTATGAACGGTGTGCGCCGGCCGCGCTTGCTCTTGCATTTGTCCGAGAGCGAGCCGAACAGCGGCAGCAGGAACAGCGCCAGGACGTTGTCCGCGGCCATTATCACGCCGGACAGGCTCTGCGACATGCCAAATTTGTCCGTGAGTATCTTGGGTATAATCGTATCGTAGGCCTGCCAGAACGCGCTGATCAGGAAAAAGGCGAAGCCTACGAAAATAGTCTTTTTGTAATTGAGCTTCATTATATCCCCCCAGGTAGTGTGCTAGGGAAAGTTTAACGCATTTTCCCGTTCAATTCAACCAAAATCTGCGTTAAATCCGCGCGGCGCAGAAACTTCATTTGACGCGCGGCGTCCGCTCGTTGTACAATAGGTGCGTAACACAAGGAGGTGCCTCTCTTATGAGCTTAAATAAAACCGCCAAGGCCGGGCTCATCGCCGCCGGCGTCCTGGCCGCCGCCGCGGGCGCTGCGGTCTTCCTCACCGCGCCCGGCAAGAAGGACGAGAAGCGGCGCGCGCCCTTCATGGGCCGCAACTTTGCCCACCGCGGACTGCACCGCATAGACAAGAGCGTGCCGGAGAACTCCATCCCCGCCTTTGAGCATGCCGCGCGCATCGGCTACGGCATCGAGCTGGACGTCCATCTCACCGCCGACGGCGAGCTGGTCGTGTTCCACGACGACGACACCAAGCGCGTCTGCGGCGTGGAAGGCCGCGTCGAGGACATGACGCTCGACCAGCTGCGCGCATTGCGCCTGTGCGGCACGGACAACGCCATCCCCACCCTGGCGGAGGTGCTGGCCGCCGTCGCGGGCAGGATACCCATAATCGTCGAGCTAAAGCGCGGCGCGCGCAACCGCGAGCTGTGCCGCAAGGTGTACGAGGTCATGCAGACCTATCCCGGTCACTGGTGCGTGGAGAGCTTCGACCCCTTCATCGTGTTCTGGTTCCGCCTGCACGCGCCCGAGGTGCTGCGCGGCCAGCTCTCCGCCACCTACGGCAGCCTGAAGAAGTCCACCGGCAAGCTCAACGCCTTTGTGCTCAGCCGCTGCCTGACCAACTGCCTCACCAGGCCGCACTTCATCGCCTACGAGATAGGCCGAAAGCCGCTCATGGTCAGGCTCAGCGAGCTTCTGGGCGCGATGAAGGTCGCCTGGACCAGCCTGGAGTGGAAGACCGAGGAGAAGAACGACGCCGTCATCTTCCAGTTCTACCGCCCGAGGGTCAAGTACAAATAAGCCGCAAAGGCAAAAGACGCCGCCCGTCGTCGTCGCAAGCTGCATATCCTTCGCTCCCGGCTAAAGCCGAGAGCTCAGTCATTCCGCTGCTCCTCCTCTCCCACGAAGTGCATTCTGCGCTTCGTGGGTTCCCA
>OJQW01000146.1_pt1 | contig 40425 bp, 39 predicted proteins | sample 1599041 | NCBI WGS metagenome assembly OJQW01 (sample SAMN03922518, study PRJEB24848) | human gut metagenome | isolation source: stool sample | host: Homo sapiens | place: Germany | collected 2010-02
GCGAAAGGAAATTGAAAAGCAGAACCGGCATCGTGGCGTTTTTACGCCCACCGACCGCAAGGCATATTATGAAACGATCGCGGTAAACGGCTTTCCCTGCCTGATCGTGCGAGAGCATCCGAAGCCGTCCGAGCGCGCAATTCTCTATTTCTTTGGCGGCGGCATGGTGATCGGCCCCGATAAGGGCGACCTGCCTGTGATGCGCAAGCTCTGCCGCGAGACCGGCTGTGATGTGTGGTTTCCGTTTTACCCGCTCTGCATGGAACACTGCATTACTGAAACCTACGCGATGGTGTACGAATGTTATCGAAAAATGATTACGCTGTACGGCGGCGGAAATGTCAGTACCTGCGGCTTTTCCTCCGGCGGTGCGCTGGCGCTTGGCATTGCGGCGCATAACAACGCCCAGCCAGAGCCACTGCCGTAACCGAGGCACATTGTCGCCGTATCCCCCGGCGAGGTGCCGTGGAACGATGCGGAAAGGGCGCGGATGCAGGCACTCAATAAACGGGACGTTTCCATCGACTATTGCGACTACTTTATTACCGGAAACAGAGAATAAACGGAGAAGCTCGTATCGGTCAATAGCTGATACGAGCTTCTTTTCATATTTTTTAGATTGTGTTTCTTCAGACCTTCCACCCGGCGGCCTGCTGCCGCTCCACCACGAAGCGGCGGTAGAGCCCGTCAACAGCAACCAGCTCGTCGTGGGTGCCCTGCTGGACGATCTCACCGTGATCGACAACGAATATTTTGTCGGCATGGCGCACGGTTTTCAGCCGATGGGCAATCATGATGACCGTCTTATCATGGGTCAGCTCGGAGACGGCCTCCATCAGCTCTTTTTCATTTTCTGGGTCAACATTGGCAGTGGCTTCGTCCAGAATGATGATAGGCGCGTCCTTCATAATTGCCCGGGCTGGAAATGCGCTGGCGCTCGCCGCCGGAAAGCGAGCTGCCTGCCTCGCCGATGACGGTGTCAAAGCCGTCCGGCAGTGCCATGATAAAGTCGTAGCACCGCGCCTTCTTTGCAGCGGCCTGCACCTCCTCCATGGAGGCGTCGGGCTTGCCAAAGCGGATATTGTTGGCGATGGTGTCGGAGAACAGATAGACCCGCTGAAACACAAAGGAGAAATTGCGGATGAGGCTGTCGTAGCTGTACTCCCGCACATCCCGTCCGCCGAGGCGCACGCTGCCGCCCTGCACGTCCCAGAACCGCGCCATGAGATTGCACAGCGTGGTCTTGCCACTTCCGGACGGACCGACGATGGCCACGGTGGTTTTCTCCGGGATGGTCAGGGACACATCGTGCAGGATGGGCTTGCTGTCATAGGAGAAATCCACATGGGACAGGGTGATGTCCTCCCGTTCCGGCGAAAGCTCCTCCCCGTCAATGTCCATGGGTTCTACGCGCAGAATTGCGCTTGCCTTATCTACGCCGATGTCGATGGAGCGGAACAAAGCCGAAAAGCTTCCGGCGCTGTCCAGCTGCTCAAAGAGGATGAACGAGCAGATCAGCATCAAAAGACAGTTTGTCAGCTCCATGGTGCCGCTGAAGTAAAAGACGATAGCGGCCGCGCAGACGGCAACGCCGGTGAGCTTGTTGACGATGAACTGCGCCAGCATATAAAGCACCGACGGGATCTCCATAGCAAAGGACGCCCTGCGGGCTTCCTCCACAGCGCCGTGTACCTGCGTGGCAGAGTCGTGGGTCAGGTCGAAATTCTTGACCTCGGCGATGCCCTGCACATATTCCAGCACCTTGGACACAAGGCGCTCATCGGCATTGAACTTCCGCTGGGAAAGGGTCTGCTCCGAGCGCTGCATGGCGGCGTTGACGGCAAAGAACAGCACCAGTCCCGTCAGTGTGATCAGCCCCATGCGCCAGTCAAAGAGGAACATCATCGCTGCGATGATGCCGGAGGTCAGAAAGCCGCGGGTCGTGACCATAACGACGCGGGTAGCCACATTCGCCATGTTTTCCATGGTGTTGGTGGTGACGGACGTGACCTCGCCGAGGCTGTTGTCATTGAACCAGCCCATAGGCAGGTAGCGCAGGTGCTCGGCGATCTCGATGCGTTTGTTGGCGCAGGCGCGGTAGCCCGCACGGGTCTGGAGCATGGTAGCCTTCATGTTGATGGCAATCGTAATGATCAATGAGATCACGATAATGCCGAGGCTCGTCCATAAAGTTGCCATAGTGACGTTCCTTTCCAGCAGCGCCTGAATGACGATGGCGGCTGCCGGAATACGCATGGCAGAGCAAATGGCGCTGACCACGCCCAGCCAGATAGATGTTATAAACAGCCTGCGGTTGTCCACCCCGCAGAAGGCAAAAAATTTTTTCAGTGTCTTGAGCATTACGCCACCTCCCCGTCGTCTTTGACGCTGATGTGGGCCTCCCACATGGTTTGATAAAGGGGGCAGGACGCAAGAAGCTCCGCCTGCGTGCCGGTCGCTTCGATCTTGCCTTGATTGACAACAATGATCTGATCGGCGTCCGCAATGGTGGACAGCCGGTGGGCAATGACCAGCAGCGTCTTGCCCCGCACCAGCCTTCCCAGTGCCGACTGGATGACCGCCTCGTTTTCCGGGTCTGTATAGGACGTTGCCTCGTCGAGAATGACGATCGGCGCGTCCTTCAGCATGGCACGGGCAATGGAGATGCGCTGCCGCTCACCGCCGGACAGGTGACCGCCGGATGCACCGCATACGGTCTGATAGCCGTTCTCCAGCCCCATTATGAACTCGTGGCAGCCGCATTTCTTCGCGGCGTCAATGACCTCCGCATCGGTCGCGCCCTTTCTGCCCATGCGGATGTTGTCCATCACCGAAAGGTCAAAGAGATAGTTGTCCTGGGATACATAGGCGATGCGCTTCGTACACTCCGCCAGCGGCAGCGTACGGATGTCCACGCCGCCCAGCTCAATGGCACCGTCCTTTACATCCCACAGGGAGGCGATGAGCCGGGCGATGGTGGATTTTCCACTGCCGGAAGGCCCGACCAATGCGTTGACCGTCCCCGGGGCAATGTGCAGATCGATTCCGTGCAGTACCTCCTTGTCGTGATAGGCAAAGCGGACATCTTTCAGCTCGACGGCGTTGTCCGCAGGCAGCTTTTCCGCACGTTCCGGACGCTGCATATCCTCGCCGGACAGCACCTCCGCCACCTCACCCACGATGGTCGTCACCTGCGCGATGTCATCGGTGTAGGAAAAAGCGGTGATCAGCGGCTGCATAACGCCGAAGGACAGAACAATGACCGCGAGAAACGTCTCCGCCGACAGTGTGCCGTGCATATAGAGAAGGCAGCCTACCGGCAAAATGCCGAGAAGTGTTGAGGGGAATATCACCATTCCGGCTACCTGCCCGAAGAGGCTGCCCCGCATCCAGTCAATGAAGCAGTCCGCGCCTTCCTTTGCGGCGGAGACAAACTTTGCGTAGCTGGTTCCGGACTGACTGAAAGCCTTGATGACTTCGATGCCGTTGATGTATTCCACGGCGGTGTCGTTCAGTGCTTTTGTGGCGGTGACGGTGCGCTGGAATTTTTCTTCGTAGCCGCTGAACATGGACATGAAGCAGATAATGCCCAGCGGCACGACAATCAGCATGGAAAGCCCCATGCGCCAGTCCTCGATAAACAGCAGCACCAGCACCGCCAGCGCGCCCACAATGTTGGCAGTCATTTCCGGCAGCAAATGCGCAAGGGTGGTTTCGATGGAGTCCACCCGCTCCACGACAATGTTCTTATACGAGCCGGAGGAACGATCCAGCACCGTACCCAGCGGCAGCGTCGCTAGCTTGTCCAGCAGCCGGACGCGGGTATTGGCCAGCACATGGAACGTCGCATGGTGGGAGAGAGAGGTGGACACGCTGTGCAGCGCATAGCGCAGCACCCAAAAGCCCGCCATCCACGCGCAGAGGGTCAGGCAGCGGGGAAGCTCCGCCGTGCCGTTTACCAGTGCGGTGATAAGCCGGATGATGATGAAATACGGAATAAGAGAGCAGGCAACGCCCAGCAGCGCCGTAAGGACGCTCAAAGCGTACTCGCCGTACCGCCCTTTTGCCAGCTCTGCCAGCCACGAGGCGGCGGAGCGATTTGGCTCAATTTCTTTCATGGTGAACGCCTTTCGACTGCATTACGCAGCAAGGTGTTTTTTCACGATCCGCTTGCCGATCATTGCGCCGATAAAGGCCGCCACGATCACACCGGCCACCAGCGCCACAGACACCCAGGACTGCAGCATCTGGGATGCGGCAAGGATGGCGTCCTGACGGCCATCGGTGACCATCTGATCCGTCATAGCCTTGGCAGCGATCGCATAGGGAATGATGGTGCTGCCGAATGCAGCCAGCACCTGATTGATGACATAACTGACGGTCAGCGCCTTCGCGTTGCCGTAGCCCATCTTCCACAGCAGCAGCTCGGCAATGGCACCGGAGAGAATAAAGAGGATGATGTACGGCAGGTATCCGCCCATAATGGCGCGGACAATGCTGTAAATGAGGAACGCACCGGGCTTTTTCACCTTCGTGCCGATGATGAAGTAGACGATGCCCTCCAGCAGGGCGAAAAACACCGGCATCAGAATGATGGTAATGGGCGTTGCGTACAGGACGGAGCTGGCGAAGAAAATGACCACATTGATCAGAGCCAGCAGGACAACGGTGATGATGTCCTTGATTTTCAGTTTATTGGGGTTTGCAGTACTCATGGTTAAAGACTCCTTTTTGAATGGAATATGGTTGAACGTCGCAGAGACGGCGATCACAGGATAAGGCCGGCGGCGATCGATGCCGCCAGCAGGACGCAGAACACAGCATCCCACGCAGAAAACCGAAGCGACAGATAGTTGCTTTTGCGGCGGGTTAAGTCGATGCCCCGTGTTTCGGCGGAGGCGGACAGCGTTTCGGCGATGCGGATAACGCGCAAAGCCATCGGCACGGTCAGTATTTCGATATAGGATGGCAGCGCACGCAACTTTTGCCATGGCGTCACAAACGCGCCCCGGGTGCGGATGGATTGCCGCAGCAGCTTCATGTCTCCCGACAGAACGGGGAAGAAGCGGAAAATCACCGCCACGATCATGATCAGCCGCTCCGGTAGGCGCAGATTGCGCAGCGCTGCCAGGGTACGGCTGGCTTCATTTCGTCCAATCATCGTCCGCATGGAAATGCCAACGGCAATGATCCGCGGGAACAGCACCAGCATAAAGGAAAACACCGTGCCCGGCAGCAGAGCGTTTGCCGCCCACAGCAGCCCAAAGCTCATCCCGCCTGCCAGCGCCGTTCCGAGCCAGCCGTCCGCTGCGGTCAGCAGGATCAGTGCCGTATATACGGCATAAACTAAGTGGTTGTTGGATGTGGAGATCACGACCAGCAGGGCCAGCCAGTAAAGCAGCTTCGTTGCCGGGTGGAATCGTTCTTTATGCTGTTTTTTCGCAGGAGCATTGGAAAGATGGAAGCGCTCCATATATTGCCGTACCGCTTGCAAATCTCGTTCCGAATGAACGGGAAATTCTATTTCTGCATGCCCATCCGACAGCCCAATGCAGCGGTCACACGCACCTGCAATTAGCTCAGGGTCGTGGGTGATGATGAGAACAGTCTTTTCTTTCCGCATCTCCCGGATCAGCGCTGCGCACCGCTCCAGACTTTCCGCGTCCTGTCCTGCTGTCGGCTCGTCCAGTATGACGATCGGCTTGTCGGATAGATACGCCATCATCAGCGTCAGACGCTGCATCTGCCCGCCGGAGAGGGAAAAGGGATGCCGGTTGCGGCAGTCCCACATATCCATACTTTTCAGCAGCGCTTCCGTTTTTGCTTCAAACTCCGGTGTCACCGCATGGCCGTATTGCAGTTCGTGCAGGACGGAGCCTGTGAAGAACTGGAACTCCGCCTCCTGAAGGATGAACAGCACTTGCTTTTGCAGCTGCTTTGGATTTTGCGACTTTCCGAAAAGCATTATCCTGCCGCCGGAGGGGCGGTAAAGCCCTGCAATCAGCTTGCCGATGGTCGTTTTGCCGCAGCCGTTTGCGCCCACAAGGCCGACGATCTCATGCTCACGGACGGAAAAGCTGACACCAGAGAGGGTATCTCCGGCCTTCCTGCCGTATGTATAGCAGATATCTGAGACGGCAAGCGCCGTCGGCGCGGTTTTCGGCAGCGGCTCTTTCTCCGGCACGGTGATCTCCGCAAGGTCGAGCGTGCGCAGAGAAAGTGTTTGTCTCCGCTCCACTGAGAACGCCTTTGCCTCTGCGGCAGTATATTTTCCTTTGATCTCGCCGTCTGCCATGACCCAAAATTCGTCGGCAATGTCGGCAAGATAGTAGAGTCGGTGCTCGCTGAGCAGCAGCGTTTTGCCCTGCTTTTTCAGGGCAAGCAGAATCTCTTTTAACTGCTGCGTGGCTGCAAAGTCCAGATTGGCCGTGGGCTCATCCAGCAGAAAAATATCTGTGTCCATTGCCCACGCGGACAAGATGGAGATGAGCTGTCGCTCGCCGCTGGACAACTCGTAGACATTGCGATCCTTCAGCCGCTCCAGATGAAAGATCCGGAAGGCCTCATCTACCCGCCGTCGGATTTTATCTTGCGGCAGACCGTGATTTTCAAGACCGAAGGCCACTTCATTGGAGCTGTTCACGGTGAAAAACTGGCTGCGAGGATCCTGAAAGACCGAGGCGGCCAACTCGCCGATCTCGCCGATACGTATTCCGGCGGTGTCCTGCCCATTCAGGCGGCAAAAGCCTTTTAGCTCTCCCTCGTAAAACTGGGGGATTAATCCGTTGATGCACCGTAGCAGTGTGGACTTTCCGCAGCCGCTGCCGCCGCAGAGCACCACACAGCGTCCGGCTGGGATGCTGCCGCCGACTTTTTGCAAGGTGGGCTGCTTTTCTTCTGCATATTGAAATTCAAATTCAAAATCTATCATCGCAAACTCTTTTTTTATTAGTTAGCAGTCTCTAACCAGCGGCCGTAAGAAACGGACGGATGGACCGTCCGAATTAACTTTTCGGATTTATTGCAAGGTATCGCATAGCTGCCGCCAGCCAGCGTTGGTGAAATCAAGGACTGCCTGTAAGCAGGTAAGCATTCTGCCTTCCTCCATATGCTGATCCAGCAGCTGGCTTAAGTACCAGAACTGTGAGCCCATCAAAAGACGGATCGCATCGGCATTTGGCGCTTTTCCATAGATATGCGAAAAGAATTCCACCGTTTGTTCCGCTTTACGGTTCATCAGTTCATGCAGCACGGTTTCAATGGAGCTGCCATCGCTGCGGCAGAAAAATAAAGTGCAGTCATTGCAGTGCTCGGTCAGCAGTTGAAAATATACCTGTTCTTCGGCGTTTATGGCGCGGAGGATATCCTCCGGCTGCGCGCTGCACTTTGCTTTTTCGTATTCTTCTGCGACGGGGGTAAAGAGAACCTGCATCGTCTCAAAAAAATCCTGAAGCAGACTGGCAAACAACGCGTCTTTGTTTTTGTACCTTGTGTAGATTGCCCCCGTAGTAACACCGGCTTTTTCGGCGATCTTGTGCAGAGAGGCTTTCTGAAAGCCGTAAGCAAGAAATTCCGAATAAGCAGCCTGAATGATCCCATCATCCAGGGAATGATCCCTATTGGCCATGTCTTCACTCCTCTGGGCCTAAATAATAACATCATTATCGATAACGACATTATTATAGCGTTCTTTTTGCTGCTTGTCAATGCGAATTGCACACTGCTTTGCAAAAACACTCCTTGACAAATCTCGTCTCAGATCTGCGTACTGTTCCAGCCGCACCATCAGCGCCAGGTGGCCGCCGGTCAGGTCGGTGACCACCGTGGGACTTGGCATCAGGGCGATCAGGTCCTCCCGGCAGGCCGGGGTGAAGGTGGTGTCGTCCTCGGACAAAATCAGCAGCACCCGCCCCTCCCACGGGGCAAAATCATTGCGGGTCATGCCAAAGTAGTGTTCTGCGTCACAGAGAAAGTCAATCATGTGCTGTTCATAGGGCTTGGTGAGCAGTTCCATCATAGCGCCGCACAGTTCCTCCATAGCGGCCTTTTCCTGGGCTGTAAAGCCATCGGTTTTCTTTTTCATCACCGCCCATCTCATCATCCGCTTGATGAGCGGAAACGGCAGGAAGGCAAGCCATTTTTTGAACTTCCGCTGGCTTTCGATTATCTTCATCAGATCCTGATACCCGGCCTTGCTCATGTTGCCGGACAGCGAGCAGGTGTTGGAGAGGACCAGCCCCTCCACCACTTCCGGGTGGCGGGAGGCGATGACCTGGGCCACTACGCCGCCCAGGGACTGTCCCACCAGCCAGACCTTTTCCTTCAGGTGGCGGAGTAGTTCAGCCACGGCATCGGCAAACTCGCCGTTGTCCCCGAACTGGAGCTGATAGTCAAAGGTCAGCACCGAAAAATCCCTGGCGAACCGGGCAAAGTGCTTATAAAACAGGTCGGACAGCCCAATGCCGCCCGTGAGCAGGACCAGCGTGGCTTTGGCCTGGGGATTTTGATAGTAGCGATAGGTAAAGAGTTTCCCGCTGCTGACCGTGAAGGCAGCGGTTGGATAAACCCGGCGAAATTCTGCAAGTGTCATGGAACTCCTCCTTTCAGATCCAGGTGAGCAGATACCCGTTGATTAAAGCAACAGCCAAAAACAGAAGAACTCCCCGCAGGAAAGCGTAAAAGTGTTTGCGGGGGTCCGCATATAATTCCGGACTTTCCTCGGTGCCGGAAAACCGCACCCGTTTTGTGTGCCGCCACCAAAGCAGGTCGATCACCAAAAAATCAAACAGATTCAGCGCCTGTCCTAAAAGCAGAGTGTTCAAAAAGTTGCCTGCAAAATATTCCTGCCGGGTGAGAAGCCCCATCGCAAACAGGAGCGCAGTAAACAAAAGCAGATTTCCAGCGAAGATGGCCGCAGGACCTCGCTGCCGAATATTTCCTGATAGCTCCGGGCGGGCTTTCACAATCTTCTGTACCTCGTCCGGGTAAGTAGAAAAATTACGGATGTTTTTCTCGTCGCTCCCGGTGCCCAGCCAGCAAAAAGCCCAAAACAAGGAACACAGGAGCATACCCTCTGCCAGCAGCATTTGAACCATCTTCCATCTCCCGATTATTTGCGCCCCGCCAGCATCCGGGAGTCGCCCAGCATCATCATGGCCGCCCGCCGGCGGGAACCGAAAGCCTCCTGGGCCGTGTCGATGAGCTGCACATCCTCATACCCCATATCCCGCAGCTCCTGGGCGAAGGCTTCCATGTCCCCGTACATGTGGGGCTTCATCTCATCGTTAAGGGCGAACACGCCGCCCTTTTTCAGCACCCGCAGGGTCTCCCGCAGCAGGGCCCGCTTGTCCGCGCCCGTGATATTGTGATAGACATAATTGCTCACCACGGCGTCGAAGCTCTCATCCGGGAAGTCCAGCCTATTTGCGTCCCCATGCTGGAACCGGCACCGGGCGGCTACGCCCTCGCTCTCGGCATTTTTCTCGCACATGGCCTGACCATAGCCGTAGGCAGAGCCCCAATAGTCGATGCCCACCACCTGGGCCGCCCTCCAGGTGAGGGCCGCCCGGATGGATAGAGCCCCGGAACCGCACCCCACATCCAGAAGCTGTCCCTGCCCGTCAAAATCCAGATGGGAGAGGACGACCTGGTGGACCTGCTCCATCATGCCGCCGCCCCCGAAGGCATACTGCCGCCTGATCCAGGTGATCCATAAGAGCAGCGCCAGCAAAAGAAGGGCGGCAATCACGAACACCACACCAAGCGCCGTGATATGGAACACCGCAAAGGACAGTACCGCCAGTACCACAGACAACGCCAAAAGGGCGCCTACCACATAGAAAACAGGGTTTGACATCCAGCTCCCGTAATGTTCCCCATGCGTCCCAAGGCGGATTTCTTTTTGCTGAACTTGATTTTGCTTCATTTGAACCATCTCCTTATTATCAAATTTTTTGCAGCAGCAGACACAATCCCGCCTGGGCCGCCGCCATGAGGGGGCACAGCAAGAGCGGCCACTGGAGCAGATGCTCCGGCAGAGCGTATTCCTTCATCCAGGCTTTGAACCCATAGCCTGGGAGCCCTTCGGTTCCTGAGATGATAAAACGGCGTTTTGCTTTTTTCTGTATCAGCCAGAAGTCCAGAAAAAGCAGATCACAGACATTAACGACCATCCACTGGATATACCCCGTCAGGGCCAGACGCCAGAAGCCTGTTGTCCCGCCCTCCACAGTACTGACCGCACCATAAAGGAGGAGGGGCAGCAACTCCCCAAAGCAGATCCAAAGCCAGTAAAAACGATTTTCGGCCTTTGTCGGCGGTTCTTCTGCCGCCTTGATGATGGCGGGCGGATAGCAGGGAAACATCAGCCGGGGCTTATACAGCGCCACCGCCGCGGCGAACAGGTTAAAATAGGCCGCCATGGCAATCCCGTCCAGGATGGTGCGCATCCAGTTCATATACATCCCCCTTTCACTTATAAGTTAGTATTCGCTAACCAATATGCGCTTAGTATCCAGTATTCCGCCATCCCACTTAACTGCGCTGGGAGGGGAGTTCTTTCTTTATTATAGTTAGCCGTAGGCAACTGGTCAAGATGTGGATTCGAAAAAGAGGAGAACTCTATACCGGCACAGCCTGGGCCGATTGCACGTCCATTTTGTGCCGTAACGCAAGGAAAGAATCAGACTGGATGGCTATCCACCTGGCCATCCAACCATCCAAATCCAATACATTTAAACGGGAACAGGCTATCCATGTGGATAGTCTGTTCCTCTTACCCGCCGCAAATTTCCTGAATAATAGCCTCTTGCCCAATCATCCAGTTCATAAATTGTACCGTAGATAACTCCCCGTTCTGAATCTGTTTTTTGCGCTGGCCAGCTTCCTTTCGGAATTGTTTTAGCGCACTTTGCGCTTTCTCCAATTGCTCCCTTGAGACATGGTTCTTTTCCAGCTTCTTGACGCGGTTGTACCAGAACATATACTCTCGCTTGTAGGCCTGCTCATACTCCGCCTCTTTGGATTTGCGGTCAAAACTCTTTCTTGCCGCCCTTTTACTGGCCTTGCGGCACCGTTCACTGCACAAGTTACTGCGGGCATCCGGGGCGAAGAACACCCGCCCACATTGGTTGCAGGTGCGCATGACCATGCCGGCATCCAGTATCCGCTGTCGGTAATAGATAAGAGCCGGCCGCAGGGAACCGCTTACCACCGCACATTCAAAGGGAACTTCTCCATGGGGATACCAAATCTCCAGCTTGGCGTCTTCCCGAGCATTCCACACGGGTACGACAGTCTTTCCCCATTTCCAGTTAGCCATCTCCGGCGAGTATTCCCCAAAGGGCAAGATCAGCAGCTGCGCATACTCCCGCAGGGCTGCTTCCGCTTTATGTTTGTCCCTTCCTCGACAGCAGCGCAGGTACATCTCCCAAATCTGAATGGCAGCATACAGGGCGGCGGCATTTCCAACGGTCAGCCGGGAGAGAAGCTCTGCCGCTTTTTGCTCTTGCTCGTCACGCTCTACCGTTTTCCTCGCCGACAGTGCCTCACAAAGGGTCCAAACAGCTTCTGTCCAGCCCTCGGCGGAGCTTTTCCCGAACTCGCACCAAAACGCCCCCAGCGGGCGGGTTTGGGCCAGATACAAGGGTTTATCCAAACTACGCAAAGCGGTCCCTACCTCGTATTCTGTTCCCAGCCACAAATGTTCCTTCAGCTGTTTGGTATTGACTCTCAACGCTAAGACTACACCGTAACCGTCCACCGGGACGGACAGCTGGCATTCAAATTCCAGACGGGGCATGAGATGCTTGAATAAGAATCAATTTTATTAAAAAAGGGGGCGGAAGGTTTCCGTCCCCTTTACTATTATGGAATGTATTTCATCCCCCACTGTGAAATAGCATAAAACACTGGCAATAAGTCCTGCCCTTTCTCTGTGAGGGAATACTCCACCCGCAGCGGCATCTCATTATATTGAATGCGCTGCACCAGTTCATCCTTTTCCAATTCTTTGAGCGCATTGGTTAGCGCCGTATTGGTGATGGGCTTGAGCAGCTTTTTGAGTTCGCCAAACCGCATGGGAGACTTGATGCACAGCTCATAGAGGATCTGGAGCTTCCACTTACCCTGCAGCATCTGCACCACCGGCATAACAGGGCAATTGCCACTCTCCGTAAGAATGACGTCGCTTACCTTTTCTTTGAATTCCTCGTAAGTCATTGTTGATTCCCCACTTTAGACAGGTATTGTTTTTGATACCAGGTACAAACAATTTGCGTACTTGATTTATTATGACAATCAAGTACAATAATTGTACCAGCAGAAGCTGGATATGTCAATCTCCAAATCACTCTGAAAGGATGAAACACGATGAGAGAACTGAACATTATGGAGGCCACTGTCTATTCTTCCCCCAATCCGCTGACTTTGATCTGTTCTTTGAATGAAGATGGCACCACCAACCTGACCCCCATCTGCTTTGTCTCCTATCTCTCTTTCAACCCGCCGATGGTGGGATTCGCCGCCGGAAAGCAGTCCCACACCGGCAAGCGTGTGCGGGAGACTGGAAAAGTCATCGTCACGGTCCCCGGTGAAAGTCTGGCTGGCGCAGTGATGGCCTGCGGCACCTCCACCGGCGCCAAGTTAAACAAGGTGGCCGAAAATCACATCGAAATGAAGTCGGTGGACGGCAGCGACATTCAGATTCCAGCGGACACCCGGCTGGCTATGGCGGCGACCCTGCAGCAGTCCGTGGAGGTGGGCGACCACATCCTGCACATCTGCCAGGTGGACAAGTTCCTGGGCGATGAGGACAAGAAAGGTCTGTATGCTTGGAACGGCTTTGGAAAGGTCGCATCTGCGGCAGAAGGTTGAATCTTAAAGCAGGAAGGAGGCGTCAGCGGTGGCCATCTGCATCAAGGACTGTATTCAGAATATGAATCTGGTGATCGGCTGTCCCATTGGCTGCAGCTACTGCTACGCCAGAAACAATGTCCGCCGGTTCCACATGATCGACGACTTTGAAAAGCCGGAGTTCTTCCCAGGTAAGCTGCGGCTGATGGAGAAGAAGCGTCCTCAAAATTTCCTGCTCACCGGCATGAGCGATTTTGCCCACTGGCAGACAGAGTGGCGAGATCAGGTATTTTCCAAAATGGCTGAAAATCCACAGCACCAGTATCTGTTCTTGACCAAGCGGCCGGAGGACATCGTCTTTTCCACCCCATTAGACAATGCCTGGTTCGGCGTGACTGTGACTTCCAGCAGGGAGAAAGGCCGCATCCAGACTTTACGGGAGCACATCCGCGGCGGGCATTACCATGTGACCTTTGAACCCATGTTTGACAACATCGGTACAGTAGACCTCACTGGCATCGAATGGATCGTCATTGGTACTGAGACTGGACGCAGGAAGGGCAAGGCCGTCTCCAAACCGGAGTGGGTGTGGAATTTGACTCATCAGGCTCACGCACTTGGTACTCCTGTGTTCATGAAGGAAGATCTGCTTCCTATCATTGGCGAGGAAAGCATGACACAAGAGCTGCCCCCGGCCTTCTGCCGGGTATTGGAGGAACAGAAAGCATGGCGGAAATAGTGGAAAGCGGTGTCCTGATCCGGGATGTGGAAACGAAAAACATCATGACCAAATCCACCCTTCCAGTGGGCGGCTATTCGGTGAACCCCTATGTAGGCTGCACCCACGGCTGTAAGTACTGCTACGCCTCGTTTATGAAGCGATTTACCGGGCATACCGAACCATGGGGCACCTTTCTGGATGTGAAACACTGGCCTGCCATTAAAAATCCCCGGAAGTATGCCGGGCAGCGTGTAGTCATCGGCTCGGTGACAGACGGATACCTGCCTCAGGAGGAGCAGTTCGGCAATACCCGCAGGCTGTTGGAGCAGCTGAAAGGCAGCGGCGCGGAGATTCTGATCTGTACCAAATCCGACTTGGTGGTGCGGGACATCGACTTGCTGAAAGAGATGGGAAAAGTCACTGTTTCCTGGTCGATTAACACGCTGGATGAGGGTTTCAAAAATGACATGGACAATGCCGTCAGCATCCAGCGGCGGTTGGACGCCATGAAGCAGGTCTATGATGCAGGCATCCGCACCGTGTGCTTTACCGCTCCGGTTTTTCCCGGTATCACGGATTTCGAGGCCATCTTCCACCGGGTGAAAGACCAGTGCGACCTGGTGTGGCTGGAAAATCTGAATTTGCGGGGCGGCTTCAAAAAGACATCCTGGCCTATATTCAGGAGAAATACCCTGACCTCATGCCGCTGTACAACGCCATCTATACCAGAGGAGACAGGGGCTATTTCCGGGAGTTGGAGGAGCGGGCAGAGCGCCTTGCGAGAGAATATGATTGTCCCTTTGTGGACAACGAACTCCCCTACGGCCGGGCAGAGCCGGGGCATCCGGTCATCGTGGATTACTTTTATCACGAGGAAGTGCGCGGCTCGGAGAACACCGGCCTCAGGAATCGGTGAACCCCCTTGGCGCAAAGTGAACCCCCTGACGCCCAAAGGGGGTTCATTTGTATCACAATTAGGGTCATTTGCCAAATAGTGAAAAACATCAACCCGCATGGTTGCTGTTTTTTCACTTATTCATGCGTGTTTACGATCTTATTGTCAATTTGTGTTTATCATCATATTCCGAACTTTTAAAGTCAAATTCAGACAAACGAATTAGCACAAAAGTTCAAAAATGCTAATGACTTTTGCTAACAAAAAGATGTCAACCGCAGTTACACTTTCAAGAGTTTAAGGGTAGTGCAAATAGGCACCATGTATGTAATACATTGTTTTAAGCGGAGTCTCTCTGCCCAATCCCCATTATTTATCCGGCGCCTTCAGCCTACTATCTGTTTTTTGCGGTTTGAGCACATCCGGCGCCTTGCCTTGTTATCCATCCCACCGCATACAGCCACGGGAGCTTCTCCTCGAGGCTGTCCGAAGCCTTCAGCCCCGTCATGGGTATCGATATTCCGGCCTCCTCCATGGCGCGGCTGAGCGCGTCCATGAACAGCCCCATCCCAGCCGTCTCCATGTTCCCGGCCGAGGTCGTCTCCACGCCGCAGTTGGGCGAGCGGTTGGCGCCTATGACGCCCAGGATCTCAAACCCGTGCCTGTGATACTCGCCTATCTGCCACATCACCTGCTCCGCAAGCGCCGTCAGACGTCCGTGCGCGCGAGGCTTTTGCATTTCAGCACGGATGCGCGTGTTCTCCTCAAGAACGTCTCGCTGCCCGCCCGCCTCGTCGCCGCGGTCAAGCCCCAGGCAGCACAGCTCCGGGCACGGCATCTGGACTATGCCGATCTCGCGCTCGAGCAGCGCATACGCGAGCTGTTCAAAGGCCGCAGGCCGGACCGCCGTGCCGTCGGATATGGCGTTCTGATTCAAAAGGCAGTGCGCTATGAATACCACTTTTTTACTTCTTCCGTCTTCAAACAAAGCTTCCACCCCGGCTTTCACTGTGCTCTCATTATACCACAGCCCGTCCCCTGTGCAAAGCCTCGGCCGCGCATGTGTGACACTCCCCCAACAGCCGCCCGTGGTTCTCGTGCAAAGTTAATTAAAAAAACGAAAATATGTATTGTAATGCGTGGAGTTTTTCGCTCGTTTCCGTATAATTGTTCCCGACAGGTGATTTACAATGCCAGGGGCGAGGGCTTTGGCAGGATGGTTGCAATTGTACCGGAGAACTGCGTGACAGAGCCGGTTCGGAGCTGCTGTCGAAATAAGGACAAGTGTAGAAATCGTACAGTCGGGGCGCCGCCGCACATAACAGCGCAAACTCTCTGAGCGGCGTCAGGTATCGGCACGCCAGCTTCGGAAGCTTCTGGACTTTAAAAGAGAGTTGGAGTGACAGAAGAATGAACAGCGAGATTTTCAGCTTATTACACCGCCTTGGTATCACGCCTAACTACGCCGGCTATTTTCAGACGGCGCAGGCCGTGGAGCTGTGTGTGGAAGATCCGGAACGGCTGACGCTCGTCACAAAGCTGGTGTACGCCGAGGTGGGGAAACGCTACGGCGCCTCCTGGAAGACCGTGGAGCGCAACATTCGCACCGTGTCAATAATCGCCTGGGAACGCAGCCTGCCTGCGCTGGAGGAGCTGATGGGCTGCACCCTCGACTCACGCCCGCACACCTCGCAGTTTCTCGCCGCCCTCACCGAGCGGGTTCTGTACGGTCTGTCGTCGCGAGCCGCCCTGCAAAACCTCAGCCCCCAGCAGGGCAGCGGCGCGCCGCCCCTATCCTTCAGCTAAAAGCGTACAGAATTTCCATTGCTAAACAATTACTTGACGTATTCCTGACGCGCGTGTTATGATAACTTAAGTATCTGTCATTCATATGATATCTTACATGCGGTCGGCTGTAGTACAAAGCGGGAGGGATGCGTCTTGGCGGAACAGGCAAAATATCTCAAGAACCTCAAAAGCGAGTCTGTGGTTCAGCAGGTTATAAACTGCCTGACTGACGGCATGGTCTCCGGCGAGCTCAAGCCCGGCGACCGCCTGCCGAGCGAGCCTGAACTTGCCGCCCAGCTGGGCGTTGCGCGCACCAGCGTGCGTGAGGCCACGAAGATACTCGCCTATCTGGGCGTCCTGGAAAGCCGCCGGTCCGAGGGCACATTCGTTGCCAACGGATTCCGGGAGAGCATGATCGACCCGATGGTCTACGGCGTCATACTCAACGGCGCCCGGGATTTTGACAGCCTTATGGAGCTGCGCGAGCTGATAGAGGTCGGCATCATGCGCCTCGCTGTCAAGAAGGAGAACCCGGAGCAGCTGGCCGACATCCGGCTCAAGCTGGAGGACTTCGAGGCCGCCGCCTCCGGCGCGGCCGGCGAGGACATAGTCGAAGCCAGCTTCCGCGCAGACGACGCCTTTCACGAGGCGGTGTCCGCCCTGTGTCAAAACGAGCTGGTCGACAAGATAAACCGGGTCGTCCGCACCCTCACCTATTCCGTGCGCCACAAAACCGTCGAGACCATGATAAAAACCGGCCGCAGCCGAGAGCACATCGACGTCCATTGGATGATGTACGACATGCTCGCCAGCAAAAATCTGGACGGCCTGGAGGAATTCATACACAGCACCTACTTCCTCGATGTTGTCAAGGAATAGACAATAGTGTCGAAAAAACCTAACCGTCAGCCCCTGTTAACAGGGGCTGACGGTTCTTTTCTTGTAAGTTGTGAACAAATTTCTAATGAAATAATTGGTTGAAAGCGAGAATCGTTTTTTCAAGGTTGACGCGGGTTTTCTGAGCGTGTTAACATGTTGTCTGACAAAAGACATATTACAGCAGTTGAAAGTCTTTTGTCGGGAGACTTTTCAAGCAGAGATTGAGAAAACCAATCAGGAGGGAGAAAAATGAGAAGAAAAGGACTGAAGCTCGCCTGTCTGGCGATGGCTATCGTCATGCTGCTGAGCGGCTGCTCCACTGCCGTCGATGACGAACGTGCCGAGGGCGAGTACCAGACCATCGAGCTGACGATGGCCGTCAACGGCACGGACACTCAGATCGATGCGCGCGTCGCCGACTACTTTGCCGCTCTTGTCGAGGAGCGCTCCGGCGGCAACGTGACCGTCGCCGTGTTCCCGAACGACCAGCTGGCCAACGGCAACGCCTCCCGAGGCATCGAGATGATAGCCTCCGGCAGCGTGGATCTCGCGGCCTATGCCACCTGCACTCTCGCCGTCATAGACGAGAAGCTGCCTGTGGCCACCATTCCCTGGATATTCGAGGACTACGACGAGGCCGTCGCCGTCATCGACTCCACCGGCAAGGACTACTACGCCGAGCGTCTGGCCATGAAGGGCATGACCTACCTCGGCAGCTTCCACAACGGCTTCCGCCAGTTGACCAACTCCAAGCACGAAGTCCGCACTCCCGAGGCCGTCGAGCACCTGAAGATCCGCGTCCCCGGCAGCGTCGTCTTCATGGGCTTCTTCAACGCCCTGGGCGCCGACCCCACCGCCATGAACTGGTCTGAGGTCTTCACCGCGATACAGCAGGGCACCCTCGACGGGCAGGAGAACGGCGTCTCCATCACCGATTCCTCCAAGATGTACGAGGTTCAGGACTATCTGACCCTCTGGAACTACTCCTACGAGAGCGACCTCTTTATCGCCAACACCGAGGTCTGGGAGAGCCTTGAGCCCAAGACCCAGGAGCTCCTCGCCGAGTGCGCCAGCGAGGCCTGCGACTGGGGCCGCGAGACCCTCGTCAACGAGGAGGCCGCGACCATTGAGAAGTTCAAGGAGGAAGGCATGACCGTCACCTACCTCACCGACGAGGAGATGGCCGCCTTCGAGGAGGCCGTCGCCGACTTCAAGCAGGAGATGTTCGACTACTTCGGAGCTGACGCCTGCGCGGCCTTCGGCATCGAAGCCTGACGGGAGGTATGCGAGATGTTCAACAAGATACTTGACTCCATAGAGGAGATAATCTGCATTATCTGCACTGTAGTGATGGTCTGCATCACCTTTGCAAACGTCATATGCCGCTGGACCGGCATCGGCTCGCTGGCCTTCTCCGAGGAGATAGCCACCTACCTGTTCATACTGCTCAGCATGATGGGCACCGCGATCGCCGCCAAGCGCCGCGCGCACCTCGGCCTCACGATACTTCCCGACGCCGTAAACTTCAAGGCTCGCAAGGCGCTGCTCGTCTTTGTCTACGCCCTGTGCACCGTCTTCTCCGCCGTACTCTGCTACTACGGCGTGCTGATGGTCATCAACCAGTACAACCTCGGCATGGTCACCGCCGCCATGCAGTGGCCCGAGTGGATTTACGCCACCTTCGTCCCCTTCGGCGCTGTATTCATCACGATACGCTTCGCGCAGGCGACGATAGAGGAAGCGAAAGTCAAACCCGAGTCCGCTGACGGAAAGGAGGCCATAGAGAAATGATAGCTGCCGTACTGTTCATAAGCTTCGCCCTGCTTCTCATAATGGGCGCGCCGATAGCCGTCTGCCTCGGCGTATCCAGCATTGCAGCCATGCTCGTCCAGGGCGCCGGCCGTCCGCTGGACACCGTCATGAGCGCCATGCCGCAGATGTTCAGCTCGTCCATGAGCAAGTTCGTCCTGCTGGCCATCCCCTACTTCATCCTCGCCGGCAACATCATGGATAAGGCGCAGATATCCAAGCGCTTGATCAACCTCGCAGAGGCCTGCGTCGGCCACCTGCGCGGCGGCCTCGCCATCGTCTGCGTCATCGTCTCCTGCTTCTTCGCCGCGATTTCCGGCTCCGGCCCGGCCACCGTCGCCGCCCTGGGTCTGGTCATGATCCCCGGCATGATCCGCTCCGGCTACAGTCCCAGCTTCTCCGCCGCGCTCATGGCGAGCGCCGGCGCCATAGGCGTCATAATCCCGCCCAGCATCACCTTCGTCGTGTACGGCTCCATTGCCTCCGGCGTCGGCATCGGCGACCTTTTCAAGGCCGGCGTCATCCCCGGACTGATTATGGGCGCGGCTCTTATCGCCGCAGCTCTCATCCTCGGCCGCAAGGCCAACCTCGTCAAGCTGCCGAAGGCCAGCTGGCATGACCGCTGGGTCGCCTTCAAAGAGGCCTTCTGGGGTCTGCTGATGCCCGTCATCATCCTCGGCGGCATCTACGGCGGCATCTTCACCCCGACCGAGGCCGCGGCTGTCTCCGTCGTGTACGGCCTGATCGTCGGCGTGTTCGTGTACAAGACCATCAAGCTCAAGGAGCTCAAGGCCATCATCATCGATTCGGCCAGCACCAGCGCCACCGTCCTCTTTATCACGGCGACGGCCAGCATGTTCTCCTACGTCCTCACCCGCAGCCGCCTCGACCTCGCCATCTCCGGCGCGCTCACCGACCTCACCGGCGGCAGCACCATCATATTCTTCATCATCGTCAACATCCTGCTGCTGATAGCCGGCTGCTTCCTCGACTCCACCAGCGCGCTGTACATCTTCACCCCGCTCTTTGTCCCGGTTGCCCAGGCTCTCGGCATAGACCTCATCCATCTCGGCGTCGTCATGATAGTCAACCTCGCCATCGGCCTCTACACGCCTCCTGTCGGCGTCAACCTGTACGTGGCCTGCGGCGTCGCCAAGGTGAACCTGAAGCAAATATCGAGAGCCGTCGTACCGTTGATATTAGCCTCGATACTCGTCCTGCTGATCATCACGTACATCCCCGGCATCTCCACCATCTTCACATCCTGAGCGCCTCTATTTAAAGAAAGGTGATTGACATGAAAGAGCAAATGAGCATAGCTCAGCTTCAAAACACCTGCATAGACCTTAAAAAGCACGTCATCGACATGATATACAAGGCGCAGTCCGGCCACCCCGGCGGCTCCCTGTCCGTCGCCGAGTTCGTCACCGCCTGCTACTTCCGTGAGATGAACGTCGACCCCGAAAACCCCAAGTGGGAAGACCGCGACCGCTTTGTCATGAGCAAGGGTCACGTCTGCCCGGCGCAGTACGCCGCCCTGGCCATGCGCGGCTTCTTCCCCATGGAAGTGCTGGACACCCTCCGCAAGGAGGGGTCCATGCTCCAGGGTCACCCTGACATGAAAAAGTGCCCCGGCATCGACATCTCCACCGGCTCGCTCGGCCAGGGACTGGCCTGCGGCGTGGGCATGGCCATCGCCGCCAAGATGGACGGCAGGGACTACCGCGTCTTCGTGGCCGTCGGCGACGGCGAGTGCAACGAGGGCGAGATCTGGGAGGCCTGCGGCACGGCGTACAAGTATCAGTGCGACAACCTCATCGTCTTCGTCGACTACAACAACCTCCAGCTTGACGGCACCTGCGACGAGATAATGCCCCCCGTGAACCTCGGCGACAAGTTCAAGGCCTTCGGCTTCGACGTGTACGAGATAAACGGCAACGACATGGGCGAGATGGTCGCCGCGCTCGACCTGGCCGTGAGCGTGAAAAACGGCAAGCCCAAGTGCATCTTCGGCCACACGGTCAAGGGCAAGGGCGTCTCCTACATGGAAAACCAGGTCGGCTGGCACGGCACCGCCCCCAACAAGGAGCAGTACGAGCAGGCCATGGCCGAGCTTGAGCAGCAGTACGTGCGCGCTTGAAGGAGGGTCTTGAAATGAGTGAAATTGTGAAAAAGGCTACCCGCGACGGCTTCGGCGACGAGATAGTCGAGCTGGGACGCGAAAACTCCAACGTCCTCGTCGTAGACGTGGACATCGGCAAGAGCTGCAAGACCGGCGCCTTCCGCAAGGAGCTGCCCGCGCAGTACCTGAACGTCGGCATAGCCGAGCAGAACGCCGCCGGCGTCGCCGCCGGCCTGGCCACCTGCGGCAAGATCCCCTTCGTGGTCACCTACGCGGCCTTCGGCAGTATGCGCATGGTCGAGATGATACGCCAGGAGATATGCTATCCCCACCTGAACGTTAAGATTGCCTGCTCCCACGGCGGCGTGACCCCCGCCAACGACGGCGCCAGCCACCAGTGCATCGAGGACATGGGCATCCTCTCCACCATCCCCAACATGAACGTCATCATGCCCGCCGACTACTACGCGGCGCGCAAGCTCGTGCGCGCCGCGGCCGAGCTGCCCGAGCCGGTCTACCTGCGCTTCACGCGCGACGCAGTTCCGGTCATATACGGCCCCGGCGAGGAGTTCGTGATAGGCAAAGCCAAGCTCCTGCGCGACGGAACTGACGCCGCCATCATCGCCAACGGCGACACGGTGTGCATCGCCCTCGCCGCCGCCGAAGCCCTCGCGGCCAGGGGCATAAACGCCCGCGTGCTGGACATGCACACGGTCAAGCCCCTCGACACCGAGGCCGTGGCCGCCGCCATAAACGACTGCGGCAAGATTGTCACCGTGGAAGACCACAACATCATCAACGGCCTTGGCAGCGCGGTGGCCTGCGTCGCCGCCGACATGGGCAAAGGCCGCGTGAAGCGCATCGGCATCCTCGACCAGTTCGGTCAGAGCGCGCCGTATGAGCGCCTGCTCGCCATGAACGGCATCACCGCGGAAAACATCGTCGAGACCGTTCTCGCGATGTGACGCGGAGCAAGGAGGACATTGACATGAAAGTATTCCTCATCGGCTGCGGCGACATCGCCCGCCACCACGGCCGCGCGGTCGTCCGCCTGGGCGGCAGCATCAACGGCTGCTTCGACATAAGCGAGGCCAACGCCAAAATAGTCTCCGACGAGTTTGGCTGCCCCGCCGTCGGCTACGACGAGATCGAAGCCCTCTGCGCGCAGGCGGACTACGCCGTGATCTCCACCCCGCCCACGAAGCGCCTCGACTACGTGGAGATGGTGCTCAGGCACCACGTCCCCCTCTACCTTGAAAAGCCCGTGAGCGTCACCATCGAGGACGCCATGAAGCTCAAGGAGATGGCGGAGAAGTACGACGGAAAGATAATGGTCGGCTTCGCGCACTACTACCGCCCGGCGTATCAGAAGATGCTCTCTCTGGTCAAGACCGGCATGTTCGGCGAGCCTGTGGACATAGCCTTCTCCCGCCTCAGTCCCGGCTTCGGCTTCCACGCCAAGAACCTTGGCGCATCCTGGCGCACCGACCCCGACCTGGCCTGCGGCATGACCGTGGAGAGCGTCAGCCACGACTGGAAGCTCATAACCGCCATGGCCGGCGGCTTCGACACCATCAGCTGCAACTACACCGGCACCATCGCCAGCGTGCCCAAGTTCGACAACCACACCAGCATCTCCATCCGCCTGCGCAACGGCGCCATCGGCACCATCGCCGCCAGCTGGGCCTGTGACATCCCCACCTGCTCTCGCGCCTATATCGGCACCAAGGGCAGCATCTTCCTGACCGGCGAGGGCATGTTCGAGTTCACGAACCTCACCTGGAAGACCGAGGATATGCCCTACGCAGAGAGCATAAAGTTCAACGACAGCTACGACCTCGCCACCGGCGACGTCATCTTCTACGCGCACGAGGCGTTCCAGAAGTGCCTGAGGGAAGGCAGAGAGTTCGACACTCCCCTCTCCGACGGCATCAGCGCCCTCATCTACTCCCTCGCCGCCAAGAAGTCCAGCGAGGAGCAGATAACCGTCAAAGTCCCCGACTGGGGCGTAGTGTAAACCTAAAACCGCAACGAAAAACCCCCTCGGCTCAATGCCGAGGGGGATTTATTGTGTTTGAATCACTTGAAATACTCGACGCCGCCTTCAAAGATGGGCTGGAAGGCTTCGCCCGGGACGTTGGCGTACATCCCGTTGCCGGAGCGCTCGCTGTGACCCATCTTGCCGAACACGCGGCCGTCGGCGCTGGTTATGCCCTCCACGGCCAGCACGGAGCCGTTGGGGTTGTAGCGCAGGTCCATGCTAGGCTCGCCGTCCAAGTCCACGTACTGGGTGGCGAGCTGTCCGTTGGCGCGCAGCGTCTCCAGCAGGGCGTCGGGGCAGACAAAGCGTCCCTCGCCGTGGGAAATGGCGACCGTGTGTATGTCGCCCACGGAGCACTTGCTCAGCCAGGGGCTGAGGTTGGAGGCAACGCGGGTGCGCACAAGGCGGCTCTGGTGACGGCCTATGGCGTTGTAGGTCAGAGTCGGGCAGTTGGCGTCCGTGGCCACTATGCGCCCGAAGGGCACCAGGCCGAGCTTTATCAGCGCCTGGAAGCCGTTGCAGATGCCGAGGATGAGTCCGTCGCGGTTATTCAGCAGCTCGTGCACGGCGTCGGTGAGCTTCTCGCGCCGGAAGAAGGCGTTTATCAGCTTGCCGCTGCCGTCCGGCTCGTCGCCGCCGGAGAAGCCGCCGGGGAACACCAGCATCTGGCTGCGCGCTATCGCGGCGGCCATGCGCTCCAGGCTCTCCTCTACGTCGGAGGGCGTGAGGTTGCGTATGACCAGTATCTCCGGCTCGGCTCCCGCGCGCTCGAGGGCGCGGGCGGTGTCGTATTCGCAGTTAGTGCCCGGGAAAACGGGTATCAGCGCGTGCGGCCTGGGCGTGCGCGTGAGCGGCTTTACGCGGGCGGCAGCTTCGTGGCTGAGTTTCTCCACGCCGGCGGCCTCGCTGCCGGGGGCGGTGAGGTGACGGTACACGCCCTCGAGCCGCGTCTCCCACGCGCGCTGCACATCGGCGATCGCGGCGCTCTCTCCGGCGGCGGAAACGGCGTATGCGGCTGTGACAACGCCCAGGGTCTCCCCTGCCGTGCAGTCCGGCTCGACCTCGAGGATGTAGCCGCCGAAGCTCCAGCCAAAGAGCCTCGCGGCGTCAAAGCCCGCGTCCAGCTCCACGCCGAGGCGGTTGCCGAAGCACATCTTGCAAAGACCCTCGGCTATGCCGCCGGTGCCGGCGGACCAGGCCGCGTGCACCTTGCCTGCGCGCATCAGCGCGCCTATCTCCGCCCACAGCGCCCTGGTCGCCTCCGCGTCGAAGGGGTCGGCGTACATGTAGGCCACGCGGCTTCCCACGCGCTTGAACTCGGGACTGACGGCGCAGTCAGTCTTGCCGGCCGTGACCGCGAAGCTCACCAGCGTGGGCGGGACGTCCAGGTCTTCAAAGCTGCCGGACATGCTGTCCTTTCCGCCTATGGCTCCCGCACCGAAGGCGATCTGCGCGTCCAGCGCGCCGAGCAGCGCCGCGAAGGGCTTGCCCCAGCGCTCCGGCGCGGTGCGCAGCCGCTCGAAATACTCCTGGAAGCTCAGATACACGTTCTCGTGGCCGAAGCCGCTGGCCACCAGGCGGGCAATGCTCTCGTACACGGCTAGGTATGCGCCGCGGTAGGGGTTCTGCTCGCTGACGCGCGGCTCAAAGCCCCAGGCCATGGCCGAGCAGGTGGTCGTCTCCCCGCTCACCGGCACCTTGGCCGCCATGCACTGCGCGCTCGTGAGCTGGTACTCGCCGCCGAAGGGCATGAGCACCGTGGCCGCGCCGATGGTGGAGTCAAATCGCTCGGCCAGACCGCGGCGCGAGCAGCACTCCAGCGAGCCCATCAGGCTCTCGAGCTTTTCGCCGAGCGTATTGCCGCTCACCTCCGGCGAGCGGTCGGCGACGCTCATGGGCGCGACGCGCACGCGCGCGTGCTTCTCCGCGCCGTTGGTGTCGAGGAAGGCGCGGTCAATGTCGCAGATTATCTGGCCGCGCCAGGTCATGCGCAGCCTGGCCTCGGCGCTGACTGTGGCGACGGTAGTGGCCTCCAGGTTCTCGGCCTCGGCGGCGGCGAGGAAAGCCCTCTCGTCCCGGGCGGAGACCACGACGGCCATGCGCTCCTGGCTCTCGGATATGGCCAGCTCCGTGCCGTCCAGGCCTTCGTACTTGCGCTTGACGCGGTCGAGGTCTATGTCCAGCCCCGGAGCCAGCTCGCCTATGGCGACGCTGACGCCGCCCGCGCCGAAGTCGTTGCAGCGCTTTATCATGCGCGTGACGTCGCCGTTCCTGAATAGGCGCTGGAGCTTGCGCTCCACGGGCGCGTTGCCCTTCTGCACCTCGGCTCCGCAGTCGGTGAGGCTGTGGGAGTCGTGCGCCTTGCTGGAGCCGGTGGCTCCGCCCATGCCGTCGCGGCCGGTGCGTCCGCCCAGCAGTACCACTACGTCGCCCGGCTCGGGGCGGGCGCGCACCACGTTCTTCTCGGGAGCCGCGGCGACCACCGCGCCTATCTCCATGCGCTTGGCCACGTAGCCGGGGTGGTATATCTCGTCGACCAGGCCGGTAGCCAGGCCTATCTGGTTGCCGTAGGAGCTGTAGCCCGCCGCCGCGCCGGTGCAGAGCTTGCGCTGCGGCAGCTTGTTGGGCAGGGTGTCCTCCACGGGCACGGTGGGGTCGCCCGCGCCGGTTATGCGCATCGCCTGATAGACGTAGGCGCGGCCGGAGAGCGGGTCGCGTATCGCGCCGCCGATGCAGGTCGCCGCGCCGCCGAACGGCTCTATCTCCGTCGGGTGGTTGTGCGTCTCGTTCTTGAACATCAGCAGCCACGGCTCCTCCACGCCGCCGTTGTCCACCGTGATATGTACGCTGCAGGCGTTTATCTCCTCGCTCTCGTCCAGGGCGCGCAGCGCACCGGTGTGCTTGAGGTACTTCGCGCCGATGGTGGCGAGATCCATGAGCGTGACGGGCTTGCTCTCGCGTCCCAGCTCGCGGCGGATGCGCAGGTAGTTCTCATAGCTCTCGCGCACCTCGATGTCCTCAAGCTGCGCCTCGTCTATGATCGTGCCGAAGGTGGTGTGGCGGCAGTGATCCGACCAGTAGGTGTCCAGCACTCGCAGCTCGGTGACGCTCGGGTCGCGCCCGGCGCGCGCGAAGTAGTCGCGGCAGAACTCCGCGTCGTCCGCGTCCATGGCCAGACCCATCCCGGCTATCAGCGCCTCGAGTCCCGCGCGGTCGAGCTTTGTAAAGCCCTCCACGCGCTTTACGTCGGGCGGCTCGGGGTAGTCGGCGGCGAGGGTCTCCCTCGCCGCGAGAGCGGCCTCGCGGCTCTCCACGGGGTTTATGACGCTGTGCTTCACGGCCGCGAGCGCGGCCTCGTCCACCTCGCCGTACAGCAGGTAGACCTTGGCGCTGAGCACGCTCGGCCGCTCCGCGCCGGATATCAGCTGGATGCACTCGGCGCAGCTGTCGGCGCGCTGGTCGAACTGTCCGGGCAGGTATTCGACGGCGAAGACCGCGTCGGACTCCGGCAGCTCGTAGAACACGTCGTCCACCTGCGGCTCGCTGAACACGACGGGCAGGCACTTTTCAAACAGCGCGGCGTCCACGCCCTCAACATCATAGCGGTTCAAAAGCCGCAGCCCGGTCAGGCCGGAGACGCCGGGCAGAGCGTTGAACTCCTCCAGCGCGCGCTGAGCCTCCTCGTCGTAGGGCGCGCGCTTTTCCACATATACTCTGTAGACCATTTTCAGCCCTCCAATGCCGCAAGCGCCCGGGCGCCTATGTCGCGGCGGCAGTGCATATCTTCAAAGCTTATTTTCCCGGCCTCGGCGTAGGCCTTGGTCACGGCGTCCTTGAGCGTGGGCGCGGTGACGCTCACACCCAATACGCGGCCGCCGTTGGTGACCAGCGTGCCGTCGGGGAGCTTCTTCGTCCCGGCGTGGAACACCTCGGCCTCGCTTCCGGGTATCTGTCCGTCCACGAGTCCGGAGATGGGCAGACCCTTTCTGTAGCTCTTGGGATAGCCGCCGGAGGCCAGAACCAGGCAGCAGCAGGCCTTGTGCGACCACTTGACCTCCACTTCGGACAGGCGTCCGGCCGTCACGGCCTCCATGATGGTCAGCAGATCGGTCTCCAGCAGCGGGAGCACCACCTGCGTCTCCGGGTCGCCGAAGCGGCAGTTGTACTCGATGACCTTCGGGCCGGACTTCGTCAGCATCAGCCCGAAGTACAGGCAGCCGCGGAACGGGCGGCCTTCGGCGTTCATGGCGCGCACGGTCGGCAGGAATATCTTCTCCATGCACTCCGCGGCCACTTCGGGGGTATAGTAGGGGTTGGGCGCTATGGTGCCCATGCCGCCGGTGTTCAGGCCCTCGTCGCCGTCCATCGCGCGCTTGTGATCCATGCTGGACACCATCGGCACCAGCGTGTTCCCGTCGGTGAAGCTCAGCACGCTGACCTCGGGGCCTTCGAGGTACTCCTCGATGACCACGCGCGCGCCGCTCTCGCCAAAGGCGCGGTCGAGCATCGCGCTCTTTACGGCCTCGACGGCCTCCTCGCGCGTCATGGCTACCACGACGCCCTTGCCCAGCGCCAGACCGTCGGCCTTGACGACGATGGGCACGCTCGCGCTCTCCACGTATCCCAGCGCGGCCTCGGCGTCGTCAAAGACCTCGTAGGCGGCGGTGGGGATGCCATATTTCTTCATCAGCCCCTTGGCAAAGACCTTGCTGCCCTCTATCATGGCCGCGCGCTTTTCAGGTCCGAAGCAGGGTATGCCCTCGGCCTCCATCGCGTCCACCATGCCCAGGCAGAGCGGATCGTCGGGCGTGACCACGGCGTAGTCTATGCCGTGGTCTTTGGCATAGGCGACGGCGCCGTCTATGTCCGTCGCGGCTATATCCGCGCAGATCGCGTCCTCGGATATGCCGCCGTTGCCGGGCAGGACGTGTATCTCGGCGACCCTCGGACTTTTCTTGAGCGCACGCACGATCGCGTGCTCACGCCCGCCGGAACCGATAACGAGTAGTTTCATACTTATCCCTCCATGATGGATTGTGCCACCGTCGCCGGCGGCGGGGTCAGTGTCAGATCAATGGTGGAACAGCCTTATCCCGGTAAACGCCATGACCATGCCGTACTTGTCGGCGGTCTCGATCACGTTGTCGTCGCGGATGCTGCCGCCCGGCTGGGCGACGTATTTGACGCCGCTTTTCGCCGCGCGCTCTATGTTGTCGCCGAAGGGGAAGAACGCGTCGCTGCCCAGCGACACGCCGGTGAACCTGGCGAGGAAGTCGCGCTTTTCGTACTCGGTCAGCTCCTCGGCGATGAAGCGGTCTATCTCGTTGTCCCGCTCGGCGCGCTTGAGCGCGGCGTCGAACTTCAGCTCGAGCACCTTCGGGTGGCGACGCAGGTGCCAGATGTCGGCCTTGTCGCCCGCCAGGCGGGTGCAGTGTATGCGGCTCTGCTGTCCGGCGCCGACGCCGATGGTCTGGCCGTCCTGAGTGTAGCAGACGCTGTTCGACTGCGTGTACTTGAGCGTGATGAGCGCCAGCAGCAGATCGTCCACCGCGCCCTCGGGCAGGATCTTGTTCTCGGTGACGATGTTCTCCAGGCACTCGCGGGTGATGGGCAGGGAGTTATAGCCCTGCTCGAAGCGGATGCCGAAGATGTCGCGCTGCTCTACGGCCTTCGGCTCGTAGTCGGGGTCGATCTTCACGACGTTGTAGCCGCCCTTGCGCTTGGTGCGGAGTATCTCCAGCGCCTCGTCGGTGTAGCCGGGGGCGATTATGCCGTCGCTCACCTCGGGGACGAGCAGACGCGCCGTCTCGGCGTCGCAGACATCGCTGAGCGCCGCCCAGTCGCCGTAGGAGCAGAGCCTGTCGGCGCCGCGCGCACGGGCGTAGGCGGTGGCTATCGGCGAGAGATCGCCCTCGGCGAAGAACACACGCCTGTCCTCGTCGGACAGCGGGCTTGCGATAGCCGCTCCGGCGGGCGAGACGTGCTTGAAGCTGGCCGCCGCCGGCTTGCCGGTGGCGCGCTTGAGCGCGCGCACGAGCTGCCAGGAGTTGAGCGCGTCCATGAAGTTGATGTAGCCGGGACGGCCGTTCATGACCTCCACGGGCAGCTCGCCGCCGTCGGACATGAATATGCGCGCCGGCTTCTGATTGGGGTTGCAGCCGTACTTCAGCTCAAGCTCCTTCATTTACGCTTCCTCCTCGTACTTGTTGATTATAACCTCGTCTCCGCCCACACAAACATAGAGAGAGACGCGGTTGTCCGCGTTGAGAGCCGCCCACAGCTTGCCTGCAAGCCCGGCGGAGCTAAGCTCGGGCACCGCGACCTCCACAGGCTCGCCGTGGAAGCTGGGCAGCGGGTCGCCGAAGCCCTCGTAGGTGCTGATAAAGCGGCCTGCGCCGGGGACGGTCTGCTCATACTCGTAGAAGTACCTCAGGCAAGGCGCGCCGTCGGCCGTGCCGGCCTTGAGTATGGAGAGCTTGTAGCTCCCGTCCGGGCTGAGCAGGCCGGAGATGCGCGGCGTATAGTTGGGCGCGTCCGGCTCGAACTCCCGGCTGCGCAGCGCCTCGGCGAAAGTTCTGCCCTCGAGGAGGCAGTCACGCAGCGTGTCGGTCTGGTCGCCGTTGGTGACGATAAGTCCGCGTCCCACGCGGCGCACGGGGTGGTATATGATGAGGCTGGGGTCGGTCATCTTGCTCTCGTCATAGGCGCGGGTGCGGATGCCGTCGTCGGTCTTTTCAAAGACGCGGTTGCGGCTGTTGGCGCTCCTGCCCATGATGAAGTACGCCACGGCGCTCTTGCCCGAGGGCGTCATGCCGAGCATTATGCCGCGTCCCGGGTAGGGGCGCTCTGCCAGGTATTCAAAGAGGTCGATCATTGCTCACTTCTCCCTTCAAGCTGCTTTGCGACGGCCTCGGCCGCCTCGGGAAGTATTATCCACTCCGCCTGTTCCATCACGCGGCGCTGCAAGACCTCGGGCGTGTCCCCGGGCAGCACCTCCACCGCGCGCTGGGCGATTATCTCCCCGCCGTCGGGGATCTCGTTTACAAAGTGCACCGTCGCGCCGGTGAGCTTCACGCCGCGGGAGAGCGCGGCCTCGTGCACGCGCAGTCCGTAGTAGCCGGAGCCGCAGAAGGCCGGGATGAGGCTCGGGTGGATGTTTATTATCCTCCCCGCCCAGCGCCGGGTGAAGTCGGCGCTGAGTATGCGCAGGAAGCCCGCGAGGACGATGAGGCCGATGCCCTCCCCGTCCAGCAGAGCCTGAAGCCGCTCCTCAAAGCCGGGCTTCTCCACGTATTCGGCGCGTATCCCGGCCTTCCTCGCCCGCTCCAGGGCAAATGCGCCGGAGTTATTGGACACCACCAGCGCCAAGTCCACGTGCGGCATCTCGCCGCGCGCGGAGGCGTCTATCAGCGCCTGGAGGTTGGTGCCGCCGCCGGAGACGAATACCGCCGTCCTCAGCATAGCTCGACCGCCCCGTCGGCGCTCTTGACTATCTCGCCGCAGACGTATGCGTCGCCCGCTCCGTTGGCCGCGAGCGCAGCGAGGGCGTCGTCCGCGTCCTCCTTCGCCACTACGGCACACATGCCGACGCCCATGTTGAAGGTGTTGTACATATCCCGCTCGGGGATGCCGCCCTCGCGAGCCAGGATGTCGAATACCGGCGGGGTCTTGATCGCCGCCTTTTCTATGCGCGCGCACAGCCCCTCGGGGATGGAGCGCGGCACGTTCTCGTAGAATCCGCCGCCGGTGATGTGGCTCAGCGCGCGCACGCGCGCGGCCTTGAGCATGGCGAGCGCCGGCTTGACATAGATGCGCGTCGGCGTCAGCAGCGTCTCGCCGAGCGTGCCGGACAGCTCATCATAGCGCCTGGTGAGGGCGCCGTTTTCCACGTCGAACACGCGCCGCACCAGCGAAAAGCCGTTGGAGTGCACGCCGCTGGACGGGATGGCTATCACCACGTCGCCGGGCAGCATGGCGGTGTTGTCCAGGATTTTGGCCTTGTCGACTATGCCGACGGCGAAACCGGCGAGGTCGTACTCGCTCTCGCCGTAGAAGCCGGGCATCTCGGCGGTCTCGCCGCCGATGAGCGCCGCGCCGGACTGCACGCAGCCCTCGGCCACGCCGGAGACGATGTCCGCAATGCGCTCGGGCACGTTCTTGCCGCAGGCGATGTAGTCGAGGAAGAAAAGCGGCTGCGCGCCGGAGCATATCACGTCGTTGACGCACATGGCCACGCAGTCTATGCCCACGGTGTCGTGCTTGTCCATGAGAAAGGCTATCTTGAGCTTGGTGCCCACGCCGTCTGTGCCGGAGACCAGCACAGGCTCGGCCATGCCGGTCAGATCCGGCTGGAACAGCCCGCCGAATCCGCCCAGGCCGCCGAGGACGCCGGGGGTGTTGGTGCGCTGTACGTGCTTTTTCATCAGCTCCACGGCCTTGTAGCCGGCGGTGATGTCCACGCCGGCGGCGCGGTAGCTCGCGCTCTCGCTTATCACTTAGGCATCCTCCTTCTCGCGCTCGCTGAGCTTCTGCTCAAAGCGGCTCTTGGCGGCTTTCTTGGGTATCTCGCAGGGGTACTCGCCGGTGAAGCAGGCCGCGCAGAAGTTCAGCTTTGCATTGTCGGCCAGCTTGTGTACGTTTTCGCAGCTGAGATAGCCGATGGAGTCCACGCCGATTATCTCGCGTATCTCCTCTATCGAGTGCTGCGCGGCTATCAGGTTGTCGCGGCTGTCTATGTCCGTGCCGAAGTAGCAGGGATAGAGGAAGGGCGGCGCGCTCAGGCGCACGTGGACTTCCTTGGCTCCCGCCTCGCGCAGCAGCTCAACTATGCGGGCTATGGTCGTGCCGCGGACTATGCTGTCGTCCACCAGAATGACGCGCTTGTCGCGCACGGTGGAGGCTATGACGTTCAGCTTGATGCGCACGGCGTTCTCGCGCTTGGTCTGTCCCGGCTGGATGAAGGTGCGGCCGATGTACTTGTTCTTCACAAAGCCCACGCCGTATGGTATGCCGCTCTGCCGGGCGTAGCCCAGCGCGGCGTCGAGGCCGGAGTCGGGCACGCCTATGACGACGTCCGCCTGCACGGGGTGCTCCAGCGCGAGGAATGCGCCGGCGCGCTGGCGCGCGGTGTGCACGCAGCTGCCGTCTATGACGGAGTCCGGGCGCGCGAAGTAGATGAACTCAAACACGCACTCGGCGCTCGGCCCGCCGCAGTGGCTGCGGTCGGACTCTATGCCGTCGCGGGAGATGGTGACTATCTCGCCCGGCTCCACGTCGCGCAGGAACTTGGCGCCGATGGCGTCCAGTGCGCAGCTCTCGCTGGCGACCGCCCAGCCGTCCTCAAGCTCGCCTATGCACAGCGGGCGGAAGCCCAGCGGGTCGCGCGCAGCGATGAGCTTGCGCGGGGACATGATGGCCAGGGAGTAAGCGCCCTTGAGGCTGTCCATCGCGGAACATACGGCCTCCTCTATGGAGCCGGTGCGCAGCCGCTCGCGCGTTATGACGTAGCTTATGACCTCGCTGTCGGAGGTGCTGGAGAATATGGCGCCGTTGAGCTCCAGCTGCGTGCGCAGCTCGCTGGCGTTGGTGAGGTTTCCGTTGTGCGCGAGCGCCATACCGCCCTTGATGTGGCGGATGACTATGGGCTGGGCGTTCTCGCGGGTGCGGCCGCCGGTGGTGCCGTAGCGGCAGTGGCCTATGGCCATCTGACCGGCGGGCAGCTTGCGCATGACGTCCTCGGTGAACACCTCGTTCACCAGACCCACGTCCTTGTAGCCGGTGATGACGCCGTCGTCGTTGACGGCGATGCCGCAGCTCTCCTGGCCGCGGTGCTGCAGCGCGTAGAGCGCGCGGTAGGTCATGGGCACGACGTCCTCGCCCGAGCGGGTAATGACGCCGAACACGCCGCACTCCTCGTGCAGCTTGTCAAAAATCATTTCTCTCTCCATGCCGTGTCTCACTCGCCGATTATGCGGCGCATGACCTCCTGATAGGCGTCCTCGACGCCGCCCATGTCGCGGCGGAAGCGATCCTTGTCCAGCTTTTCGTGGGTCTCGACGTCCCAGAAGCGGCAGGTGTCAGGGCTGATCTCGTCGGCGAGGACGATGGTGCCGTCGGCGAGCTTGCCGAACTCGAGCTTGAAGTCCACGAGCTCGATGCCGTGCTGGAGCAGGAAAGCCTTGAGCACCTCGTTTATCTTGAAGGAGTAGGCCTTGATGGTGTCTATCTCCTCCTGCGTGGCGAGCTTGAGCGCGAGGGCGTGGTAGCTGTTCATCAGCGGATCGCCCAGCTCGTCGTTCTTGTAGGAGAACTCGATGGTGGGCTGCTCGAACACGATGCCCTCCTCCACGCCGTAGCGCTTGGCGAAGCTGCCGGCGGAGATGTTGCGGATGATGACCTCGAGGGGGACTATGCTCACGCGCTTGACCAGGGTGTCGCGCTCGCTGAGCTCCTCCACGAAGTGGGTGGGGATACCGTTTTCCATCAGCAGGCGCATCAGGCGGTTGGTGAGGCGGTTGTTTATGACGCCCTTGCCCATGATGGTGCCGCGCTTTTCGCCGTTGAAGGCGGTGGCGTCGTCCTTATAGGAGACTATGCAGAGAGTGGGGTCGTCGGTGGCGTAGACCTTCTTGGCCTTGCCCTCGTACATCTGTTCGCGCTTTTCCATTTCTATACCCTCCGTTTGAAATTAAGAATTCAGCTTATCCTGAAGCGCCGCGTCCTTGGCCAGGGTGGCGGCGCACATGTCTTCTCTCATTTTGTCCAGCTTGGCGGCCAGCTCGTCATCGGCCGCGGCGAGGATCTCGGCGGCGAGGAGCGCTGCGTTCTGCGCCCCGTCGATGGCCACGGTGGCCACGGGGATGCCCGAGGGCATCTGCACGGTGCTCAGCAGGGCGTCCAGGCCGTCCAGCGTGCTGCTCTTTACGGGGATGCCAATGACCGGCAAAGTGGTGTTCGCGGCGAGCGCTCCGGCGAGGTGCGCGGCCTTGCCGGCGGCGGCGATGATGGCGCCGAAGCCGTTCTTGCGCGCGTTCACGGCGAACTCTCGAGCCTGCTCCGGCGTGCGGTGCGCGCTCATTACGCGAACCTCAACGCCTATGCCAAGCTCCTTGAGCTGCCTGACGGCCTTCTCCACGACCGGCCAATCGCTGTCGCTGCCCATGATGACGGCAACCTTTTTCTCTTGCATGCTCTCTCCTCCGAAAAAAGATGTCAAGGCCACGGCGCCGAGGCCGTGACCTTGCAATAAGCACGTTATTCTGCATACTCTCCGCCCATGAAAAGGGCGTACATCGGGAAGAAAAGGGCGCACTTATCCCCTATCCCAAGCGCTCGCAGTCGGGTCATGCGCACCGCCCTCCTTCGGTAGAGTATACATAGATTTTACCGTTTTCCGACGAAAAACACAACCTGTTTTCCCGCTTGCGAGAATTTTCGGATACTTACACAACTTTTGTCCCCCCACCGGCGCGGTTTATGCCGAAATTCACGTGGCCGCCGCCGTGTTCGCAGACTGTGCGGAAAACAGGCGCTTGCATTTTCGCGCGCCCCCTGCTATAATAGCACACGAACTCAATAAAAGTCCTCGCGCGCCACCGGGTGCGCGGTCAACGGGCATCCAAAACTCCGCCGTAGGTACGGCGCGCTTAGCGCGTTATAAGGCAGGGTCTTGGATGCCCGTTTCGCTTTAGAAAGGAGAATGACAGTGAAAATCAAGCCCTTTGCCGTCGAGGAGTGGATGAACGCCTACGAGACCCAGGCCAGGTACAACATCGCCGAGACCTGCGTGGACTCCGTGTCCATCGACGAGCTGTTCGCTCGGTGCGGCGCGGACGCGGACGCATTCTGGCACGGCTTCGCCTCGCGGCGTCTGACCTACGGAGACATCGAGGGTGCGCCGGAGTTCAAGCGCGGCATATGCAAATTGTACAAAACGCTCCGCCCCGAGGAGATAGTCACCACGCACGGAGCCTCCGGCGCCAACCACCACGTGTTCTACACGCTGATAGAGCCGGGCGACCGCGTGGTCAGCCTGGTGCCGAGCTATCAGCAGCTCTATTCCATACCCGAGAGCTACGGCGCGGACGTCCGGCTGCTGCACCTGGAGCCGGAAAACGGCTATCTGCCCGACCTCGGCAAGCTGCGCGAGCTGGTCACGCCGGACACCAAGCTCATCTGCATGAGCAACCCCAACAACCCCACGGGCGCGCTGATGGGCGCGGACATGCTGCGCGAGATCGTGGACATCGCCAAGTCCGCCGGAGCCTACGTCCTCTGCGACGAGGTGTACCGCCACCTCACGCAGGACGACGAGTGGAGCGAGTCCATCGTCGACCTCTACGACAAGGGCATATCCGTCAGCAGCATGTCAAAGGTCTTCTCCCTCGCCGGGCTGCGCCTTGGCTGGATAGCCACGCACGACGCCGCGCTTGTCAAGAGCCTGCTCTCGCACCGCGACTACAACCTGATAAGCTGCGGAATGTTCGACGAAGCCCTCGCCGCCATAGCGCTCGAGCACAGCGACGCGCTGCTGAGCCGCAGCCGCGCCATCGTGCGCGGCAACCTCGCCGTGCTGTCTGCCTGGGTGGATGCCCACAGCCACATCAGCTTCGTCAAGCCCCAGGCCGGCACCACCGCCCTGGTGAGCTACGACTTCGATATCCCCTCCATGGAGTTCTGCACCAGGCTATTTAAGGAGACGGGCGCATTTGTGACTCCGGGCGAGTGCTTTGACGAACCTCACTGCTTCCGCATCGGCTACGCCAGCGACGCCGGGACGCTCGCGGCCGGGCTGGAGGCCATGGACAACTTTATGCAGAAACTTGAAAAGGAGAGTGTGTAACCATGTCTGAAATCAGGATACTCAGCGCCGCGCAGGTGGACAAGCTGTTCACTGTGGAGATGGCCATGCAGGCCGTGGAGGACGCCTACACGCAAAAGTGCAGCGGCGCCGGCGGCGTCTGGCCGATGGTCTTCCACGAGTTTGAGCACGGCGTGGCGGACTTGGACATCAAGTCCGGCGACTTGGGTGCAAAGCAGATCTTCGGCCTCAAGCTGGTGTCGTGGTACGGCAAGAACCCGGAGCGCGGCCTGCCGGAGCTGTTCGGCACCCTGCTGCTGTGTGACCGCGAGACCGGCGCTCCCGTCGCGCTGATGAACGCCGGCCCCATAACCGGGCTTCGCACCGGCGCGGCGGCGGCCGTGGGCGCGAAATACCTGGCGAGGCCGGACTCAAAGCGCCTCCTTATGGTCGGCTGCGGCGCGCAGAGCGCGTACATGACCGCCGCCACGCTCTACGCCATGCCGGGGCTGAGTCATGTAACGCTGGCCAATCCGCGCACCCCGGGCAAGGCCGCCGTGCGCCTGCCCGCCTTCGCGGCGAGGGTGAGCGCGCTGCTGGACGGCTGCGGCGTCGAGCGGGAGGTCGCCTTTGAGAGCGCGTGGGACTTTGAGTCCGCCGTGCGCTCAGCCGACGTCATACTCACCGCCACCCCCTCGCGCGAGCCGCTGATAAAGCGCGACTGGGTGCAGCCCGGCACGCATCTGAGCTGCATCGGCGCGGACATGTCCGGCAAGCAGGAGCTGGAGTCAGCTCTCCTCGGCTCGGCCAGGGTCTTCGGCGACGACGCCGGACAGTGCTTCGCCGTGGGCGAGTGCGAGATACCGCACCGCGAGGGCGTGCTCGACGCGCTGACCGCCGAGATAGGCGACGTGATACTCGGCCGCGCGCAGGGTCGCGTCTCCAACGAGGACATCACGGTCTTCGACTCCACGGGCATAGCCCTCCAGGATCTGGCCTCCGGCGCCGTAATACTCGAGCGCGCACGCGAGCTTGACGTGGGACTGGTCACCGAGCTTTAAAGCGAAAGCGCCGGGCACAGTGTGCCCGGCGCTTTGACGTCATGACTTGTTCTCTCTGGCCTTGAGCGCGTCGAGGACTGCCTTCTGCACCGGCATCCGCTCGCGCTTGGGGTACTCGCCCTCGAACCACGCGCGCAGCGCGGCTGCACGGCTCGCCGGCAGCCGCTCCACCAGCGGCAGAGCGTAGGCGTGCGAAGCCAGCAGCATCCAGTAGGCGTCGCCGGACTTTTTGTGTTCGTGCGCCTGTGAGAGGATGTAGCGCGCGGCCTCCTCCGTCTCGTCCTCGCCCGGCTCGGAGGCGGTGAAGTCCTCCACGGCGGCGTGCAGCGCGGCCATAAAGGCGTCCTGACAGCGCTCCCGGTCGGTGTCCCGGCTCAGACCCAGGAGCTTGTCCATGGCGCGCCGGGCTTTTTTGCTGTCGTCCATGCCGCCCAGGTAGTCGGCGTAGGCTTTGACTATGCTCTCCGGTACGGCCATCAGCTCAGTCGGGTCGCGGAACCGTTGCAGTCCCTGTGGCGGATGTCTCTGGTGTCAGTGCTCATATCTGTACCTCACTGCTCGGGATTTGGGGCTGTGAGCGCGCTTCGCCCCTCTCGCTATTATAAGCTCGCCGCGCCGCGTTTTCAACCGCGCGAGCCGTAAATTCATGTTGCGCGCGCAGCCAGGTGTGGTAAAATAGGGGTACGAAGATTCTTCGAGGAGGGGTAATATGAAAATCACCAACCGGCCTTTCGGCGTAACGTCGCGCGGAGAGGCCGTAACAGCCTGGGAGCTTGAAAACGCCTGCGGCGCCAAGGCCGTACTGCTCGACTACGGCGCGACCGTACAGAGCCTGATAGTTCCCGACCGCGACGGTCAGGGCGTGGACGTGGCTCTGGGCTACGACACGCTGGCCGAGTACGAGGCCAACGGCGACTACCTCGGCGCGACCATCGGCCGCGTCGGCAACCGCATCGCCCGCAGCCGCTTCTCCCTTGACGGCCGTGAATACGTGCTGGCCGCAAACGATGGCGAGAACCACCTGCACGGCGGCACGTGCGGCTTTGACAAATGCGTCTGGGACGCGGCGGAGCGCGACGGGAAGCTGGTGTTCTCCCGCCTCTCCCCCGACGGCGAGGAGGGCTATCCCGGCAACCTGAGAGTGAGCGTGAGCTTTGAGCTGACCGACGACAACGAGCTTTTTATCGTCTACGACGCCGACACCGACGCTCCCACGCCCGTCAGCCTGACCAACCACACCTACTTCAACCTGGCCGGCGGCGGGGACATCCTCTCGCACCGCCTGACCATGAACTCCGAGGCCTTCTGTGAAGCGGCTCCCGACTGCCTGCCCACCGGCAGGCTCCTGGGCGTGCGGGACACGCCCTTCGACTTCCGCGCCGGTCAGTCCCTGGCCGACGCCCTCGCCGCCGAGCACGAGCAGACGGCACTGTTCGGCGGCTTCGACCACAACATGGTGCTCGCCGGCACCCACGCGGCCGAGCTGGTCTGCCCCGAGACCGGCATTGTCATGGAGGTATTCACCACTCTGCCCGGCATGCAGCTCTACACCGCCAACTCCCTCACCGAGCGCGCCGGCAAGCGCGGCACTACCATGGGGCGGCACGGCGGAATATGCCTGGAGACGCAGCTCCACCCGGACGGGATGAACCACTACGGCTTCCCCTCCCCCATCCTGCACCCGGGCGAACACCTGCACACCGCCACGCTATATGCCTTTATGACAGAATAGAGCCGATTTGTACGGATAATCCCCCGCAGCCAGCGTGCTGCGGGGGATTTTTACATCATATCAGCTCAATTCCGTGGGTGAGGAAGTCGATCACCCTCTCGCCGCGGAGGGCATATTCATCGGGCAGGTTCTCAAGATGGTCGTAAAACTCGTTCATCGCATCTATCAGGCGCGTGGAGGTGAAGGCATAGGTGGGCGGCTCCGGCTCGCCGCGCTTGGACAGTCCCCTGGCAAACACGGCTCCGTCGCTCAGGTAGACGCTTATTCCCAAATCGCTGCGCCGCATTATGGGGTTGTCGTCCTCTATGATGGTCAGACTCAGCCCCTGCTCGGTCTTGAGGGCCTCTATCAGCCCGCGCAGATGGCGTATGCGCTCCGACTTGGTCAGCGTGAAGGTGCGGTCAAAGAGCGTTATCGCGCCGTCGTACAGGTAGCTCATCATGGCCGACTTGTAGATTACCGCGCGCCTCGGCAGTGTGAAGGTCTTTTCTGTAAAGCCGACGCTCCACTCCTGACCGCGCGACGGGCGCATGTGCGTCTCCGCTATCTCATGAAGCGTGCCCGGCTCCATGCTTATCGGGTGCATGGTTGCCAGCAGATAGCGGAAGGAGCCGTGCATGAGGTAGTTCATATAATACTGCGACGCATACAGCTCCGCGTTCGTGCGCCGCTCTATCAGCGCCCGGCGTGTGCGCACATAGTTGGACATGCCCAGATACAGTTCATTGACCAGGTCGCGCTGGCGTGTAATCACCATGTACGGGGAGTTTGAAAACGGCACGTTCAGCCACTGTGAGTATATCCCGTCCCTGATTATCATTGCCGCGCTGCGCTCGGCGAAGCTCTCTTTTATCTCGTAGAAGTCATAGTGCAGGTCGTCCGGGTCGCGGCTGAGGAAGAAGCACACCGTGCGGCAATACTCGTCCACGTGCCGGCGCAGGTTCTCAAAGTGTATGAACTGGCTGATGTGTATAGGTCTCTCGCTCGGCACCTCGCGCCGCAGTACGTCGAAGAACTCGCGGTCACGGTTGGTCAGATAGTGCAGCGGCGTGAGCGTGAACATCTCCAGCGCCCCTGTCGTGCCGTCCCGGCCCACGTCCCTGGCCGCGGAGGCGATAAGCTCCCAGGTGTGCTCGCTGTCCAGGCCGCGGACTATCTCGCAATTCCCGCCGAACGTCCTCTCGCCCCTCGCGGCTCCGGAGCCGCTTTGAGCCGAGTACGCCTCGCTCAGCAGCCGGGTCAGCGCATCTATCAGGGCGGCGTGAGAGGAATACGTCTCGTCCTCGAGCGAGTACCGCCGCCGCAGCTCGTCAAGCTGGGGCTGGGCGCTGTTGGAGACGAAAAACCTGGCTATACTGCGCAGCAAGTCCTCGTTGTTCTTCAGTGAGGGCAGCTTTACCCCATTGACCCAGCGGCTGATATACGACGTGTCGTACCCCAGGGCGCTGGCCATATGTCCGCTTTTGAGGTGCGTGATATATAAAAGCTCACGCAGAAGTTCTGCAAATTCCATTGCTCGCCCCCCTTTACTCCACGATAACACTTATTGCCCAAAAAGGCAACAACAATTCAAGCAAGTTGTCTGAATTGAAACGCACCCGGACGCATATGCGTCCGGGTGCTTCCATATGAGAGGGACTGTGTCCACGGACACAGAAAACATGGGCTTAGTGGCAGGTATGCCAGCCGCCGTCGACGGGGATGCAGCAGCCGTTGATGTACTTGG
>OJQW01000147.1_pt1 | contig 40111 bp, 44 predicted proteins | sample 1599041 | NCBI WGS metagenome assembly OJQW01 (sample SAMN03922518, study PRJEB24848) | human gut metagenome | isolation source: stool sample | host: Homo sapiens | place: Germany | collected 2010-02
CACTTTCTTGGCGCACAAGAAAGTGGGACGCTTTCACTCGAAAGAGAAACCTGAATTTTCTTCGCATATGAAAAACCAATTTTCCTCTGCGAAATACGCCAAAAGGCAGTTGAAAATATCTTGTGTCAGTTCAAATTGGCTGGCCTGCAAATGTTCCAGCCGGTGCGCCAGCGCCTGCACCGAATTTTGCTGTGCCGGGCCGAACAGAATATCATCGCTCGAGATGGAAAGCACCCGGCAGATGCGCCGCAGCGTGGGCACCGAGATGCCTGAAACACCGCATTCTATCATAGAGATATTTTTGGCGCTGAGGCCCACCAGCTCGCCAAACTTTTCCTGCGTGAGCCCCGCGGCCAGCCGCGCCTTTTGTATGCGCGCCCCCATCTTCCCATTTTCTTCTTTTTTCGCCTGCATAGCAACACCGCATTGAAAAGAAATTCCGCAAAGAAAGGCAGAAGCCGGACATTCTGCACCTCAAACATGCCCCTGTGCCCTTTGTATGCTTAGAAGTATAAGGCCTTTTGCAGAAAATGTCTGTCCTTGCCAGAGAGCAATTGTCCGATATTGAGAGCAAATGCGGCTCCGGCAGGCAAAAGAAAATGAAAAACCCCGGCCCAAAGGGCCGGGGTGGCTTTTTGCAGGGCATGTGCCCTTGCGGGTTTGCGTTTAATATTGGTTTCTGCGCTTGCGCATGGCCTTGCGCCAATAGCCGTAGGCCGAAAGGGCCAGCATCACAGCCAGCATCACGGGGAACACCCAGTCCCGCCCGGAGGAATCGTAGCTGCGCACGTCGCTCCACGCCTTGCTCATGGCGTCGTTGATGTCGGTGGGCAGCACCAGCATGGTTTCGCACAGGGCCAGGTATTCTTCCGAGGGGTACATCAGCTCGCTTTCCGCCAGCTCGGGCGGCAAAAGGCTGCGCACCTCGGTTTGCGGGGAGGAATAGCAGATATACTCGGCGTTGGCCAGGGCAACCTCGGTTTCGCACATGAAGTTGATGAACATTTCGGCTGCCTCTTTGTGGCGCGCGCCCTTGGGGATGCACATGGCGTCCACAAAGCGGTTGGTGCCCTCGGCGGGCAGGAAGATGGCCAGGTCCGGGTTATCTTCCATCATGGTCATGCCGTCGCCGGTGTAATACGGCGCCAGCGCGGCCTCGCCGCCGCTCATTTTGTCGAACACCTCGTCCATCACATAGCTTTGCACCACGCCCTTTTGCTCTTTCAGCTTCTGCGCGGCGTCCTCTACGTCGGAAAGGCTTTGCGGGTTCAGCGAGCGGCCCAGCATTTTGCACGCAATGGCAAAGGCGTCGCGGCTGTTGTTGAACATGAGGATGTTGTTGGCATACTGTTCGTCCCACAGAATGCCCCAGCCCTGGGATAAATCGCCCTCGTCCACCATGGTGGTGTTGTACACAATGCACACCGTGCCCCAGGTGTAGGGCACGCTGTATTCGTTGGTGGGGTCGTATTCCAGGTTTTTGCACGTCTCGTCAATCAGGGCATAGTTGGGGATGTTGGAAAAATCCAGCTTTTCCAGCATGCCCTCGTTGATCATCTGGCCAATCATGTAATCGCTGGGGATGATGATGTCGTAATCGCCGCCGCCGCTTTTCAGCTTGGCGTACATGCTTTCGTTGGTGTCGTAGGTGGTGTAGTTTACGTTGATGCCGGTAAGCTCTTCAAACTCCTGCACCACGTCCATGGTGCCGTCGGCGCCGTCCGAGATATACTCGCCCCAGTTGTACACGTTCAGGGTGATGTTGTCATCGGCAAAGCGCGTGTAGTCGTAGCCGGGCTCTACCTCCACCTCGGCAAAGGCGGGCGTGCACGGCGCGGCCAGGCACGCGGCGCACAGCGCCAGCGCGGCGGCCTTTTTGGCAAAGCGGTGCCTGTTCATACGCGCGCCTCCCTTCTGGCGGCGCGGGCCGTGCGCTTGTCGCGCGCAGCCTCCACCCCGTTCACAGCCAGAATGATGGTGAGAATCACCACAAACATAATGGTGGAAAGGGCGTTGATTTCGGGGCTGACGCGCTTTTTCGTCATGGAATAGATGGCGATGGGCAGCGTTTGCACCGTGCCGGAGTTGAAATAAGAGATGATGAAATCGTCAATGGAATACGTCAGGCTGATGAGGAACGCCGAGATGATGGCGGGCATAATCTCGGGCAGCACCACCTTGAAAAACGCCTGGCGCGGGTTGCAGCCAAGGTCCAGCGCGGCCTCGTACATGCGCACATCCATCTGGCGCAGCTTGGGGCTGACGTTGAACAGCACATACGGCAGGCAGAACGTGACGTGCGCAATCAGCAGCGTGCCAATGCCAAAGCCCACGCGCACCTCGTTGCCCAGCAGGGCCGTAAGCACGTCGCTGATGGTGCCGTTCAGCACCACAAACAGCAGCATGGTGGCAACGCCGGTGACAATTTCGGGGTTGACAATGGGCACATACGAAAGGTTCAGCACCACGGCGCGGGTGCGGCGGCTCATGTTGTTCACGCCAATGGCCGCCAGCGTGCCCAGCACGGTGGCAATGATGGCCGAGGCAAAGGCAACCACAAGCGAAACGCCCAGCGCCTGCAGAATCATTTCGTCGCCCAGCAAATTTTTATACCAGCGCAGCGAAAAGCCGGCCCACACGTTGCGGCTTTTCGATTCGTTGAAGCTGAACGCAATCAGCACCGCAATGGGCACATACATAAAGCCGAACGCGGCCACCATCCACACGCGGCCAAGATATTTCCAGCGCCTCATACCATCGCCTCCATTTCTTCCGTGTCGGCGGTGGTAAAGCTCATGCACAAAAGCACAATTACCATCAGCACAAGGCTCATGGCGCTGCCGAGGTTGTAGTTGTAGCTGTTGCCGAGGAACTGCATTTCAATGAGGTCGCCCGGCAGAAGGTTCGAGCCGCCGCCCAGCATGCGGCTGATGATGAAGGTGGAGATGCTGGGCACAAACACCATGGTGATGCCCGTGGTGATGCCCGGCATGGCCAGCGGCACCAGCACGCGCGTAAGAATGTGGAACTGGTTTGCGCCAAGGTCCTGCGCGGCCTCAATGACGCTTTGGTCTATTTTCACCATAATGGTGTACAGCGGCAGAATCATGTAAGGCAGATAGTTGTACACCATGCCCAGCACCACGGCGCCGGAGGTGTTAATCATATGCAGCGGCCCAATGCCGAACAGCCCCAGGAAGCGGTTGATGAGGCCGTTGTTTTCCAAAAGGGTCATCCACGCATAGGTGCGCAGCAAAAAGTTCATCCACATGGGCAGCATAATCAGCATCTGCATCATCTTCTGGTGCGCGGGGGCCATGCGGCTTAGCATAAAGCCGATGGGAAACGCAATGACAAGGCAGATGACGGTGGCGATGACGGCCTGCACAATGCCGCGCGCAAACACGGTGGTGTAGGCGCCAAGGCCGGTGATGTTCTCCAGCGTGAAGGCGCCGTCGCGGGTGGTGAAGGCAAAGTACACCACAATGGCCAGCGGCACCGCTACGAACACCACCATCCACACGATGTAGGGCGAAGCGCCCGCTTTGCTTTTCACTGCGCGCCGCCCTCCTTCTTCATGATGTGAATTTCATCCGGGCCAATGTTCATGCCAATCAGCTCGCCCACCTGCGCGGCCTGGGTGGAGTGAATCATCCACTCAAAGCCCGCCTGGCGCACGTGCATCTCGTAGTGCACGCCCTTGAAGATGACGTTTTCCACCACGCCCGTCAGCTGGCCCTGAATGGCCGGCACAATCTGAATATCCTCGGGGCGCACCACCACCTGCACAAACTCTTTGGGGGCAAAGCCCTTGTCCACGCAGGTGAACTCCTGCCCGGCGAACTCCACGCGGAAATCGCGCAGCATCACGCCGTCAATGATGTTCGATTCGCCAATAAAATCGGCCACAAAGGCGTTGTTCGGCTCGTTGTAAATATCCTGCGGCGTGCCAATTTGCTGAATGTTGCCGCCCTTCATCACCACCACCATGTCCGACATGGTGAGGGCCTCTTCCTGGTCGTGCGTGACGTAGATGAAGGTGATTTCCAAGCTTTGCTGAATGCGCTTAAGCTCTATTTGCATCTCTTTGCGCAGCTTTAAGTCCAGCGCGCCCAGGGGCTCGTCCAGCAGCAGCACGCGCGGGCGGTTCACCAGCGCGCGGGCAATGGCCACGCGCTGCTGCTGCCCGCCGGAAAGCGTGGTCGTGCTGCGGCGCTCGAAGCCCTTCAGGCCCACAAGCTCCAGCATTTCCAGCACGGCGCGGCGCACCTCTTTTTCCTCCACCTTTTTCAGGCGAAGGCCGAAGGCCACGTTCTCGAACACGTTCAAATGCGGGAACAGGGCATACTTCTGGAACACGGTGTTCACCTGCCGCTTGTACGGCGGCAGGTGCGTGATGTCCTTGCCATCAAAAAAGACATTGCCCGATTTCGGCTCGATAAACCCGCCTATGACGCGAAGCGTCGTCGTCTTGCCGCAGCCGGACGGGCCGAGGAAGGTGACGAACTCTTTGTCGCGGATATCGAGGTTGAGGCCGTCCAAAATGCGGTCTCCGTCGAAATCGACTACAATGTCCTTGAGTGAAATAATCTTCTTTGTCTCCATTACAGATTGCATCCCCCTTTGCGGAATTTACCGAAGGGCGGTGTGCCCCGCGGCCCAGCGCCCATGTTACCGCCCCGCAAAAGGTTTGTTACACCACCCCATCCGGAAGGGCGGCTACAGCGGCACATCAAGACGCCAAATTTCGCCGCAGGCATTGCGCAGGGCCGAAGGGAAAGCGCTTTCCCCCGCCCTTTTGCCACCTGCGGCTGTGTGTCAGATGCGTATACGACACATTGCCCTCTATTATGGGGCCATGTTCACACTTTGTCAATGCTTTTTTCGCAAAATCTGCGCAAAATTTTCTGTTTTCCCGCTTTTTCCCGTGTTTTTTCGCATTTTTTCGGGCCGGGTTTTCAGGTTTTCTTTCAATTTCTCTTGTTTTCTCACGTTTCCTCTCGTTTTCTCCGTTTTCACAAAAGCCGAGCGCACGGGGCCCGCAGCGGGGCAAACGGGGCCCGGCTTCCGGCCAAAAAGCCCGCCCCGGCCCTTTCCCGCTGGCAGGCCTGTGCCCCCGGCCCCCTGCCCTCGCGCGCCGGGCGCTGCTTTGCGCGGCGCATTTTCCGCCGCAGGCCGTCTGTGCGCGGCCCGTTCGGCCCGCCGTGCGCCTACAGCGCCGTGCCGGTTTGGGGCATGTGCAGCCGGCGCATGTCCACGCCCTCGTGCGCCAGCAGCCGCGCCTTGGCGGCAAGGCCCCCGGCATAGCCGGTGAGGCTGCCGTGCGAGCCCACCACGCGGTGGCAGGGAATGATGATGCTGATGGGGTTGTGGCCCACCGCGCCGCCCACCGCCTGGCTGGACATGGACGGCCGGCCCATCTGGGCGGCCAGCCGGGCCGCCAGCGCGCCGTAGGTGGTGGTGGCGCCGTAGGGGATGCGGCACAGCAGCGCCCACACCTGTTGGCGGAACGCGCTGCCCGCAGGCCGCAGGGGCAGCGCGCCCGGGCACGGCTGTTCCCCGGCAAAATAGGCATCCAGCCACTGCCGCGCGGCCCGGAACACGGCCAGGCCGCCGTCCTGCACGCATGCGCCGGGCAGCAGGGGCTGGCCGAAGTATTTCTGCCCCTCTAACCACAGGCCCACCAGGTTTTCCCCGTCGCTGGCCAGCGTCAGCCGCCCCACGGGGGACGGGCAGGTGGTGAAACGGTAGGTTTCCATAAGGGTGCCCCCTTCTTTTTCTGCGGGGCGTGCGGGCGGCCCTGCCCGGCGTTGCGCGCAGGCGGCCCAACAGCCCCGCATGTATTATAATAATAAAGTGTAAAAAAGAAAAGCCCGCGGGGCGAACGATGCGCTGGCGCAAAAAACACGGCCGGAAGGCGCGTTGCGCCGCCCGGGCTTTTGTTCCGGCGGCCGCGCGTTTCCGCGCCCGTGCGCGCCGCGCCCCCTGTGCACCCCGCACGCGAGGCGCGCTGCCGCACATTGCCAGTGCACGGGGCGCCGGGCCCGGTTTTGCGCCCTGTTTTTTGCTTTTTACGCGCCGTCTCTTGCACTTTTTACAGAAAGGAATATAATGGTGTGGCAACGCCAACTCGTTTGGCGCCGCCCGCGCAGCCCAAAGGGCGCGCGGCACGCAAAAAAACATGCGCCGGGGCGGCATGCCTGCGGCCGCGGAAAGGGGGCCTTGCACATGAAAATCATCATTGCGGGCGATGGAAAGGTGGGCCTTGCGCTGACACGCCAGCTGCTGCACGAGGGGCACGAGCTGGTGGTGATTGATTCCAACCGCAGCGTGCTGGGCCGCAGCCTGGAAAAATATGACCTTTTAACCGTGCCGGGCAACGCCGCGGCGCTGGGCACGCTGCGCGAGGCGGGCGCCGCAGACGCAGACCTGCTGATTGCCGCCACCAGCACAGACGAGACGAACATTTTGTGCTGCCTTGTGGCAAAGCGCCTGAACCCCAGGCTGCACACCATTGCGCGCGTGCGCAGCTATGAATATGCCGAGCAGCTTTTTTTGATGCGCGAAGAGCTGGGCCTCTCGATGAGCGTCAACCCCGAGCTGGCCGCCGCCAGCGAAATTTTCCGCCTGCTGCAGTTCCCCAGCTTTATTCAGCGCGAGACGTTTGCCAAGGGCCGGGTGGAAATTGTAGAGCTGCGCGTGGACGAGGGCAGCCGCCTGTGCGGCGTGCCGCTTTCGCAGCTGGATTCCATCACCCGCGTGAAGGTGCTGGTGTGCGCGGTGACGCACGGCGGGGCCGTCACCATCCCGAACGGCAACTATGTGCTGGCCGCGGGCGACCATATCCATGTGACGGCCGCCGGGGCCGACCTTGCCCGCCTGCTGAAAAACCTGGGCATCATGCGCCGCCGCGTGCGGCAGGTGATGCTGGTGGGCGGCGGGCGCATCACCTATTATTTGGCCAAGCGCCTGCTGCAAAGCGGCGTGGGCGTAAAAATTATTGAAATAGACGCAAAGCGCGCCGTGCAGCTGGCCGAGGCCCTGCCCGCGGCCGAGGTGGCGCTGGGCGACGGCTCTTCGCGCGAATTGCTTTTGGCCGAAGGGCTGACGCAGGCAGACGCGCTGGTGACGCTGACGGGCATTGACGAGGAGAACATTGTTGTCTCGATGTTTGGCCATTCGCAGAACGTGCCCAAAATTGTGACGAAAATCAACCGCCTGGAATACGGCTCTATTTTTGCCGAGCTGGGCGTGGGCAGCATTGTCAGCCCGAAAGAGCTGTGCTCGAACGACATTGCGCGCTATGTGCGCGCCATGCAGAACACGGTGGGCAGCGTGCTTACGCTGCACAGCATTGCCGGGGGCGAGGCCGAGGCGCTGGAGTTCCGCGTGGACGGCGCCGTGCACTATTGCGGCGTGCCCCTGCGGGACGTGCCGCTGCGCGCGGGCGTGCTGATTGCGTGCATCACCCGCCGCGGCAAAACCATCATCCCCGACGGCGCGGCCCACTTTGAAAAGGGCGACACCGTGGTGGCCGTCACAGCCTGCGAAGAGGCCGTGACGCATATGAACGATTTGTTTGAACCGTGAAGGAGCGTGCTGCATGATGGACCGTGTGATGTGCGCCGTGCTGGGGCGCATTCTGCTGGTGGAGGCGGCGTTCCTCCTTCCCCCGCTGGCGCTGTGCCTGTGGGACGGCGATGCGCAGGACGCGCGCGCCTTTGTGTGGGCCGCGGCGCTGTGCGCGGCCGTGGGCTTTGCGCTGTGCGCCGTGGGCCGGCGCAGCGCCAAGCGCGGCGAATTTCTGGCGCGCAGCGGCTTTGTCACCGTGGCCCTTGCGTGGATAGCCATCAGCCTGTTCGGCGCGCTGCCCTTCTGGCTCAGCGGGGCCATCCCCCATTTTGTTGACGCTTTGTTCGAGACGGTGAGCGGCTTTACCACCACGGGCTCGTCTATCCTCTCCGACGTAGAGGCGCTGGGCCGCGGCATGCTGTATTGGCGCAGCTTTACGCACTGGGTGGGCGGCATGGGCATTCTGGTGTTCACGCTGGCCATTGTGAACACCAAGAAAAACGCCGGCACCATGAACCTGATGCGCGCCGAAAGCCCCGGGCCCAGCGTGGGGCGCTTTACCCCGCGCATTGGCCAGACGGCGCGCATTTTGTACGGCATTTACCTGGTGCTGACGGTGCTGTGCGTGTGCTTTCTGCTGGCGGGCGGCATGCCGCTGTTCGACAGCCTGTGCACGGCCTACGGCACGGCGGGCACGGGCGGCTTTGGCATCAAAAACGACAGCATGGTGTCGTATTCGCCCTATTTGCAAAACGTGTGCACGGTGTTCATGTTTCTGTTTGGCATAAATTTCAACTTTTATGTGCTTTTGCTGCTGCGCCAGTTCCGGCGCGCGCTGCTGGACGAAGAGGTGCTGTGGTATTTCGGCATCTTTCTGGCCTCGGGCCTTGCCATTGCCTGGAACATCCGCCCCATGATGGAAAGCGCGGGCGAAAGCCTGCACCACGCGTTTTTCCAGGTGAGCAGCATTATGACCACCACCGGCTTTGCCACGGCAGATTTCAACCTGTGGCCGCCCTTTTCCAAGGCTGTGCTGCTGTGCCTGATGGCGCTGGGCGCGTGCGCGGGCTCTACCGGCGGCGGGCTGAAGGTGATACGCGCCGTGCTGCTTGCCAAGGGCCTGCGGCGCAACGTGCACCACACGCTGCACCCCAACAGCGTGCGCATTGTGCATTTGAACGGCGCGCCCGTTGGCATGGACGTGCTGCACGGCGTGGGCTCGTACCTGGCGGCCTACTGCCTGGTGGCCCTGGCCAGCTTTCTGGTGGTTTCGCTGGACGGCTTTTCGGTTGAGACAAACCTTTCGGCCATGCTTTCGTGCTTCAACAACATTGGCCCCGCGCTGGACGCGGCGGGCCCCATGTCGAACTTTGGCGCGTTCAGCAACCTTTCCAAGCTGGTGCTGACGGCCGACATGCTGCTGGGCAGGCTGGAAATCTTCCCCATTCTGGCGCTGTTCAGCCGCCGCACCTGGCGCATGCGCCGCCCCCTGCGCGCCGCGCACTGAAGCAGGGTTCAAACAAAACAGGGCCCGGCAGGCCGTTTGCCTGCCGGGCCTTTTGCATGCCGCCGCGCGCGGCCCTTTGCCCGGGCCGCCCCGCCGTCAGGCACCGGGCCGCTCTATTTTCAACAGGAACATGGCCGCCACGGCCAGGGCCCACGGCAGCGCCGTCAGCGCAAGCATCACAATGCCCTTGTGGTTTTCGTAGTGGTATTCCTCGTAAGAAAACAGCTTGTTCGGGTTGTTCAGGTAATAAAGGTACAGCTTCAGCGGCGGGGTTGCGGGCTCTTTGAAATAGGCGTGGTACTGCCGCTGCCGGCCGTCTATGGAATAGCGGTATGTGGCGTGCCAGTTGTAGTGGGGCGGCTGGCCGTGCGGGTGCTTTTTCACCAGCGTGGCGGGCACACTGTGGCCGCGGCTTTTGGCAATGTCGCGCTTGCGCGCCCAGCCCAGGCGCCAGTCAACCTTTTTGCTAAGCGGCACGGCCGCCACATACCCAAGCACCAGCACGGCGAACACCACCGCCCATTTGGCCCAGTTCAGCGGGCTTTCCCCAAACAGCGCAACCAGCGCCTGCTTCACATCCATCTTCGCACCTCCGCCTCACATTTTGCCCCTGGCCCGCTTTGCCCCGCAGCGCGCGGCGGCCGCGGGCCGGCTTTGCCCTCATCATACCCCATTCCTGCGCCCGGCGCAAGCCCCAAACCGCCGTTTTTTGCGCGCCGTTGCGCCGCGTTTTTCCGCCCGCCTGCGCGTGGGGGCAACCAACTTCATTTTCCCTCTTGCACTTTCCCGCAAAATGGATATAATATGAGGCAGCATCGCCCCGTTTGCACATTTCTTCCAAAAAATATGCAGAGGTTTGTGCGGCTTGCCATGCGCATTTTCCGGCAGGGGGCGTGCTGTTGGGATGAGAGGAGAAATACCTGTTGAGCGGTTTGGTTCTGAAAGCGCGGCGGCTTACGCCCGCGCGCATCATTATTTTCGGCTTTCTGGCGCTGATTCTGTTCGGCGCGCTGCTTTTGACGCTGCCCGTCTCTACGCGCGACGGCCTGGGCGCCAGCTTTGAAGACGCGCTGTTCACCGCCACCAGCGCCACCTGCGTGACGGGCCTTGTGGTGCAGGACACCTACACCTACTGGTCGCCCTTTGGGCAGGCGGTGGTGCTGGCGCTGATTCAAATTGGCGGCATGGGCGTGGTAACCATGGCGCTGGCCATTTTCACCATCACCGGCCGGCGCATTGGCCTGAAGCAGCGCGTGGTGATGCAGGAAACCGTGTCGGCCCCGCATGTGGGCGGCATGGTGCGGCTGGTGGGCTTTATTGTGCGCGGCACCCTGCTGGTAGAGGGCGCGGGCGCCGTGGTGCTGGCGCTGCGCTTTTGCCCCCAGTTCGGGTTTGGCAAGGGGCTGTGGTTTGCGGTGTTCCACTCTGTGTCGGCCTTTTGCAACGCCGGGTTCGATTTGATGGGCGAAAGCGGGGCCTTTTCCTCGCTGGTGCACTACAGCGCCGACCCCCTTGTGAACATCGCCATCATGGCGCTGATTACCATTGGCGGCATCGGCTTTTTTGTGTGGGACGATTTGCTGCAAAACGGCCTGCGCTTTCGCCGCTACCGCCTGCAGACAAAGCTGGTGCTGGTGACAAGCGGCCTGCTGATTGTGCTGCCCGCGGCCTATTTGTATTTTGTAGAGTTTTCCCACCCGCAGTGGGCGGGGCTTTCGGCCGGGGAAAGGGTGCTGGCGGCGCTGTTTCAATCTGTCACCACGCGCACGGCGGGCTTCAACACCATTGACCAGACGGCCCTTTCCGGCCCGGCGCTGATGCTGTGCACGCTGACGATGCTGGTGGGCGGCTCGCCGGGGTCTACGGCGGGCGGCTTCAAAACCACCAGCCTTGCCGTGCTGGTGCTGTGCGTGGCCTCGGTGCTGCGCCAGCGCGACAGCATTCAGGTGTTTTCGCGGCGCTTTCCGCCGGTGGTGCTGCGCCACACGGCCACGCTGGTGACGCTGTATGCCGGGCTGTTTCTGGCGGGCGCCATGGCCATTTGCGAGTGGGACGGCGTGCCCCTTTCGGCCGCCCTGTACGAGACGGCCAGCGCCATTGCCACCGTGGGCCTCACGGTGGGCATCACGCCCGGGCTTGGGCTTGCCTCGCACCTTGTGCTGGTGTTTTTGATGTATTTTGGGCGCGTGGGCGGCCTGACGCTGCTGTATGCCGTGGCGGGCGCGCACCCTGCGCCGCACGGCACGCTGCCCGAAGAAAAGGTGAATGTGGGCTGACGCGCGGGCACTGCCGCGCTTTGCGCCCGCCGCGGCGGGCGGAATAAAAGCCATAAAGGGTAAAATTTGGAATCAAAAGGAGAAGCGGTTGTATGAAATCCATTTTGCTGGTGGGCCTTGGGCGTTTTGGGCGCCACATGGCGGAAAAATTCATCGAGCTGGGCCACGAGGTGCTGGCGGTAGACACGAACGAGCAGCGCGTGAACGATATTCTGCCCATTGTGACGGACGCGCAGATTGGCGACGCCACCGACGAACAGTTTGTGGCCTCGCTGGGCGTGCGCAACTTTGATTTGTGCGTGGTGTGCATTGGCAACAACTTTCAAAGCTCGCTGGAGGCCACGGCCCTGCTGAAAGACCTGGGCGCCGTCAAAGTGCTGAGCCGCGCCTCGCGCGATGTGCACGCCAAGTTCCTGCTGCGCAACGGCGCCGACTATGTGGTGTACCCGGAAAAAGAGATGGCCATGCGCTCGGCCGTGAAGTTCAGCGCGGACAATATCTTCGATTACGTCAGCCTCTCGCCGGAATATTCCATCTACGAGGTGAAGGTGCCCGGCGCCTGGGTGGGCCGCAGCATCATCGAGCTCTCGGTGCGCACGCGCTACCACATCAGCATTCTGGCCTTCAAGCACGGCGACACCTTTTTGCCGCTGCCCAAGCCGGACCATGTGTTCACCGGCGATGAAACCATGCTGGTGCTGGGCGGCAACGCAGACCTGCAAAAGTTTTTGAAGCTGTAAACGGCTGCGGGCAATGCGCCCGCGCAAAAAACGCCGCCCACGGCATTGGCCGTGGGCGGCGTTTTCGGCTATTTTTCCGCTTGGGGCGCAGGCAAACGGCCAAACGGCCGCGTAGGCCGCACCGGCTGTGCCCCACGCAGGGCCGCACCGGCTGCAACCCCCGCGCCCGCGCCCGCGCGGGCAAATGCGGCGCGGCAAAGGGGCGCGCGGCCCGCGCCATGCGCCCCAATTTGCATTTCACGGGCCATGCTTTTCCGCCGCGCCAGCACACCTTTTCCGGCGCGCCGTCACCGGGCCATGTGCCGGTAAAACCGGTACATGCCGAAGATGCCCAGCGCCATCATCAGCACAAACAGGGCCGAAAAGGCGCTGGCGCTGCCCAGCACCGAGCGGGCCAGCTGCACGGGGTGCAGCACATCCCAGCTGTTGAACCGCAGAAAGCGCCCCAGGTAGATGCCAATGCCGCACAGCAGGCAGACGCCCGCCACCGCGGCCTGCCGGGCCGGGGCTGGCCAGGCGGCGGGCAGGCATTCTTCCAACCCGGCAAGCGCCCGGCAGCCCAGCAGGGCGGCGAAAAACGCCCCCACCCCCAGCAACAGCAGCAAAGCCCATTCCCGCAGCAGCGCGGAATGGCGCACAGCCACCGTGCCGTCTGCCAGGGCCTCCACCCATTCCATCTGCGGCGGCACATGAATGAGGTCTGTCACCATGTAAAACGTGTTGGGCAGCAAAAGCAGCCAAACAAGCCCCAGCGCGCCCCTGCCCGCCCTGGGCCTGCACCGCCGCATGGCCTGCTGCAAAACAAGCGGCAGCAGGGCCAGCGCCATGTTCCAGGCAAGGCCATACCCCAGCACGTCCCCGGTGCACCGGCCGTACCCCACGCAGGCCGCCGCGTAAACGGCCAGCGGGCCTATTATTTTTTTGACGCTTATGGCCTTCACGCCCCTTTTTTGTGTTTTGTGCGCCTGCGGCGGCGCGCAGGGTGCCTGCGCTTCCCGGCGCGCTGCCAGCGCCATGGGCCCTGCTGCAGCGGCCCCGTTTCTTACGCCCGCGCGCCTAGGCCGGGGCAAACTGGCTTTCATACAGCCGGGCATAGGCCCCGCCCTTTGCCAGCAGCTGCTCGTGCGTGCCCTGTTCCACAATGCGGCCGGCCTCCATCACCAGAATGACGTCCGCCGTGCGCACGGTGGAAAGGCGGTGCGCCACCACAAAGCTGGTGTGCCCGGCCATCAGCGCCTCAAAGGCGCGCTGCACCAGCATTTCGGTGCGCGTGTCGATGTTGCTGGTGGCCTCGTCCAAAATCAGCATATCCGGGCGGCACAGCATAATGCGCGCAATGCACAAAAGCTGCTTTTGCCCGGCCGAAAGGTTGCCCCCGCCCGGCGCAATGACGGTGTCGTACCCCTGCGGCAGGCGCTGAATGAAGCCGTGCGCCCACGCGGCCCTGGCCGCGGCCTGCACCTCTTCCAGGCTGGCGCCGGGCCTGCCGTAGGCAATGTTCTCGCGCACGGTGGCGTTTTTCAGCCACGTCTCTTGCAGCACCATGCCGTACATGCCGCGCAGCGCGCTGCGCCGCATGCTGCGCACGGGCACGCCGTCCACACAGATGCGGCCGGAATCCACATCGTAAAAGCGCATCAGCAGGTTAATCAGCGTGGTTTTGCCGCAGCCCGTGGGCCCCACAATGGCCACGCGCTGGCCGGGCTTCACATGCAGCTCGAAATGTTCTATCAGCGGTTTTTCCCTGGTGTAGGAAAAGCATACGTCCTCCACATCCACCCGGCCCTCGCACGCGGCGGGGGCAAGCGCATCCGGGGCGTCCGGCGTCTCTGGCGTCTGGTCTATCACGTCCAGCAGGCGCCCGGCGCTGGCAAGGGCCGTCTGCATCTGGGTAAGCACGCCCGTCACCTCGTTGAAGGGCTTTGTGTACTGGTTTGCATAGGTGAGAAAGCTGGAAAGCTGGCCCACCGTAATGCCCCCGCCAATGGCGCTGACGGCGCCAAACACGCCCACCGCCGCATACACAATGGCGTTTACAAAGCGCGTGCCGGGGTTGGTAACCGAGGAATAAAACACGCTTTTCAGGCCCGTGGTGTACAATTCGTCCGTCATTTCGGCAAACTGCGCCTCGCACGCGGCCTCGCAGCCAAAGGCGCGCACCACCTCCTGCCCGGCCACCATCTCGTTCACAAAGCCGGAAAGGCGGCCCTGCGCCGCGCTGTTGGCGGCAAAAAAGCCCGCCGTGCGCTTTGCCACAAAGCCCGCAAACCAGATGGAGACAGGCGTCACCGCCACCACCACAAAGGCAATAAAGGGGTTCAGCACGGCCATGATGCCCAGCGTGCCCAGAATGGTGGCCACGCCCGGCAAAAGCTGGGTAAGGCCCTGCAGCAGGCCCTCGGCCACCAGCTCGGCATCGTTTGTCATGCGGCTGATGATATCGCCGTGGGGGTGGCTGTCAAAATAGGCAAGCGGCAGCCTGCTGAGGTTGCGGAACGCCGCAAGGCGCATGTCGTTGGCCGCCAGGGCCGACACCTTGCGCGTGCACACGCCCAGCGCCCACTGCGCCGCGCCCGCGGCCAGCGTGCTGGCCGCCAGCAGGGCCAGCCAAAAGGCCACGCCCGCAAAGTTCACCTGGCCGGGGCCCAGCACCTGGTCTACCGCGCGGCCAATGAACACCGGCCCCAAAAGGGTGAACAGCACGCTAAGCAGCGCCGCCGTGCACGCCAGCGCCAGCTGGCCGCGGTAGGGCCGCACATAGCCCAGCATGCGGCGAAGCGTTTGTTGTTTCATGCCCGGCGCCCCCCTTCTGCGCGGTGTGCCCGCGCGCTTTGCCCGCCTTCGCCTGCGGCGGGGGGCTGTGCCCCGCCCGCGGCGCCGTGCGCCGCGCCGTGCCCGCTTTGTTCGTGCATGCCCGGCGCGCGGGCGCCGTCCTCCAGCAATTTCTGCGAGCGGCAAATTTCCCGGTATACTTCACAGCTGCGCAGCAGCGCCTCGTGCGTGCCAAGGCCCGCGGGGCGGCCGTCGTCCAGCACCAGAATTTCGTCCGCGTCCTTCACGGCAAAGGCCCGCTGGCTAATCAGCACCATCGTCATGCCCCGGGCGGCCGTTTTCAGCGCGCGGCGCAGGGCGGCGTCTGTGGCGGTGTCCAGCGCGCTGGACGAATCGTCCAGCACCAGCACGGCGGGCTTTGCGGCCAGGGCGCGCGCAATGGTAAGGCGCTGGCGCTGCCCGCCGGAAAAGTTTTTGCCGCCCTCTTCCACGGGCGTGTCCAGCCCCTGCTTTTCGCGCACAAAGGCCGCGGCCTGCGCCGTCTCCAGCGCCTGCCACAGCTCTTCGTCTGTGGCGGACGGGCGGCCCATCTGCAAATTGCTGCGCACCGTGCCGCTGAACAGGCGCGCCGTCTGCGGCACCATGCCCACCAGCCGGTGCACCTGGGCCAGGGGCATGCTGCGCACGTCGCACCCGCCCAGGCGCACGGCCCCGGCCGAGACGTCATACTCGCGCCCCACAAGCCGCGCCAGCGTGGTTTTGCCGCAGCCCGTGCCGCCAATGATGCCCAGCGTGCGCCCCGCGCCCACGCGCAGGCACACGTTTTCCAGCGCCGGGCTGCCGCCGCCGGGGTAGGTGAAGGCCACGTTGTCCAGCTCCAGCGCGGGGGCGCCCGCCTTTCCGGGCTGCGCCGGGGCTTCGGCCTGCGGCACGGCGGCCATTTCCGGCGCCAGCGCCAGCACCTCGCTCACGCGCTTTGCGCTGGCCAGGGCCTTTGTGAAAATAACAATGATGTTTGCCAGCACAATCAGCGCCAGCAGCGTCTGCGTCATATAGTTCACCAGCGCAATAATCTGCCCCTGCTGCAGCACGCCGGTGTTTGCAAGCCCCGCGCCCATCCACACAATGGCCACAATGGCAAGGTTTGCAATGACAGAGGTGATGGGGTTCAGCGCGGCGCTGATGACGCCCGCGCGCACCGTGGCGGCCGCCAGCGCGTCGCCCGCGGCGTCAAAGGCCTGCACCTCGGCCTTTTGGCGGCCGAACGCGCGAATGACGCGCACGCCCTCCATGTGTTCGCCCGCCAGGCGGGCAATGCCGTCCTGCCCGGCCTGAATGGCGCCGTACATGGGCAGCGTTTTGCGCATGACGGCATACAGCACCAGCACAATCAGCGGGGTGGAAACCAGAAACACCGTGCCCGCCCGGGCGCTGATGGTGAACGCCATGACAATGGAGCCAATGGCCAGAAACGGCGCGCGCACGGCAAGGCGAATGAACATGTTCACGCCCGTCTGCACCTGGTTGGCGTCGCTTGTAAGGCGGGTGATGAGCGAATCGGTGCCCACGGCGCCGTACTGGCTGCGGCTGAGGGCCATCACGCGCGAAAACAGCCTGCGGCGCAGGCTTCGGCCAAAGCCCTGCGCGCACACGGCGGCAAAATACTGGCAAACCAGCGCGCAGCCCAGGCCCACCGCGCCCAGGCCCAGCATGGCAAGGCCGTGGGTGACAATGTAGCGCACGTCGCCCGTTTTTACGCCCACGTCGATGATGTCTGCCATCAGCAGCGGCACCAGCAGCTCCAAAATGGCCTCTGCCAGCTTGAACAGCGGCCCCAGCACAAGCTGTGCGCGGTAGCCTTTCAGATCCGGCCAAAGGGCCTTCATAGCGTCTCCCCCTTTTGCGCGCGGCGGCGCTGCGCCCCGTGCGCGCCCCTGCCGGGCCCGGCCCGGCGGCGTGCGGCCCGCTTTGGGCCGCGTGCATACAACGTGTTCAGTATAACAAAAACGGCCCCTTGCCGCAAGGCTGGCGCCGGGCGGGCATGGGCCCTTTTCCCTTCGTTCCGCGCCTGTTTGCCCGCCGCGCGCGGGCCGCACAGCGCCGCCGGGCCGGGCGCCGCCCGCGGCCTTTCATCTTCAGGGCCGGTGCCCGCCCCTGCGCGCGGGGCAAAAGCGGCGGGCCCGCGGCCGCCGCGCCCCGTTTTGCCCGTTTTTTACCATTTTACCCCATTTTAGAATATTGTCTTTTCTGAACCGGCATGTTATACTTTTCATAACAAACGCACCGCCGCCGGGGCCGCACGCCCGCGGGCGCGGTGCACACTTTTGCAGGAAAGGGGGCGCACGGCATGGCAGGCCAGGAGGGGCGTATTACGGCACAGCGCCTGCGCGAAGCCATGGAGGCGCGCCACCTGCGCCAAACAGACCTGTGCCGCGCCACCGGCATCCCCAAAAGCGCCATGTGCCAATACCTGAAGGGCGATTTCAGCCCCAAGGCGGGCCGCCTGCGCCTTCTGGCAAAGGCCCTGTGCGTAAATGAGGCATGGCTTTCCGGCTATGAGGGCGCGCCCATGCACGCGCCCGCCCCTTCGGCGGAACAGATGGACCCCTTGGCCGCCGAGCTGTTCAGCGCCTATGCCGAGGCCAAAGACGCCCTTTCGGCCGACGACATCGAGGACGTAAAGCTGTTCATGCGCATGCTGGCCCGCCGCCGCAGGCGGCAGAAAAACGGCCAGGGCAAAGCGGAATAAAACAGGCCGTGCGGCGCTTTGAAAGCGCCGCACTTTTTGCGCCCGGGGCGCGCCCAAAGGGCATTGGGGCTTTTCTTTGTTCGCCATTCCGAAAAGGGAAAGAAAAAGCAGGCAGCGCCTATGGCGCTGCCTGCCGTTTGAATATTTTTGCTGTTGCTATTTGCTTCTTTTCCCTTTACCTCTTTCCCGTCCACCACTCTGGAAAGCGCGACCGTGTCAATCTGCGAAAATCGGATTATGACAATCGGCGTGAAGCACATTGTCCACCTGAATCAGATCCCTGCGTGAGGAACTGTAGTAAATCACGTCTACATCCCCAATGTCCTTCAATTCTCTTTCCGGAATATAATAAACATCCTGCCCCACCTGCACCTTTGCCATTTTGCGCACCCCAAGCGGCACGCGGCGCTCTAAAACCGTGCAGGCCAGCAGGTCGCTGTCTTCCGGGAGGCCAAGCCTGCCAAACAGTTTAATTTTACATTCATAGCGCTCGCCCTGTTTCATGAACAAAAAGTTTTCATAACCTTTCAGCGCCGAATCATCAAAGCAAGTCTCCCGCGTGCCCGTCTCTTCATTCAAAAGAAACACCTTACGCGTGGCCACAGCTTCTTTAAAACCTATTACTTTATACATATTTTTCACCCACTTTTATTGTCCACCACTCTGGAAAGCGCGGCCGTGTCAATCTGCGAAAAAGGGGTCAAAACAATCGGCGTGAAGCACATTGTCCACCTGAATCAGGTCTCTGCGTGAAGACCAGTAGTAAATCACGTCCACATCCCCAATGTCCTTCAATTCTCTTTCCGGAATATAGTAAACATCCTGCCCCACCTGCACCTTTGCCATTTTGCGCACCCCAAGCGGCACGCGGCGCTCTAAAACCGTGCAGGCCAGCAGGTCGCTGTCTTCCGGGAGGCCAAGCCTGCCAAACAGTTTAATTTTACATTCATAGCGCTCGCCCTGTTTCATGAACAAAAAGTTTTCATAACCTTTCAGCGCCGAATCATCAAAGCAAGTCTCCCGCGTGCCCGTCTCTTCATTCAAAAGAAACACCTTACGCGTGGCCACAGCTTCTTTAAAACCCATTACTTTATACATATTTTTCACCTTATATACATATTCAGTTCTTCAAACGATGTTCTACACTCTTTTAACCCTTCTTCAGTTTCTATTCCAATTAGAGAAATCTCTTCAGGTGAAAGATAAAGTGCAGCATCTCCACTTTTCCTTTTTTTATCAAACAATCTGAGCAGAAGTAAAACTTGCCCTGTATTCATTTCGTAAAACTCTTTCCAGGATTCAATAGCTTGTTCAGACGGAAGCAATTGACGATGAAGCAATGAGGCCCCATTTTTGAATAAATCTTGCATTGTATCATTAGAAAACAACTGCGTTCCCCCCCAAAATGCAGTGGTAATGAAAGGCCGAATAGTTCCATCCACTTTGTCCATAAGGAACTGCAATGTTTCCAGATTTGCAATTTGAAGCACTTCAGAAGTTGCACCTTGAAAAAAATGTTCTGCTCTTTCTTTCCATGCAATTCGTTCACTATTATCATTGCGAAATGCAGCAACACAAATTCCGTTTAAAAAAGTAATTGTCCCTCTCTGGCCCTCGCTATCTTGAACGCTGTAATTTGCACCATCCCAAGAATGTTCGTTCGCCAAAAACGGGTATTTTGCCACCATAATTGCATGCGCCAAGCTTGCCAAAATACATCCGTCTTTCAATTCATCTGGTTTCCAGGGGATACAATTTATCCGATCAGCATCGTAATGATGCATTTCATCATACTCCTTTCTTCATTATGAAAGCTTATTCCATTTTTGCCGGTTTTCTTTTCTTGAAAGCACTTGTGCATTCGCATAACTATTTGTGCCACCCTTATCACGGGGGTAAATATGGTCAATTTGCCATTCATTATCAGGTGGCACAACTCCTCTTTGGCTTTTTCTTGGTGCAACCAGCTCTTCTCCCGAAATATCAGATTTAACTACACCGTTGTTTTTATTCCTATTCTCTTGGATGATATTTCTTTTTTGTGTTCTTGTGAAATATTTCCCCTCTCCCACACCGTTGCCATCTTTCAGATAAGCATATGGGCCTTTTTTACGACTCTCTTGTCCTTTATCTTCCCACCCTTTGCCATCCTGCAAATAGTCAAAGGGCGTGCGCTGGCCCGTGGGGGATGCCGCAGCTTCTGATTTCATTGTACCATCTAACCCGCCGCCGTCAAGGGAAGGCACGCCGGGCACTTCCGTATCCAGAAACTCCCCGGCGGCCCAGTATTCCGAGGCCTTGGCGGGGTCGGTGTTCCACAAATCGTCCACAAGCTGCTTTTCCTGCGGCGTCAGCGCTTCGCCCTGCGTCCATTTCAAAAACGCCTGCCGCTGCGCGGCCTCCGCCGCGTCCTGCGCTGCGCCTGCGGCCGCGGGCGGAATGGCAGCCCAAAGGGCAGCGGCATGGCCGCTGCCCTTTGGGCTTTTCTTTGTTCGCCATTCCGAAAAGGGAAAGAAAAGGCAGGCAGCGCCATAGGCGCTGCCTGCCCGTTTTCTCATTTATTGTTTATTGCTGCTCAAATTGTGAAAGAGGTATAATTTTCGATGGGAAGTTATGATATGTGACTTCAAGGTACAATTTTCCGGCATACTTCTCTTTGCATTCAGGTCTGCAATACAGTATCTTCTCTATCTTGAACAGGCAGGCACAAAATTCCTCATAATTCGGGTCATCGTCCTCCAGCTCATTCTCTGTTTCGTACATTGTATCATAGGTACACAAAAGTTGCGTATCGTCCTTCATTGTTATTTGAAAACTACTGGCGGGGTGGCTGTGTATCAAACGAAACAATGGCTGCATTGCTTCACGGTCCTTTTCTGAAAAATACATACTGAGTTTCTCCTTTTGATAAATCATTTTTGGGAAGGTGCGCAGGGGACAATATGAATTCCGTTTTTAGAATAATGTATAATTCCAACTGTTGTATCTAACATTTCTCCCGTTTCCATATCAGCAAATTGTCCAATGACTTTTCCAAAATCAATTCGTTCTTTATGGTCATTTAGCCAATATCCTGTTCCGGCAAACCGATTCACCAAATCCTGAGCATCATCTACCGTTCCATAAAAAGCGCTACGTCCTAACTTATAATTGTTGCTTCCAATAATATGTTTGTTCTGCCTGCCATGATGAATTGTTGTATTATACCCATGTATATTTAAGGGAGTACTATTCATTGTACCATCTAACCCGCCGCCGTCAAGGGAAGATGCGCTAGGCGCTTCCGTATCCAGAAACTCCCCGGCGGCCCAGTATTCCGAGGCCTTGGCGGGGTCGCTGTTCCACAAATCGTCCACAAGCTGCTTTTCCTGCGCCGTCATGGCTTCGCCCTGCATCCATTTCAAAAACGCCTGCCGCTGCGCGGCCTCCGCCGCGGCCTGCGCCGCGCCTGCGGCCGCGGACGGAATGGCAGCCCAAAGGGCAGCGGCCATGCCGCTGCCCTTTGGGCTTTTCTTTGTTCGCCATTCCGAAAAGGGAAAGAAAAGGCAGGCAGCGCCTATGGCGCTGCCTGCCATGTTTCAATGTATCTGGTTCATAAAATCGGTAAAACTATCCGCCAGCCAATAGACATTATTTTCGTCATTAGAAATTTCAAAATGATAGGTATCGTCCCAATAATACACACCTTTATCTTCACCTTCGCATACTAAAACAAAGAATCCATGTTCCAAACTGTCGCCAATAATAATAGATTTTTCAAACATCTCATCCTGATATTTCTTTGTCCAAAAATCTATGCGTGCTGAATCTATGTCTATATTGCCGAACATCTCATCAATGAACACCTTATCTTTTACATCTTCCACATATATTCCATTTGATTCGCTCCACTCTGCAAATCCTCCTCCTATCTCTTTCAAATACATTCGATAATCTGTAGGAAATTGCACATTAAACTGAATTTCAATATTTGTGATTTCCTGTTCATTCATGGGGCCAAACGTTTCTCTATAAACCATATTTTTCCCTCCGCCTTTTTGCCATTCCACCTTGATGTGTAAATTGCCGGTGCACAATTTTATCCACTTCCTGTAAAGTATGTCCATCCTGCATATGATGCCATGTATGGTTCTTTGCATCTATCATCCCATAAGGCGCCAATTGATTGGCCCGCCTAAAGTCTGCAGAATAGCCCTGAAAGCCTTGAACTATTATCTCCTGCCAAACTAGCCCTGCTTCCCCAAAATCTGGATATCCGTCTTTATATCTCACTGATATCCCGCTGGCATCAGTATATATCCAATTCCCATTTTTATCAATGTGGATTCTTCCGCCCTGCTCCAGCCAGCTTTTCGGCTGACGGGCATATTTCGGTTTTGTGCGAAGCAATTGCGGTGTGATACTGTCCGGAAATATTTCAATAGCATCTGAAAACAAATCACCGTAAGTAGGCTCACTGCTTCTCACTCTTCTGCTTTCTGTACCCGGCGTCTGAATAATATCGGAAGCCGGCACTTCCGTATCCAGAAACTCCCCGGCGGCCCAGTATTCCGAGGCTTTGGCGGGGTCGCTGTTCCACAAATCGTCCACAAGCTGCTTTTCCTGCGCCGTCATGGCTTCGCCCTGCGTCCATTTCAAAAACCCCTGCCGCTGCGCGGCCTCCGCCGCGTCCTGCGCCGTGCCTGCGGCCGCGGGCGGAATGGCAGCCCAAAGGGCAGCGGCATGGCCGCTGCCCTTTGGGCCTTACTTTGCTTGCCATTCCAGAAGGGGAAAGAAAAAGCAGGCAGCGCATAAAGCGCTGCCTGCCGTTTGATATCCTCTGTTATTTACTGCTTTTCACTTTATCGCCACTCTGGAAAGCGCGACCGTGTCAATCTGCGAAAATCGGATTATAACAATTGGCATGAAGCACATTGTCCACCTGAATCAGATCCCTGCGTGAGGAACTGTAGTAAATCACGTCTACATCCCCAATGTCCTTCAATTCTCCTTCCGGAATATAGTAAACATCCTGCCCCACCTGCACCTTTGCCAGTTTGCGCACCCCAAGCGGCACGCGGCGCTCTAAAACCGTGCAGGCCAGCAGGCCGCTTTCTTCCGGGAGGCCAAGCCTGCCAAATAACACAATCTTGCATTCATAGTGTTCGCCCTGCTTCATGAACGAAAAATTTTCGTCGCCCATCAGCGCCGAATCATCAAAGCAAGTCTCCCGCGTGCCCGTCTCTTCATTCAAAAGAAACACCTTACGCGTGGCCACAGCTTCTTTAAAACCCATTACTTTATACATATTTTTACCTCACAAATTTAGCTGATAGGATAAAAGGAAACGATATATCCGTTTTTGCCGTACGCCAATATATATTTTTTACCATCAACCATATATATGGCATAGGGCCCTGTCGGCCTGATGCCACGCTCGGCCGGCTGGGTTTGCAGCACTTCGTGAATAGTAAGTATGATTCCAATTACAGCAGCATCATTTACATTTTCCATATACAGCCTGTTTTTGCGCTATTCCTTATAGTGGTGCTTATTGCACATTGCTTGCGCACGCACAGTTGCACGCCGTACCATGGCATCATTCGCAGTTTTCCTCAGAAACTCTTTGGCCCTTGCCAAATGGTAGCTGTGTTCTTTCTCGTAATACTCCAGAAAGTAAGCGCTTATCTCTATCAGATTCTTCTCATTTACCACAATATCTTTATTCAGCCTTCTCCAATCCTCGTACACGCACCGTTCTGTAGGCATTCCATCTTCCCATATTTCTGGGGAAATGGAACTTAAAAACATTCCCAAATCATCATCCTGATATTTATCGTAGCATTCATCCATTAAATAGAAAAACATCAAAAATGTAAGCATCTTAAATTTTCCTTTCTCTCAACACTAAGGCTTTTTTAGCCCTGTATCAGCGTTCCATTGCAATGGCACTTCATTTAACCCACCATCAAAAATAACATGGTTCCTAGATTGCACCCATATCTGCGCGCCATCCGGTTGTATTTTGATGTACCAGCTAGTACCATATTTATCCGTTCCATAATAGCAGGCAGGGTCATTTGCAACATCTTCTAATAATTTTAAGTTATCCATAGTATTCGGAAGATGACCTGGTGAATTTCTAAAAATATGTCCTGTTATTGAAGGATTATTGGGTATTAGATTTTTTTGAGGCCCCATAGGATTTATTTCTATTGTATCATTCAGGCGGACGCCGTCAAGAAGATAGAAAACGCCCGGTGCTGCTGCGCGGGCGCACGGAATGGCAGCTCGCGTGCATGGGTAGATACCTGGAATGGCAGCCCAAAGGGCAGCGGCATGGCCGCTGCCCTTTGGGCCTTACTTTGCTTGCCATTCCGAAAAGGGAAAGAAACGGCAGGCAGCGCCATAGGCGCTGCCTGCCCGTTTATCACACTACTGGTTTTCGATTCACATCACATATATCTGCCTCTTTTTCTTCCAATAAGGTCTCTAGCGCTTCTACGCCATATTCCTGTGCATATTGTAGTTCGCTGTCTGAAATAGGAATCGGCATCAGCCATGCAACTGTATTTTCTCCATCATCCAGGCTTTTCAACTCGTCCCACATAAATGGTGTTTCAAACATAATATGCTTCATAGTAAGATTATCGTTGTACATAGAAATCATGTTAGGATATATGATTCCTGGTTTACAGGCAAAATGGTCCTCTATAATGTGGAATGCACAACTACTGACCATATTCCCAAACCAATCATATTCAGTAGCACAGGCCCCAATAAATTCAGCCCGCAATGCTCTTTCATTGTCCAGCTTTAATCCAATGCTATAGTCCGACAAGCCAACAGTAGCATATGTGGTAACTCCATCAAAAGGTTTATCTTTGGCCGATATAACATCCATTGTCAAATGACTTCCACCGGCATATCGTATAATCTCTATTTTCCCTCCGATGACTTTTTCCAAATATAAGTATACCATTTTACTCATATCACACAATCACTCCTAATTTGTTTTAAATCGTTAGGGGCCTAAATATCTTCCCGTCTTATCCTCCAAAATATGGCTACGGTTAGATGCAGGTAATTCCGGCCTGTAATGATGGACGCTATTATACTCATTCAAGAATTGTGCCCTTCCAATACGTCGAATTGCCGCACTTTTCTGGTGTTTTCTAAACTCATACCCCGGTTTATGTCCCATTTCCCAAGGCGCATCATAGTCCATAAAAACGTTTGTAAGTGGATCTATCACCACACCATCAACTTTAGCTGATTGCCATACCTGCTCTCTCAAATGACGTCTGTAATGAGAAGGCCTCTTATATATCTTTTTTTCTTCCTCATTCAAACGATATGAAAGAAGAGTTTCTTCCATTGTACCATCTAACCCGCCGCCGTCAAGGGAAGGCACGCCGGGCACTTCCGTATCCAGAAACTCCCCGGCGGCCCAGTATTCCGAGGCCTTGGCGGGGTCGCTGTTCCACAAATCGTCCACAAGCTGCTTTTCCTGCGCCGTCATCGCTTCGCCCTGCGTCCATTTCAAAAACGCCCGCCGCTGCGCGGCCTCCGCCGCGTCCTGCGCCGTGCCTGCGGCCGCGGGCGGAATGGCAGCCCAAAGGGCAGCGGCATGGCCGCTGCCCTTTGGGCTTTTCTTGGTTCGCCATTCCGAAAAGGGAAAGAAAAGCAGGCAGCGCATAAAGCGCTGCCTGCCTTTTGATATCCTCTGTTATTTACTGCTTTTCACTTTATCGCCACTCTGGAAAGCGTGGCCGTGTCAATCGGCAAGACGCGGATTATGACAATCGGCGTGAAGCACATTGTCCACCTGAATCAGGTCTCTGCGTGAGGAACTGTAGTAAATCACGTCCACATCCCCAATGTCCTTCAATTCTCTTTCCGGAATATAATAAACATCCTGCCCCACCTGCACCTTTGCCATTTTGCGCACCCCAAGCGGCACGCGGCGCTCTAAAACCGTGCAGGCCAGCAGGTCGCTGTCTTCCGGGAGGCCAAGCCTGCCAAACAGTTTAATTTTACATTCATAGCGCTCGCCCTGTTTCATGAACAAAAAGTTTTCATAACCTTTCAGCGCCGAATCATCAAAGCAAGTCTCCCGCGTGCCCGTCTCTTCATTCAAAAGAAACACCTTACGCGTGGCCACAGCTTCTTTAAAACCCATTACTTTATACATATTTTTCACCCACTTTTATTGTCCACCGCTCTGGAAAGCGCGGCCGTGTCAATCGGCAAGACGCGGATTATGACAATTGGCATGAAGCACATTGTCCACCTGAATCAGGTCTCTGCGTGAGGAACTGTAGTAAATCACGTCCACATCCCCAATGTCCTTCAATTCTCTTTCCGGAATATAGTAAACATCCTGCCCCACCTGCACCTTTGCCAGTTTGCGCACCCCAACCGGCACGCGGCGCTCTAAAACCGTGCAGGCCAGCAGGCCGCTTTCTTCCGGAAGCCCAAGCCTGCCAAATAACACAATCTTGCATTCATAGTGTTCGCCCTGTTTCATAAATAAAAAATTCTCATAGCCCTTCAGCGCCGAATCATCAAAGCAAGTCTCCTGCGTGCCCGTCTCTTCGTTCAAAAGAAACACGTCCCGCGTTGCTGCATATTCTTTTATACCTGTTACTTTATACATATTTTTCACCTCATAAATTCAGTCATCGGGATAAAAGGAAACGATATATCCGTTTTTGCCGTACGCCAATGTGTATGCTTTGCCATCAATCTCGTATACGGCATAGGGCCCTGTCGGCCTGATGCCACGCTCGGTCGGCTGGGTTTGCAGCACTTCGTTTAAAAAGGAATAAAGGTCGTCAACCCCTCTTCTCTGGAAGTCTGTTGCATGCTTTTCTATATGCATCCACCCAGAACTCTCTTTTCCGGTTTCCAGCCATTGCAGCAGTCCATCCGGGGTTTTTACAATGCACATCACATTCTCCGGCGTATATTTGACCCCGCTGTTCTCCAATTCCTCCATCAGGCCCCTATCCAGAAAATAGCCGTCCGCCCCTTCTATTGTATCATGCAGGCGCGGGCCGTCAAGGGAAGATGCGCCGGGCGCTTCCGTGTCCAGAAACTCCCCGGCGGCCCAGTATTCCGAGGCCTTGGCGGGGTCGGTGTTCCACAAATCGTCCACAAGCTGCTTTTCCTGCGGCGTCAGCGCTTCGCCCTGCGTCCATTTCAAAAACGCCCGCCGCTGCGCGGCCTCCGCCGCGTCCTGCGCCGTGCCTGCGGCCGCGGGCGGAATGGCAGCCCAAAGGGCAGCGGCTTGGCCGCTGCCCTTTGGGCCTTACTTTGCTTGCCATTCCGAAAAGGGAAAGAAAAGCAGGCAGCGCCATAGGCGCTGCCTGCTTAAAAATATCATGAATGGCACGAAATCATTTCTATGTTATATTGATTAAGTTGTCTTGATACTTTTTCCAGAAATGTTTCACACTCAACAGGAGGAAGTTCTTTGAAATGAATCTCAATGATAACTTTTTCAAAATCATCTCCATATTTACTTTCATATTGCTTATTGCCAAGATACTGAAGATATGCATTGATTTTTTCTTGTAATATTTCCAAATGGATATTTTTATCTTCCCAATCTAAATGGTCAGAAATCATCATCCGTAATGCGTTTTCTTTTTTGTCTACGCCTATAGCATCCACTATGTTTAATTCAGCAATCGACATATTTACCTTCCTCCTTATACACTCAATTTTTCGGGCGAATAATTTCTATCTGTGTTCCGGCAGGAATTCTAAAACCGCGAGAATATATTCCCTTCCCTTTGCCAATAAAGCGCTGCCTGCCTCTTCTTTTAACTAATGCATTCCTTCAGCATTTCAGAAAACATCTCATCGAAATTCATATATTCTTTTTCAACTTCACCTGATGGTAAATCCAATTCCAAAAAAGCATTTCTCTCTGGTTCGTATACATACCAACTCAAACTGCTTTCGCCCAAAAATAGATATTTCTTGAATTCGCCATTTTCATGCCAAGTATCATTCATCTCCAGCACTCCGGCAATTGTTTGCTGTGGTTCTTCCCTTAAAACATCTGCATCGGCACTATAAAGAACATACCCGTTGAACTCTATGCCATTAAAACATCTCAATACTTCACAATATTCTTCCGGCAATGAAAACCCGAATTTGTCTTTGCATAAATTTTTCAAACAGGCCGCCTCTGCCATAGATATGCCTGGGTTTATCATATCTCCAAACATTTTTTGCATTTTAAAAACTTCTTCCACTGCTTGCTGCCACACAATTTAACTCCTTCCACATCGGATATACCCAACCATATATTTTTTCATACTGATATTGAGCATCCAAGTTGCGCGTTGCAACATTATAAATATCTTTTAGCCTCTTTTCCGTCAATCCGAAGAAATTGTCGCCTGAATGCTCATATTCAGCGGCGCTACCTGCTCCGCAACTACATTCAAAAACTTTTCACAATTTTCTGTAATATCATACTTGAAATGAATATCCAAAAGAAAAGCATCAATTTGATGATTAGGATATGTTTCCTCATACTGCTTGGTTTCCACATATGAAATGTAAGAATTTATTTTTTCCTGTAACGCCAAAAGATGTTGATATTCGTCTTTCCAGTCCAAGTGGTCGGCCAAAAATAATCCCAATACATGATTATTATCTTTACTTATTCCTACGCCATCTATTACATTCGATTCTGCTATCGACATAAATGCTCTCCTCCCTAAAATATTAATCCATATGAGGCCTTATAATTCTCACCTTCGTGCCACTTGGAATCTTCAAGCCACCATGAAAATAGCCTTTCCCCTTTCCAGCTATAGCCCCGCCATCTAGATAGAGCTGCGGAAATCCCTGTTTTTGATTTTTTGTTAATCTGGCACTCGCCGATGACTTATACTCGTAAATAACAATTCTATCAGTCTCCTTTTCGAGCCCAATTGCATCTACGCGAATTCGCGTTCCCTGTTTTGTCCTTAAGGTAACCTGTTCTTCCGCATAAGAAAATTGACCGGAAAAGACAGAAAAATTTTTCTGCTCGAAGTTTCTTCCTCGTTGGGCGTTTAATTGAATATTCGTTCTCCTTTTTTCCATTGTACCATCTAACCCGCCGCCGTCAAGGGAAGATGCGCCCGGCGCTTCCGTATCCAGAAACTCCCCGGCGGCCCAGTATTCCGAGGCCTTGGCGGGGTCGGTGTTCCACAAATCGTCCACAAGCTGCTTTTCCTGCGCCGTCATGGCTTCGCCCTGCGTCCATTTCAAAAACGCCTGCCGCTGCGCGGCCTCCGCCGCGTCCTGCGCCGTGCCTGCGGCTGCGGGCGCGCTTAGAAATTCATCCCAGCCGCTCTGCTGCACAGGCACATAGCCCGGTGCTTCGCCCCAAAGGCTGTGCAGCTCCGCCTGCTGGTTTGCGCTGGGCGCCAGCCCCTGCCGTATGGCCTCGAACCCCTGCTGCTGCGCGGCGTTCAGCACCGGCTGCCCATGCAAAACGCTATCCAAAGCGCCAAGCCCCGCGGGCGCAAGCTCGCCTGCGGCGTTTGCCAAAAGCCCCGCGCCCGTGTTTTGCAGCGCATTGCCCCAAATGCTCCCCGGCGTCAGCACCTGTTCGCCCGGGCGCACGCCCTGCGTCAACTGGCGCGCATAGCTGCCTGCCTGCTCTATTGCCTGCGGCACGGTGCCCAGGCCAAAATCCAGCATGGCGTCTGCCGCCATTCCGCGGATAGCCTCCGGCGTGGCAAGCTGGCCCAGCACGGGCACCGTTTGCAGCTTCTGCGCGGGGCCTGTAGCGGCTATGGCGTTTGCAACATCATCCAGCGCGCCACTTACCCCCGGCACCGCCTGCATCAGCCTGCCTGCCAGGGCATACTGCGCCGCACTGCTCAGCCCATAGCCAAGGCCGTATTGCACCGGGTTTTGCCCGGCCGCGCTTTGGCTGCGCTGGGCAACGCCCAGCGGGTTTTCACCCTCGAAACCCGCGCGCCGCCAGTTTTCGGCCTCCAGCGCGCCGCGCACCTGCGGCACAAGCGGCAGCGCGTTGCCCGCGCCCGAAAATGCGCTGCGCACCCCGCTTACTTTTGTGGCAAGCGTGTCCATAATCTCGGCCTGATACAAAAGTATTTCTATTTCTTTGGTGCTCTGCCCCATTTCCCGCAAGGCACGGGCTGCCTCATAATAGGCGTCAAAATCCGGCCCTATCACGCCATTCCATTCTTTCAGCGCCGCCCGGGCGGCAGCCTTTTCTGTTTCTGACATGGTATAGCCCGGCTGCGCCCATGCTTCCAGCGTGCCCCAACTCATCGTGCTTTGCACCTGCTGTACCTCTTGCTCTTTTTGCGCGGAAAGCTGGCTTTTCAGACGTTCGCGTTTCTCCAGAAGGGCAAGATATTCCGGCGTATAGGCCATGCTGGCGTCTGCGGTATACATCATATTGGTGCTTTCCAGCTCCCATATGCGGCTGTTCACGTCATCCAGTTCCTGCTGCGTTTGAGAGGACGCGGCCGTTTGCTGCGCCTGTGCCGCCTGGCGCGCCTGCTGTTCGGCCTGCCCGGCCTGCGCCGCCAGCGCCTTTTCGCTTTCCAGCACCCGCTCCAGCCGCTGTATTTCCTCAGGCGTTGTGCCGGGTGTGCGCCGCGCCGCAAAAAGCGCAGCCTGGGCCTGCTGTGCAAGGCTGCCGTGCCGGGCACTTTCGCTTAGGCCCTGCAAATTCTGCTGTTTCTGCTGTTCCTGCGCCTGGCGCTGGGCCTGATTTTCTTCGTTCCAGGCGGCAAGGTAACTTTGGTATGTCTCGTTCTTCTGCGCCTCCAGCGCCGCTATTTCAGATTGAGAGCGCCCGTCCTTCCTTGCCTGTGCCACCGCCTGCTGCTGGGCTTGAAACTGCTTGCGCAGCCTGTCTGCCGGAGTCATGGTGGCGGCCTGATATTCCTGCCGCATGGCCTGTTCTGCTGCCTGCGCTTCTTCCAGCTGCTCGCTCAAATATGCCTGCCGTTGTTGAAGGGCCTGACAGCTTTGGTTGTATTCCGCAATATTCGTAATATACATCGGGTTCATCGCCCGCATGCTGTTCAGCTGTGTGTTCACGTTCTCCAGCTCGGCAGAAAGCGATTGCGTCACGGGTTTCAGGCTGTCCAGCGCGTCCAGATTCGCCTGCATGCTGGGCGCAAATTCCATTTGTCTGAAAGGGGTGTGCCAGTCTGCATCTGCCGCTTCACCACTCTGCATGCCCTGTTCTGCCGGCGCCTGCCCGTCCCCGTCTGCCGCGGCCTGCCACGCGGCGTTTTGCTGTGCGCTTACGCCCGTGGCGGGCGTGGGCTTTTGGCCCTGCTGCCCCGCGCCGGGCGCGCTCTCCTCGGGCGCGCTTTCCGGCTGGGCCGCCTGCGCCTTGTGCTGCTGGGCGCGCCGCTTTTTTTCCATTTCGCGCTTTTCTTTTTCGCTGTACATATGCTGCGAAAGCCAGCGCCCGGCCTGCTGCCCCTTTTCCCAGGTGTCGCGCTCAATTTCGTTTGCAAAGTTGTGTGCAAAACGGGCGGGCGGGCTTTCGGCCTGCCATTTTTTCTTTGCTGTGCTCACGTTTTTCTCCTTTCCCAAGCATGCAAAAAGGGCGGCATCCGAAGATGCCGCCCTTTTCCGTTTGCGCCGCCGGCGGGGCGCTTACAGCGTATAGGTGGGCAGCGCGCTTGCCCCGCGCACGGTGTAAAGGCCGGGGTTGGCCGCCGCCAGTTGGGCGTCCAGCGCCTGCTGCGCCTGCTGGTAGGCGTTGAACACAGCGGGCGTGGCCGCCGCGCCCTGCTGGGTGCTGGCTGTAAGCAGGGCGTTTGTGGGCGAATAGGCGCGGTTTGCCACCGCGGCCGCATAGCTGCCGCCTTTGCTGGCAAGGTCCATCATTTTGGAGAGATAATCGCTGGAAAGGCTGAACTGTGTGTCGTAGTTGGCCGTGGCCGCATTGGCAATGAGGTTGGCCAGGTTGTTTTCCAGCTGCTGCACGGCGTTTGCCTTTTGCATGGCCATTTCGGCAAGCTGGCTGTTGTAGGCCTGCAGGGCGCTGGCCTTGTTGGTGTTCCAATCGTTCATCAAATCGGCCAGGCTGTCGTTGCGGCCGGAATCGATGGTGTTGCGGCTGTTGCCGTAGTTGTTGTACATGCCCGCCAGCGCGCTTTCGCTGGCGCCGCCCGAAAGGCCCTGCGCCGCAAGCTGCTGGCCCATATCGCGCTTGTTCATCATATAGTTGATGTAGGCCTGCTGCTGGGCGTTATCGGCCTGTTTGTTCACGCCAGCCACGCCGGTGTTGTAGTTTTGTTCCAGCTGGCCCAGCGTGGAGTTGTAGTTGCCCTTCAGGCTGTTTTGCATGGTGTTGTAGGAATTGTTCAGGGCTGTCATGCTGCGGTCGTACGCGGCCTGGGCGGCGGCGCGGCGCTGGGCTTCCAGCGCGGCCGCGGCCGCCTGCTGCTGGGCGTAGAAGCTTTGCAAAAGGTCAAGCTGGGCGGAATTTCCATAGGTTTTATAGGTTGGGGTGGAATTGCCACTAGGCCCATCATCAGGTTTTTCTTTGCTTTTATGTGACACATAAGGAAAATTATAAGTGCCCGTTTCCATTTTGCGCATGACCTCTTCATAACTATGATCATATTTGGGCGCTGAATTTGCCATATCTTTTCTCCTCTCTTTCTAAAAAACCCGCCCCCTTCTTTTCAGAAAAGGGCGGGCACAACGTTTCGTTTTGCGCGGCTGCGGCAACCAGCCGCAGAAAATGCGCCGTGCAAAGCGGCAGGGCCGGGCACGGGGGATGTGCGCTTCTCCCGCCCGGCCCGCGCAAAAGCCCCGGCGCGTTCTGCGCCGGGGCCCCCTGGGTTAGGGCTCTTCTTTTTTCTCTTTCGCCTGCTTATACATCTGGTGCAGGCCCACGCTGGCCAGCGCGCACAGCCCGCCCTGCACAATGGCCGTAAACACGGCCAGCGCCACGCTTTGCCAGCCGTCCAGCTGGGCGGTGGCCGCGCCGTACAGCGCCGCCAGCGCCATGCCCGCCACGGCCAGCGTATACGGGATGTTGGCGCTGGGGAAGCGTTTATCTGCCTTCAGCGCGGCCCCCAGGCCGAACATCAGCGGCACCAGCACCAAAAGTTCCGGCTTAATGTATTCCTGCAATGCCTGCATCATTTCCATGGTTTCATTCCTCCTCAAGATGTTTGATGCGCTGGCCGTGCTCGGCAAGCGCGGTGTCGTGGCCGTCCAGCCGTTTATAGATGTCTTTGTGGCTGTTGCGGTTTTCGCTGTCCAGCTTATCCAGAGATTTCTGAAAGCCCTCCACCGCCACCGTCAGCCGCGTGATGGCGCCGTTCAGCTTCAGCAAGGGCCCGGCCGTAGCGGCCAGAAAGCCCACCAGCGCCACAACAACGCCCACCACGCCCCATTCTGTCATATGTTACACCTCCACCGCATATTCACCGCTTACCCAGCCGCCCGCGCCCTGCGCAAGCAGAAGGAAGTACCAGCCGTTCTGCTTATCGGCAAAGGGGTATTCCTCGCCGTCGTTCACCTGCGCAATTTGCACGGCGTGCGTGCCGGCATCGGTGCGCACGTTCAGGCGGCTGCCGCCCGTGGTAATGCGCACCCTGCCGCTGTTTTCCTTCGGCGGCTGGTATTTTTCCAGCGTCAGGCCCAAAACGCCATACTGCGCGTACATATCGGCGTTGTGCTGCTGAAAATAAATTTGGTCGCCCGCCGAAAGCGGCCCCACCAGCGCGCTGCCGTCCGGCTGAAGCTGCACGGCCTGTTCGGAAAGCGCCTTGCTTTCGGCCCAGGCTTTCAGCAGCTGGATGTCCCCGGCCGAAAGCGGCCCGCTGCCGCGCGCGCACACCAGGCATTCGCCCGAAGAAAAGGGCGCAAAGCGCTGCGGCGCCGTGCCAAAGGTGCCCACCGCGTTTTCAAAGCCCATGTACTGCGCGGGGTTCAGCCCCCTGCCCGTGGCCGTGGCCCGCACCTCGAAGTGGCAGTGCGCATAGGGCGGGCTGGCCAGCGCCGCGTTGCCGGTGTTGCCCATTACGGCCAGCGCGTCGCCCGTTTCCACACGCTGGCCTACGGCCGCAAGGTTTTTGGCGTTGTGGCAGAAGTATAAATAGTTCACCGCGTCCGGCGTTTGGTTTGCGTCCAGCTTCACGCACACATACCAGCCCCATTCCCACGTGGGGTTGCCGGTGCTTTGCGCCACCCTGCGCGCCGTTACCACCGTGCCGGAAATGGCATGGCGCCCTGCGCCCAGCCCATAGCCGGGCATGCGGATGGTGGTGTCGTCCAGCCCTTCCACGTCTGCGCCGCCGTGCCACGTTTTGCCCCCGCCGCGCGTGTAGCCCCAGCGGGCATAGCCATAGCGGATGCGGTTGCGCCCGCAGAATAAAAGCATTTCGTTTTGTGGCATATTTTTTACCTCCTATTCCAGATATGTGAAATATGAATTTCCCAAAAAGGTGTGTACCGTGTCGCCGGAGCCGTTGATAGACATCTGCTTAATCCGGTGACGGCCTGTCAGTCCAGAGATATCATAGGTGCCAGATATATTCGGTCCCGTCCAATTTGAGCCGCTTTTAACGCCAGTCGTCCTATACCATATCCAATCGTTAGGGGCTGCCTCTCTACAAAAGCCGAAGGCCAGCTCTACACTTCCGGAACCAGATATCTGAATAAACAGATTGATGGTTATTTTCGTGTACCTGGTCAGGTCGATATAAGGGGAAAATATCTGCCCCCGCCCCGTCCAGTATCGAAGGCCGGAATCCAGCACGCCATTTCCGAAAGAAGACCACCATCCCGAGCGGCCAGCCGTGCTGTAAATGGAATACTGCTTTTCCACGGCGCTGTTCCACACCTTTGTGCCGCCAAAGTTCACCTGCTTCAGCGATGTGCCGTTGTATATCACCTTCCCGCTGGAGGGAATGGCCGTGCCGTTCACCGTAAGGGCCACGCGTCAGGCCCCCTTTCCGGGGCGGGCGCTTTTTGTAAATTGCCCTTGCGGGCGGCAGCGCGCCTGTTGCGGCAATCTCCAGAAATTTTCGTTTTACGCCACCTCCTTTAAGCGTACATGTAAATCTCGGTCACCCAGCATTTGCGGCCCGCCCAGTATGGGTTGTTGTTGACGTTGCCGGAAAGCGTCCATTTTCCTTTAATTGCATAGGTGCCCTGATAATTCGTCAGATTTAACGTCACCGTCTGCGTGGAACTGGTTCCATTTTGCTTGATGAGCGTTACAGATGCATTGACCGTTTCATTCCACCCGGATGGACCAATACCAAGTGAGGGCGCGGCGGCGGGCACATTGCCATTTTCGGTGTAATATTTAAAACGTAAATATTTAAACCCTTTTGTGTTCACCGTGAAATTAGAGACCAGCAAGGCGCGGTTCCCGCCTATGGTGCTTTCTTCGCCGCCAAAGCGCAGCTTGCCGTCCACAATGCCGCCATGGGCCTGGATATTGCCATTGGTGCAGTTTTTATAGCCCTGGCTTGCCATGGAAAACACCTGATACCCGGCATCGCTGCCCAACACGCCCCCGCCCAGCCAAGAACCGATGGAGCTGCCGGTGCTCATAATGGTGATGGGGTCCGGCGTGGATGTCCACACCAGCACGCTGCCGTGGTTCACCTGCTTTAAGGCGGTGCTGTTAAAGTTCACGGCGCCGCTTTGCGGAATTTCGGTGCTGTTTACAATCAGCGCCATCTCACATCAGCCCCAGTTCCGCCAGCTTGCGCTCAATGAAGGTAAGCTGCTCCATGCGGGCAAACAGGCGCATTTCCTGCGTGGTTTCGCCCGTGGCGGGGTTGTGCTGCTCAAAGCGCTTTTTGGCAATTTCGGCGGGCACGGTGTAGCCGTCAAAGGCCGCCACCCCGGCGCCGTCCGCCGTTTGAATGTGCACGCTGGCCATGGCCGCGCTGTTTTTGCACAACGCCTCAAACTCGTCAAAGCTCATGGCGTCCTGCGGCAGCCACAGCTCCAGGTAATTGCGGGCGTTTGCGCTGCCCGAGGGGTAGCACACCGTCTCTTCGCACACGTCATACGTTGCCTGGTTTGCACAAATCAGTTTTTTCATGTTTTGTCTCCTCCTTTTATCCGGTTCAAGTGTAATGGATGGTAAGCGTGGTGCCTGAAAGCGACATGGAAAGCACCTTTCCACCGATTTTGGCCGAATCGCCCACGCTCAGTTCTGCTTCCGTTTTACCGTCCAGCGCCGCGGCGTTTGCCACAGGCACCTCTTCCACGGCCGCCTCGCCCACGGGCTCGCCCTCTTCGCCAAGGCCCTGCTTCACCGCATGCAGCGTTACGGCGCCGGTGGCCTCGTCCACCGAAAGGCGCACAGGCCCGCCAAAGGTTTGGCCGGCGGCCGCCACCTGTGCGGGGGCCTGCGCCGGCGCGGCCGCCCCGGCCTCCTGCTGCGCGCCCTCGCCGCCGGGCTGCGGCGTTTCCTGCGGCGGCACATACGCCTGCACGGCCGCGGCCTGCGCGGCACAGGCCGCGCTTTGCGCCTGCGCCGCCTGCGCCACAACGCCCTCGCCCTGCGGGTCGTACACGGCTTTCGCCATGGCCTCTTCGGCGGGCATGTAAGGCTTTTTCTTGCTTTCGGGGTCGTACACGGCCATGGTCATGTCGCCCGCGCCAATGGCCGCCACCTTTTCGTTGATGGCCTCGTCCACCTGCTGCTTTGTGTAGGTGCTGGCCTTATCGGCCTTCAGGCCCAGCTTTTCCTTGGCCCAGGCCAGCATGGCCTCCAGCACGCTTTGCAGCTTTTTGGGCGTTTCGGGCGGCATATCCCCCTGGCCCGGCACGGCCGCGCCAATGTCTGCGGCGGCCGCCTCGGCCTCCAGCTGTTCGCAAAGCTGGTTGTGCGCGGGGATGGCCGCCTCGCGCACCACCTGCTCTACGCTTTTCTGCATTTCTGTCACCGAAAGGCCGGGCACCGCGGGCTGCCCAATGACGCCCTTGCCTTTCAAATCCTGTTCCGTCACCTGTTTGAACGGCATGCTTTTCCTCCTTTTCTGTGTTTTGCCCGGCGCGCTGCGCCTGCCGCGGCGCGCGCCGGGCGTCAGCCCTTGAAGTTCCCGTTTTCCACAAATTCCACCGCAAAGTCAAACAGGCCGAACGGCTCGTTCACCTCGCTGTTTTCAAAGCGGAAGCGCGCCTTATCCACCTTTTTGATGCGCACTTTGGTCGAGAGCGTCTTGGGCGTCTCGTCGTTGCTCCATGAAAATTTGTCCCAGTTCCAATAGGCCCAGTTGAAGTGGCGGGCGCTGGTGGTGTCCTCTTTAATCTGCGTCCACAGCCCGCGCCGCTGGCCGGAAATGCGCACGCTGGTGGCAATGGCGCTTGCCAGCCGCACGGCCAAAAAGCGGAACGTCTTGTTTTTGTAGAACAGCTTGCCGGAAAAATCTGGCGTTTCCCACACGGCGTGGATGGCCTGGCCGTCGTCTGAATAGCTGGTGAGGGCGTTTTTGTCGTCAAAAAAGCGGCGCAGGCCGCCGTCCTCGCCGCCCATCCACAGCCTGCCGTCCCGCACCAGCAGCACGCGCGCGGGCATGTTGGTGCGGTAAAAGCCCGCATACTGCCGGGTGGAGTACGGCTCGTTTTTGGTGGAGGAATACTGAAGCCCGTCCAGAATGTAGGCCGCGCCGTTCAGGCACAGCCAGTACATGTCTTTGAACACCACGGCCACGGCGTCCTCCAGGCCCGGCTCTTCCAGCAGCTTGCCGTTTAAATAAAAGCTGCGCTGCTGGGCATACTTTTCGCCCGTCACGTCCTGCGCGGTAATGGCAAACACGCCCAGCTTGGTAAGAAACAGCGGCTCGTTCACAAGGTAGGCAAAGCTGCGCGGCGCAATGGCCCCCTCGCCCTGCAGGGTGTTCACAATGGGAAAGGCGGGCCGGCCGTCCACCAGGTTGCCCTCGCGGATGATGACGTTGCGGCCGTCCTCCATGTTGTCTTTATGGGTGGCAAGCCGCTCGTTCACAATGGAATAGCCCACAATGGCGCTTTGCTGCGTGCCCAGCACGGCGTAGGCCGTGTCGGCCCAATAGGTTGGGTCGTTCATGCCGCTGTACCAATCGTAGTTGCGGTATTGCGCGTTGCCCGATACAAACAGCCGGTCGGCCGCGCCGTTCACGCCGTACAGCGTGCCCATGGTGCACCCGAAGATGCGCGCGGCATACCCTTCCACCGTGCGGCTGGCCGTAATGCGCACATTGTCCTCGCCCGCCACCGGGCTTTTGCCCGGCGCCGTGGTGAAGGTGACAATGCCCGCGGCGCGGTCCACCGTGTAATCGGTGTCCTCCGCCTTTTCCTGCCAGGCGCCCTCTGCGTCCAAAAGCTCTACCTTCACCGGGGCGTCGTCCAGCCCCGCAAAGGAAAGATGATACTGCGTGTCTTCCTCTGTGCCCAAAAACTGCTCGGTAAACTTGGGCTGAATGAGGTTCAGCTCTTCATACTGCGTGCCGCCGCCCGCAGGCGCCTTGGCAATGGTGAACAGCGGTATTTTGGCGGCATCCCCCACCGGGCCCGCCGCCGTGCCGTCAAACACCGTAAGCCCCGCGCCGTCCAGAATGTACAGCTTATTGCCAAACTGCCAGGCGCTGCTGCGCGCGTCTGCCATGCCGCTGAAAAGCTCGGTGCCCTCGGGCGTGCCGCCCGCCTGCGTGCCGCCGGTGAAATACAGCTTTGTGCCCGCGTGCACCAGAAACCCGTCGTCCTCCCTTCGGGCAAACACGCCGTTGATGCGCGCGGGGTACTGCGCTATGGTTTCATAGCCCATGCACTTGCGCACCTTGCCCGGCACGTCGCGTATCATGTTCTGCCCGTTGGGGCTGCGGCTTTTATCCACGTTGGCCGGGCTGTTGGTGTAATCTACGCCCAGAAAGCGGTCCACGTCCAAAATGCTGCGCCCCGGCCCCGCGGGGATGGAAAAACGCGCCATCTCAGCACCACCCGTCTTTCACGGCCCATTCGCCCGTTGCCACGCCGCCCGCCGCCGGCACAAGCTCGCCGCGGGCCACCTCAAACTCGTTGCGGTAGACGGTGGCAATGGAATTGTCATCATCTTTATAAAGCTGGCTGGCCATATAAAGCGGCAGCAGCACCGCCACGTCCGGCGCAAGCGGAAGCTCGTAGTCGTCCAGCGTGCGGCTGGTAAGCTGCGGCGGCCACGCGTTGTAAAACACCTCATACTGCCCGGCCTCTTCGGCGGGGAAAAGAATATCCCGCCCGGCCACTATGGAATAGGCATAGGTTTTATACGGCAGGCCGTTTTCCATGCGGTACACCTCCGGCGTGCCAAAGGCCCAAAAGTCTTCCGCCTGGTCTTTCATGGTAAATTTGGCCGGGCCCCGCGGCTTTTCCAGCAGGGCGCTTTTGCGCAGGTATTTGTTTGACGTGCACAAAAGTGCCAGCGCCTCGTTGGCGGCCTGCGGCATGCCTGCCAGGTAATCCTTCGTGGTTTCGTCCTCCACAAGGGTGCCGCCGTCTGCCGAGAACATCTTCTGAAGCGTGGCCAGCTTTACGTCCTTCCATGTCAAAGTTGCACTCCTCCTTTTTTCTGTGCCGGAAGCAGGGCGCGGCCGGCGCCGCCGCGCCGCCCTTCCCGGCTGTGTGTGCCCGCCCGCATGCACGCAGAAAGCCCGCCGCCCGCGACGCCCGGGCGGCGGGCCCTGTGTGCCCTGCCGGCAGTTATGGAAAGCGGCGGCCCGCCCGGGGCCCCATGTGCCCCGCGGCAAAGCCGCCGCGCCCCGCCTGGTGTGCGCATGCGCCGCAAACAGAACATGCCCGTGCGGCGCAGCCCAAAGGGCAGCGGCGTGGCCGCTGCCCTTTGGGCTTTTCTTTGTTCGCCATTCCGAAAAGGGAAAGAAAAAGCAGGCAGCGCCATAGGCGCTGCCTGCCATGTTTTATCTTTTTATTGCGCGTTTCTTTCTTTTTGTGCTTTTACCCGTTTACACCTTTCATTCATACAGCATGGAAAGGAATTCTGTGAAGCTGCCCGCAACCCTTCGCGTGTACGGCGCCAGATATTCCGATTGCTCATGGTACCAGATGCACACTTCCGGGTTTTCTTTGTCTTTGCGAAAATCCAGGCAAACAAAATCTCCGGCAAATAACACAGCGACTGGGATGATAAACGTTCCCGTCTCGTCCTCATCATCTCCCAACCGATCATCCAATTGGGCCTCTACCACTCTTACCTCATAGCACCCCTCAGCCAATTCATCTCTCAACTCATAGGGCAGCATACACAAAAAACGCTCCACCGCATATGCGTGCCCGTTGTAGTCAAACTGGCACTCTATTGGAACCGCACCATTGTTCTGCTTTAGAAAACTGCGATAATCCTGCGGAAATCTTACTTCAAAATAATCCTGTATCTTATCCATCAACTCATCCGTTGGGCTTGGCAAAACGCTTCCTTTTTTTACCCTTATCATTTTGAACTCACCTTTCCTTCCAACGCCATGTACGGTTTGAATTCACTTTTTCCGCATAC